>Ga0065711_1000618_pt1 | contig 59844 bp, 55 predicted proteins | sample Hoacrofraction12_FD_59098 | JGI IMG/M metagenome (GOLD analysis project Ga0065711, IMG submission 59098) | Hoatzin crop microbial communities from Cojedes, Venezuela - Epithelial fraction 12 v2 (version 2) | ecosystem: Host-associated > Birds > Digestive system > Esophagus > Crop | place... | reverse complement strand
GCGGCTCCCCGGGACGGGGTCCCCGGGCTGGGGTCCCCGGGCTGGGCTCCCCGGGACGGGCTCCCCCCCAGGCAGCCGCTCCCAGGCCCACGCAGGCCACCGGGCACGGCTCGCTGTCCCCCGCCGGGCCCGCCCCCGGAGCAGCGGGGCGCCTGGCTTTGCGCAGCGGCCATCCCAGCCTTTCCAGCCCCTCAGGGTGTCCCTCAGTGTCCCCACTTCTGCCCCTTGACGGTTTGCACCTGGTTCAGGGGTTGATGCAAGGCGGCTCAGGCATCAGCGTCACCATCCCCTCTCCGCCATGGCCCCGCCAACCCTTTCTTCGGCCCTGGGGGAAGCCCTCGTGTGGATCAGGGACTCTTTCCGCACCCCTCAGGGCCAGATTTGGCCCACGTTCCTCTGCCACGCCGAGGGCTGGGCGACACCACCTTGTCACCATCCCCTGGTGTAAAACTACGAACGCCCTCTCTCCGCAGTCTGCCCTTCCAGGCAGTACAAAAAACAGGGTTAAATCTTTCAGGTGTCAATTTAAATACAGTGCCTCAGCTGCCGGTGTTTGCAGGGTATTTTCTGTCAGTCGGGAGACAAATTTATAGGAATGAATTTCCATATTGGCAAAGGAATCAGAAACCTCCCGGAAAAGCTCTGCGAATTCTGGCGTTAGAGACATGACGGCTTGCTGTGTGTCTCTGTTCGGAGGGAGGCCTGAGCTCAGCCATCTTCAGCGAAGCCAGATGCAAAATCCCACGCCCTCCCCCCCAAAAAATACCCTAGCAGGACATCACTGTCAGAAAGAAATACCCTCCCAGCTTCTCCACGGGGCTCGGAGGATCCACAGGCTTCCAGCTGAGCATGGGTGTAAATATTTGCAGTACCAAGGTCCTGCAGAAAGGCAGTTCATCACCAGAACGAGCTGTCACACATACACCTGGGTCCTGCTAAATTATATTTTGCCTGTTAAATTTTTTGTTGAAATCACATATATTAGCCTTTCATTCATGTTATCTGAAGAATGCGCTTTAAATCCTGGTCACATTAACAGTGACACGAGCTATAAATCCAGCCTGATTTAGTAACAATGTTTTTCTAAGCATGCAATATAAATTCACAACTGTGGAAATTAACTGAAAGTCTGAGAAATTCTGAAAAGCCATTTAAAAGCATTTTCCCAGGAGGCCCTGGGGAAACAGCCCCGCACAAGAGCAAGAGCTGGCAGCTGGCAGCAAGGCTGTTTTGATAACCTCTGCGAGAGGGACCTAATGAATATTAACGATCACTGCAGGCTATGGAGAAAAAAAATTGCTGCAGCCCATCCTGCTGCTTCCCCTCCAGCTCAGATGGAGCTGTGAAGATGTGGCACCTTGCAGTGGGATGGGGAATATCTCTAAGCTACTGTAACACAGGGAAAAGTTATTTCTTAAAATAAATATTTGCTTACAGGAGTTGGGCAGTTTGATGTTCAAAGGTGTGGGTACCAGGTGGGTTTGCTCCTGGCCTGCAGGGATAGGACAGGGCTGGCTGCTCCAGCGGCACGTCCCGCATCACCTCTGCTGGTGGCAAACCTTCAGATACTCCTTTCTGCTACTCTGCATGCGTCCAGGAGATGCAAAAAATAAGAAAAATAAGAAAAATAAGAAAAATAAGAAAAATCCTCCAAGCCAGCTGGCACAGAGCACAGAACAAACACCCTGGGATGCTGATGGCAGCTTTGCAGGGTCCTGTCCCCTGGGTGCCAGCAGGTCCAGAGCTGTCCCTGACCTTGCAGAGGCCAAACTGGGCAACTGGTTTTGTGTGGCCCGTGGGAGAGTACGGCGCAGCCAGCTGTCATGATAACAAATGCTTTGGAAAGAGTCTTTCTTCAAACAAATAAAAAACACTGTGTAAAAAAGCATTGTGCCATTCCCTGAACTAAGTTTCGCACAACTCCATCCCAGTTTCTGTCAAGTGATGTCTGTTTGCGTGTAACCACTTTGGACAGGCTTTTAAATATGATTAATACACAGACTGTTTCCTTTTTTTTAAGTGAGAAAGGTGCATTGTGTGTAATGCAAAAAAACCAAAATCAAATCAGCTTAAAACAAATACGTTTAGAAGTTAAAACTGAGTAGAGAAAAAAGCAGGCTCTGGATTGTAAACTTCACATTCTTGCTTTCCACAGACAATTAGAGGGAAAACTAATTACAGGGTTTGCACAATCTGACCAAAACCAGAGTCCTGCTAAGCAACAGCCCTGCCACCCGCATTGGCAGGACACCCGACAGACGTCAGAGCAGCTCCGTGCTGCCTGGGCGCTGAAGGGAGCTCCAGAGCACTCAGCACAGTCCCAGGCCTGGCATGGGCTAGAGACTTACTGCTTCAGTAACACCTCCAGAAAAATTAAGTATATGGGGTTATCTTAAATGTATTAAATATATATATAATATATATGTAGTTAAAATAAACCAAAGATTAATTTAAAATTTGATTTAAAGATTTAATAATCTAAATTATTAAAATAGTTTAAAAATATATATATATCTTTACTTCATTAGAGACAATCACTTACACTGACACTGGGAAGGGTGGTAACGTGCCACCAGCCCTCACTCTGCCCATGCCCCCCGCGCTCAGCCCCCCAACGCCCCGGCTGCGGCGCTCCCCGGCACGCCTCGGCGCAGGCACCGCGGGGGACGTGGCTCAGCCCGTGAGCAGAGCGGGGCACTCGGTGCTGCATCCCAGGCAGCGTCACCCTGCGCTTGGTGTACCGCAAGGACAACACACCAGGTGACAACGGGCGTGAGAGCTGTTACACTGGCACACGAACGCTGAAGGTGAAGACCAGATAGTACCAGGCTGTGGACGGATCACCTTCTCCCCTGCCCGAGGCAAGGACCCAAGTCAAAACACCACATTACAGCTTTTGAAAGGAGCTGTACTTTAATACTTGATTTAAAACAGGCTGAAGCAACTTTGAAAAGTGAATTGCAATGCTGCTAGGGTTATGCTGGGGCAAAGAAATCTTGCTGTAGCACTATGAATGTGCATTCAATCTTACTTACATGTACAATTGCTCAAGAATAAAGGAGCCCACCCAAAAGACTAAAACGAAGCACAGACACAGCCACCTATGGAACGAGGGCCATCTGGTAACCAGAGACACATAAAATGTGAGAGAAACCCTGTTTCTGTGGCTGCTGCTCCCGAGGGATGTGTGAAGGAGGGCTTGGGGAGAGCGAGTTGGGGTGGAGAGACGCCCCCTCCGTGGTGCCCACAGCCCCCAGGCCTGGGGCAGCCCGGCAGGCACAGCAGGACCCACTTAGAGAGGAGCTGGGAGAACTTTCAGTGCCTTTCTAAGGGCAAAACTTTGGAGCAGATGCGCTGCAACCTGGCACTTCCAGCCGCTGGCTGACCCCAGGCTGCAGCGCATCTGCTCCAAAGTTTTGCCCTTAGAAACAGCGGCTGGAAGTGCCCACGTGCAGGGTTTTCCCCCAAAACAACGCCCTGCAGCAGGCAGCTTCGTGCCTAGCAGGAAGGACGCGGGCACCGTAACCGCTGTCAGGGAGCGCCTGTGGCGAGCTGCCTCCCCCAGCTAACACAAGACCTCTTGCATCTTTAGTATAAGCAGCAACAGAACAAGGGGCGTCTGGTCACGTTTGTGAGTAGTGTAGAAAGCAAGGGCCGGGCTGTCAGCAGGCTTGAGTACACCATGTGCGTGTGGAGGGGCCATCAACCACCCCACTTCCCCCCAGGCTCCAAGGAATTGATAGGAAGAGAAGTGGCGGATGCTCTCCTGATTTCATTTCTGTACCGTAGCTGCACAAGAACAAATGCAATTCTCAGTTTTGAGCAATGCCCAAGTATACAAGATATTTTTATTGCCACGCTGGCTGCAGTGATGGCCATCAGAAACAGACAGGGGCAAGGCCAGGGACACCCAGAGGGGTCTGAAGAAGGAACTCCAACAACTCCCCAAACCAAAGGAGAAAACCAGCGGGCAGCAAACGCAGGTGAGGCCCTGGGTTACACCGGGAATAAGTGCAGCACAAGGATGGGTACTGCTAGAGGATGGACTCAAGCAGGGTGAAGGACAGGCTGGGTGTGCAGGTTGTCAAGAGCTCCATCTCCAGGACATGGTCTCCAAAGACCCCTCCCCAGCCCACTGAGATGAAGAAGTGCTTCCGACACCAAAACCCTCCAATACCAGACAAGGGGACAGGATGCTCTTGAGAGTTACTGTCTCTGGGTTGGTGTGCTGCAGGGACTCACCTCACAGGAAACACCTGGTGAAGCTCCTGGATGTGCGGCAGGGCCCAGCAGGCTTTTGTACATGGCAGTGCCCTGACTTACGGGCTGCCCTGGGTTGCAGGTCACCAGCAGGCAAGGGTCCAGCTGGCCACCAAGGGCACTGCCAGATCTAGACGAGTGCTCGCAGGACAGGTTGGGCCAGCTAAGGAGGGATGGAGGAGCTCCCAGCGGGACACACAGGTACCTGGTGCCAAATCCTACTGCAAATCACCATGAATGAGACAGATCATAAACCAGGAACTTACGTTCCACCAAATTGGCAGAAAAAAAAATTAAAAAAGCATAGTCCAATTCCACAGCTAGAGGCAAAAATCCATGCCAGTCCTTTGCAAATAATGAAGAAAATGCATCTCACACCATTGCAAGTCTACCCAGCAAGAGGCACTGGGACACCAGTAACCCAGTACACTGACATGTCAGCACCACGACTGCCTGCTAAGGTGGCTGCTGCAAATGGAAACCTTCATCAAGGTGCCAGAGACCAAAAGGGGAGCATAGTCCTCCCCAAAGCACCACTTTGTGCCCAACACAAAGTCAGTTCTTAGCTTTCACAGTTGGTGGAGTTGGCTGAATGCCATTGCCAAAGAAGATTGATGCAGCCAAGTTGCCCCAAAAGCTCTTCTCATTGACACCACCCGTTGCTCACTGCCCTTAGCAAGTGAATTTTTGTGGCCACCCCACAGCTGTCAGTGCCCAGGCAGGGCAGAACTGCTCTCTTGAAGCAGAGCTCAGCTTTCACTGCAGGTAACTTCAAGCAAGTTAACAATCAGGGTCCACCACCTTCACAGACAACTCCTGTTAGTTTCAGCTAGTGTGACTGGACCAAAGAAGCCCAACAGCAACAGGCAAGAGAAGGCCAGACAAGAGCAAGGTTACTGGGCAAGGGGAGTTACACAGGCACAAGGCTCTCCGGGTTTACTCAACCCAACAGTTGTATCCAGGTTTTGTTTTGTTTTCTTTAAAAACATTAAACAGGAGGTTCAGGATGACGTAGCACAAAGCTAATGAAACACAGTTAACTATAAAAAGGAAATAATCTGATAAACCTGGGGCAGAAAAGTCCTTGGCAGCCGCTGCGTCTCAGGTTTCGGCGGGGCTTCCAGCGGGAGCCATATTTGGGAAAACATCTGCTGGTTTCCATGGCTGTGCGCTGGAGTCGGCTGGCCCCAGGTGCAGGGAACCACCTTCTGCAAACAACCCCAGGAGCCTGGAGGAGCCAGCGGGCAATGCTGGCACCATCCCGGGATCGGAGCCACAACCCCTGGGCACCTCCGGGGCAGGCAGCCCCCAGCTCTGCTGCCCCCGAAACGGGGGTCTACACAGGGGACAGCCAGCACGGCCGTCTCCTGTCCCGGTCACACTTTGCCTGCTGCCACCCAGTACGTTTATGCGGTGACTTAAACTCTTGCCAGACATTTTGTTTTAGGAAAAAAAAGTTTTAGAGAAAACAAAAAGAATGGCACTGAGGTTATGCCCAAGTTTTTCACGGCTACCTGCACAGCTTGCGGGCCGGGGGTTATTCAGTCTGCCTGAAACTGCTGGGTGCTGTGGTTTTAGTTTGAACTTCACTGACTACATATGAAAAGAATCCAATGTTATTTTTAACATGCACATTTTAATGAAGCAAACATTTCTATTTAATAAGTTATAAGATACAATTTTACAATCCTGCATTTTATTCCAGTTTATTTTGTTTTCACTTCCTAGTTTACAATGTAGTGAGCATTTCACATTAAGGCACAAAAAAAGCACAGTAAAAAAAACCCCAACGTTCCTTTATTTCTCCAATGACTGTGCTGGGAGTAGTGCATCCACATGTAACTACAGAACTGTAAGCATGAACTTCTCCCTAGGGACAGACAGTGACATTTCAACAGATTTTCAACAAATCCTACCTTCTAATTGCAGAGTTAAAGCTCATTTGGAGAGTTTACTAAAGCCCCAGCAATTCAGACATGCACTTGGGAAGCAGCATGGAGTAATCCGGGACAGACAGACAAGTTACAATGGAAGTTTTCACTCCCTGACCCTCAGCAGGAATGCCTTTCGCAGCGCAAAGGGGATTTTGGGAGAGATGAGCATGCTTCAGGCATGTCCTTGGACTGAGATATAATACAACGACTTGCACCAAAGACAGGTTTGCTGATTGGTATTGCTATTATTGGTAAATTTGCACACCCGCCCTCCCTCCTGACCACAGACACAGCTCCCATCCCCAGGCTGGCTTCTTTGCACCGTCTCAGCTACTCCCCTGGCCCGCAGCCTCCGGGGAAGCCGCTGGTCATCTTCCCAACACACCGCTGGGCTCTGACCGCAGCAGTTCTGGGTCACACTGGGGAGAGCTACATCTGGCTCGGCAAGTTTAGGGGCTTTATTTAACCCAACCAGACTGGGGGCTGTTGTTAAAACAAATCAAGAAGAGTGCGGGGAGTTACCTGTAAAGTTACAGAAATCTCAGAATCCCAAGCTAATTAAAAACTGCATCATGGCCAAAAAGCTCCCTGTCTAGATTTACAAAGTGTTAACAAAGAACGGCTGAAAGCTTCCAGGAAGTCATTTTTAGTCTGCTTTTGGTTTGCTATAAAAGATAAACTTTTCCTAGATGTAAACCATTAGCAAAGCATTTTCAGAAACATTTTAATTTGAGTGGTAAAGCCACTTTTAGTAGCTTTTTATAATGTTAAGCGTTAAAATTGATCAAGTATACAAAGGCACCTATTATAGTACCAGTTTTACCTCATTTCTTTACAGAAAAGAATTTGAACTGGGGACAGCCCAAGTCATATTCCATAACTAAAACGCAAAGTCTCCAGTCACATAAAATCAGTAGTTAAGATACCCAATTACAAAGACAAATTCCAGTTTTCAATTAACACCTAAAGTCTTTAACATCCGCAAGGGAAATTAGTGTCTAGTTATCCACACGATTCTCCAAACATTAACAGTGACCCGGACAGGACTGCAAAGGTACAATTTGAGGAGGACATTAAATAGATTTGCATTAGGTTGGTAAGCAGGAGAGAAGTGAAATGCTTGTAAAAAAGTTACAGAGTTTACTTCTGACTGTATTGAAATGTGAGCCATGTGTATCTAGATACTGCATTTTGCAACAGGACTGCACCCCGTATAACTCTACATCTGAATTGCAAACGCAAAGATCAGCTCTGACGCTCGGCCAATTTAAGGAACGGTGACATGGAAGGGACTCCCGGGGATGTGCTCGTCACCCCATTTCACCGCCAGAATATAGTCACCCCTTTCCTTGACGACATACGTTACGTTGTACTGATGGCTGCCCAAATGCTTGATGGATACCTCTTCGCATGGTATTGTAGGTCCATGGACGCCAACTAACAACATATTTGAACCTACAGCAAAAGGACAGACTGTCAGCATTCCTAAGCTTAAACAAGCAAGCATGGCTGTACCATAGTATATTAGCTCCACAACACAAGGATTTTGTTATTTTAATTCACAGAACAGTAGTCTGAGGGATGGCTAAGCTAATTCAGTATGAGAAGGAACTTTATTTAAAAAAAGCCTTTAACCTCATAGATGCAAGGGTTTATCTGTGCATTTTGCCAGGCCTGACAGGCTACCACTGTCTAACTAGAGCAGAGGAGACATTAGCACTGCTTGTGGAAGCGAGCGGGCACTGCCTTTCAAGTACCTCGTTAGAAAAGTTAATAGCAGAGACCAGCGAACGTGGCTGGCCTGTAATCCACCCAGCAGCAAAGCTCCCAGATGATGACGACCAGCGCTCGAGGCTTACGGGAACACCTTGCATTACATGCCACAATGCACCACGAGGGTTCCTCAAGTTCAGCAGCCTTGTTTGTTCTCATGCCATAACCCTGCGGTTTCTTTCAGGTGCAGCTGGCTCAGAGAAAGCCATGTGGAGAGGAACTGGCATCTTTACAGCCTCTGTATTAGGACTGATTTGGTGAGCACCTTGTAGCGTTTAGAGTTTTTCTTTAGAACGAGATCATCACCCCAAGCTCTGAATTCTAACTTTGCAATTTGGTTTAGGGCAAAAAAAATGCGGCTAAACCACCCTGGCATCCACCCGGTTCCTGTACTCGTACCTGCTTTGCTGCAGTCCACGGAGAAGGAGCTTTTCTGACCCACAAAAGCCTTTGAGAGTCCCGCTCCCCGGGAAACCACTTTGCTGGCATCCGAGGTGGATTTGGGAATGGCGCTGTAGCAAGTTTCAGTCGATGACCTTGTCACCGACTCTACCAGGATGGAAGAAGTTTCGTTGGCGCTGCCTGGGCTAACCAGTCGCTGTCCTGGAAACAGAGAAGACTTCTGACATTCAGATTCACCCCATCTGAAAGGCATTTACAAGGAGGTTTTGAAACCCTCCTAATGACTAGCATGCATTCTGCATCCAAAATGCATTTTTGGAGAGGAGCAATTTCCTACTTGGGTTTTCAAGCCGACATCTTCCAGCATCGCTGGCAACAATCCCATCCCAGAGCCCTTGAGTGGTTAAAGGACCACAGAACTTCAGGATTTATTAAGCAAAGCTGGCTGCTTAAGAAGAGTTAATTGTGCTCCAATCACGAAACGCCAAAAATTACTCAAGTTGGCAGAAAAGCAGGTGCAATTTTGCAACAACCCATTTTGAAAGCAGAGCATGTCCCAGCCCAGGGGAGCACAGTCCCTGCTGTCCACTCCCAAGAACACCACCACGCCACGGGCACCAGGAGAGGGTTCACTAGCTCAGGGGCAGCAGTAGAGATAGACTCCAGTCTGCGCTTAAGCACAGCACTGAAGAGAGAAAGCGCTTCCTAAACCAGCCTTCCTTGCATCATCTAAAAGCATCTCAGATGTTACCGACCTTCGGTTAGGTGACACCTACACCAAAATGAGACCAAGAAGGGCTTCACTTCTGCTACAGGCGACCAGGTTTCAGGCTTCAGTAAGAAAGTGGGTAAACAAGTCGTATTTCCCCACTGCAAATGAAACATCCTAGCGCTAGGTCAGGATTTAATGTTCCCCATGCAGCTGCTCTACAGCCCTCTGCTGAGTCAAGCTGGCAAACTCTGTGACTAACGCTCCTGTAGCCTCTCCCGAGATCCCTTACCTAGGCTTTGGAAGTGATAGGGAGAACGCTTCACGTCTCATGTTTCTGGGCATCTAAACCTGATTGCCACCCTGTCTCGGAGGGACATATTTGCTGAATGACACAAACTACTTCAGGCACACAGTAAATACTGGTTAGGTTTTTACCTGTAACCTTTGCCTTGAAGGGGCTGCCCACTATGTGGTTAGGTCCACCATATTTAACTCCAATTAAATAGTTTCCTGGAGCCATGGGTGTGTACATGACTTTGTAACCTTCTGGAGTTTCCTGGCAGTCCATTTTCACCTTTGATGGCCCTTCAATTGTAACAGAGAGGGTACCTGGACCAGCCTTGGTCGTGTTAATGAAAAACTCCGACTGCAATCCTAGAAAGACGTAGCACAGTAAGACACACTCTTCCTCGCACCCGATGTTATAAAAGCAGCCTGTTATTAAAGGGGAATGGGTAATTCTGTGCAAAACGAGGCTGCACAAGGCTGCAGGCAGGGAGGGACAGTGTGCCTCCCCCCAGCATCCTCGCAGGGGCCAGCCCGACCGGGGGCTCTGCACCCCAGCTCCCTCCTCCACTCACGCTGTGTGACTGCGGGGAGGCGGGAAATGGGGTCATGAGAGCCCTTTAGGACCAAAACAAAAGGATTCTGGCATCAAAAAAACTGGCTTAGAGAGAAAAGTCTTAGAACAAGAGCCTTTCTACTAGGCGTCGGAGCCCACGCCGACACAGCCTCCCACACGGCTAAGCTCGGGAAGGCTCGGAGCCATCTCACTGCCTGGACCGTAAATCAGCAGCGAAGAGCCCACAAGAAAGCAAGAGAGACAAGGGGCAGGAGATCTCCTAGAGGAGACGGGTGTTTGAACTGCTCGGCAACAGCACTCCAAGCAGTTTGTGGAAACAAAAGCTTGTTTAATTACAGCATCTGGTTAACACAGCTGAATTATAGCTGCTAATACTAAGCCACTGACACAATGCCAGCAACACAAGAAAAAAATTAAGCAAGGCTTTCAGCCCCCAAATAATTTACTGTCAAGCTCTGGCTTCAAATGTTTATGATCTTTGGGCTGCTGTATCAGACACTGCTGAGGAGGAATAAAGTGATCGACCTCAATCAAAACCAGGACGGCCATGGGAAAGTTTACTACAGCTGTGATTGAAGCATGCAAGTGGGGTGATAAACTAAGAAGCTTCTAGCCTCTCCACGCAGGAGGCTGCTGTGTCGTAATGCTGGAAGAACCCGGCTCCCACAGAGTGCTGTACCATCTTCCAGCGCTTCAGCAGTAAATCTCCCTGGCACCGCCTGCCTGGGGGGTAAGGCAGTCTGCTTGCAATATGCACTGCTCAACTGGAGGAAAATTAATTTCCAAAGCCAGCAAGCTTCACAGCTCCTCAGCGAAGACTTCTCGCTCCGAAGTCACTGCTTTTTCCCTGTGCCCCAAATGAAGGCTCGCATTGTTGGAGGCCGCAGACGCGCACCCCTCCTGGGGGAAGCTTTCAGGTGCTCAGCCACCGGCTATTGAAGCCGCTACACTAGATCATTGTTTGGAAACGCTGCTCAGCAGCTCCCAGGGCACCGAGCTTTTGGCAGCGGCCAGGATTCAACAAGGGGGCATAGAATAACTTTGCTGAAGTTAAACAGTCTATTTAGATTAAAAACAACCCCAAGCACCTTCACAGACGGAGAAAAAAATCCCCTGTCCCTGATGCATCAGTGGCTAGTATTAATGAGTGCTTTTGTTTCCACCTATTAAAGCGGCACAGGCTATAGTATCTTTATTTTACACAGTATACTCGCATGTTTCCAGCTGTTTGGTTTCTCCAGAACAGCAGCAGCTTTGACTGAATAACTGCAGTATTTTTTTTTTTTCAGGGAGAAAAAAAGGTATGAAATGTAATCCACAAAAGACAGAAGTAGATAGCTAGATTAGCTATCACCTTGCATATCAAAAGAAAAAAAAAATGAGTTTTACTTTGCTATCCACCTGTGTGTGTGGCCGAAGACAGCACACAATTAAATAAATCGAAGTGCATATCCTGGAATGTTTTCACAGTGTCTTACTAAGGCCATAAATCATATAAATTAAAAAAACCCACCCTAAACCTTACATTCCTGAGTTGAGAACTATGGGATGGGGCAGCCACAGCAGATAACTAGGTGTCAGATTTCCAAGGATTCAGCCTTCACGCTTCACACTACAAACAGCACAATCCACCACACTCCTTAGAGTTTACATATCATATTACTTTTAACTTGAAATTTCTTACAGGTGCAAGCACTGAAGAAAAGGTAACTGGGTATACCCTCGTACTGATATAATTAACAGGGGTATGCAAGTTAAACGAGATCAACTAGACAGCCAACTTGGTATCTGCATTCACAAACCCCTCTGGCCTTTGCAGACATCATGTTCACAGGTGGAAGGGAGCCAGAGCATCTCCAGGGCTCCGAGGGACCACCGACGTGGAGCTAAGCTAACCTGCAGAGTCGTAGCCCAGCTGCTAACCAGCTCAAGTGAACTCGTGCTGCAGTTGCTTGTTTGCAGAAGTTTTAAGTTTGTTAGGCCTCAGTGTAGCTTTCAGACTCGCTAATTGATGGTTATAAGACTTGAGGAGCATGCGAGAAAGCAAAATTAGCCTGCGCCCAGGGCGGCAGAGAATGTGGGTTAGTTCAGCTGCCTTAGCAGGGAAAGTCATGTAAAAATACACCTAGGAACAGCTTCCGTCTCCCTCAGAAAGCCAAAGCGCAAACAGGTCTGCATCAGAGCTGCAGAAGAAGGGTTACCCGTGGTACCGCTCTCCAGGCCGGACCCATACGCCGTGACGAGCGCGGGGTTGCCCGCCTGCCCGGGCTCACCAACGCGCACTTTGAAGGGGCTGCCCACGACATGGCTTCCGTTGAACTTCACGTCAATTGAGTGGATGCCATTCTCGTGGGGGATGAACCGAACGGCATACTTATCTGCAAGAGAGAAGTGGCTTTTCTGATCTACCAGATACACCAATAAAACAGCAATTAAACACAGTGCAAGGCTGGTTAGCAACCCGAGCAAGGCTTCTGTAACACTTCAACATATTTCAGTCCCAGCTTAAGCAAACTCAGCTACACAAGCTGCTAAGCTCATATTTAAGTAGGAAAACGCTGTATTTATCACAGGAGGTGTCACGGGTTGCATTCTCACCCTGTCTACTAGGACCTGATCTCAGCTGTCATCTAGTCTGCAGGGTGAGTTTTAGGGTTTTTTGCCTCACATGTGCACTAAACATGACAGCTTAATCACAGCCCAACCTGTCAGTGGTCGAGGGAGCAGCGCAGAGAAGAAAAGCAGCTGGTAAGAGCAAGCCAAATCTTACCATCGGGCTGAGTGTGCTGACACACACCGCACCTTTATTTAATAAAGTCATTTAGCAATTTGCTGGTATTTAACATTTCTGATTGCATGTTACCCCAGGAGGGACTGATCTTTCCCAGCCAGACAGCTGCTGTCTGTCCATAGCACAGACCATAACTCATTCAGACTTCAAGTGAAAAAGAAAAGCTCACTGACGAAACAGGCATTGAGCTTTCTGTAGTGTTTGCTTATATTCAGCTTCCTTGGTGTTTTGTATGAAGGAGTGAGTGTGAGTTAAAAGTAAACTATTAGTCAAAGATGGAAGCATTGCTTTGAAAAATAAAACTTCTTCCTTGACTAAATTCATCAACCACATTGTATTTCATTTATGACTAATATCCCTGTACCTTCACTAGTAAGCCAAGACTTCAATATCTGTATCTCAGCTCACGAACTGAGCGAGCCCTAACATGTATCTAGGAAAAGCACAGACATAACCCAGACCGAAAGACTCTCGACACCAAGAATTCATTCTCCAAGCAAGGTGCCTGTCCTTGGGTGCACTGTTTGTAATCCAAAGGGACTAAACCCCCTCACTGTGGGTCAGCGAGCGTGTTTTGGAGGTCACGTGGTTTGTTCTGACCAAGGTAACGCCATGCTCACCTGGCTCCAGCTCAGACACGTGGCACTCTTCTACAGCTCCGGAGGGGCTGTGGACTTTAGCATCGATCTTGCCCTTTGCCCCGTTCAGCCTTATAGCAAAGGATGCCGGCTGATTAACTTTTAATCCAGACTCCTGAGAATGTAACAGTCAGATTATCAAATTTAAACTTCTTGTTTCAGACAGAGCAGGATTTGTGGCAGGGAAATAACCATTTCAGCACAATTTTTTTTTTCAGATTTCAACAAAAGGCATAAAGTTGCGACTTGCATTAACTCTCAAACCAGAAGCGCTCTCCCTCTGAGGGAGTGGCTGATTTAAGAGTCACCCACGGTGGCTAGGCTGATTTTTCCCATGGTAACGGACTGTTTTTGGAAGCCAGACGACTCTGCCAAATCAGGTAGAGGCAAGTCTATGAGCCTAGTCACCCGTTATCACTGAGGTCAGCCCCCAGTATTCAGGCACTTGATTTAAAGGATGTTTAAGCTATGGCTCCATTTTCAGCCCATTCATTCATTCCAGATTCATTCAGGGGAAAAGCCTCTGATAATCCAGTTGTCTGAAAGAGTAATATGCATGTTTATATTTGCCACAAGAGGCTACATTTAGAACGCCACCACAAGATGTCTTAACATGAGAAAGTAATTTAAAACACAAAACCAGATGTTGCCGTGCTGTCAGGCCAGGGGTGGAAGGCGAGGCAGCTCAGCATCTGTGCTGCAATGGTCCTCAACCAGAGCAGCCCATGCAGCTATCCAGCAGTAATATTTCATGCTGAACATACTTTACCTGACTTCCTTTTCAACTAAATCCTGAAGAGGGAAATAAATGCAACTGAGTAGAACTGAGGTACAATGTAAAAAGCAAGGCGCTGGTGCGGGTTTAGCGGCGGCTGATGTTGCACGCTGCGCTCCGTTACCAAATACTCAGCTTTATCTGCCTCTCCAGGACTTAATCGAAGCGATCATTCCTGTCAAAGAGTCTTTAAATGAAACACAAGAGAAACATCAATACCACAGTGACTAATTAACGCCCTTGTAACTCCTGGTTAGAAGAGATACTATCGGATGAGGCTGTCATGATCCATTTACACAGCCAAGGTGGAGGAGTCCTGCAGCCCAGGCAAACTCCTGAGGACCACAGCTGGGATATATCCAAAAAGAGCCTCAGCTGAATTGCTAATTGCTTATCACCACACAATGAGGACTGATGTACAGTATATCTACACAGGTCCTCAGTCTCGCGTCCAAGTTTCTGGCTTTGAAGGTTTAAGTCAGGCCTTTAATGTTACTTGTACTTCAATACACGTAACCACAGACACACAAATAATACGGTGTGGTTAACAGATGAGCCCAGACTAACTACAAAGCTGGGATTCACTCTGAGACTGGATTATCTGAGCTGCAACTGTGTGGTTTCGTGATGTCAGCCAGAGCAAATCTGTGCCCTGACCTCACGGCAGGGCCCCCTCCATCCGCCCACGTGAAGGTTCTGATGAGGCTGCAGCAACACCCTGACCACACAGCCCTACGCTGCCTGACTCGTGGAAATCCAGCTGTTCCATCCAAGTGCCCGCTGAGCTGCTCAGCGCCAGCATTATCACTGGTGGTTCATGTTCATGTTTCAGTTCTCCTTGGCCTCCCCTAGCTAATGGAGTGGAAAGCAACTTCAGCTCCTCCAGCACTATTTCCAGAGCCTCTTATTTTTAATTCCCAAACATTACCACCTGTAATGCACTCAGCTGAGCCTTCTGCCTTCAAATTCTGGCTAGCCAGAGCTGGGCCAGCTCTACCGGCCCAAGTCACCAAGAGGCCAGCTGCCAAAAACCTCTCTCTGGCTGCAAGCTGAGCTTGAAAACAAGCACCAGTCAAGGCAAGGCTATCACTAAGAAGAAAGGACAATCATTTTGGTCTCAGAGAACAAGGACGAAATCAGTCTGTGTGGCAAGTTGTGGAGATGTTTCCTTATGTCTCACCTGAAGGCTAGTGACAGTGAGCCTGCGAGCATCATCGGAGGGGGCGATGACGGGAACCAGGTAGGGGCTTTCAGGAATGTGCTCGTCATTGAATTTTATGGACACTTCATAGTTGCCTGGGGGAAGAAAAGAAGCAGTGAGTGTCCTTAGGATCACTAAAGTAGCATTCAGTGTTATTTCAGTACAATTTGGTCTTAGTACATACCTGGCTCTTGAACTATGTATGATACACCACAAGATCCATCTTTGTGGTCCTCAAAGGCGATTTCTGCTTTACTTGGGCCTTCTACAGCAATAGACAGCCCTCCAGCTCCAGCTTCCCGTGTCCATATACTGAACTCCGCTGTTGAAGCACATGAGAGCACACACAAGCATAAGTTTGCTGCTGCTGGGTTTCAGCTTCTTTCTAACAGACTGTGCAGCATCCCATACTTATGTGTACAAAGAATGGTACCTCGTCCCACCATCCTGGGTGGTAACACTCAGGAGTCGCTTGCAGAGCTGCTATCAGCCTCAAATTAGCCTAGCAGCCCTGCACAGCACACCTTACAACCCTCCAGCACATTCTGTGAGAGCACTCGGTTTCCAAAATGTGGATTTCCAGACTTCTCCACCTGCATGATGCAGTAATATTACTTCCCCGTGTTTCTCCACTGACCAGCCTTGGCCTGGGGCGACCCTACAGTGTTACACCAAGCTCTGCTCGAGCTCTTAAGAGTAGACACCAACAGAAACCAAAGCACTGGGCTGCAGACTTGTGCACGGCGGGCACTGGAGCCTAGTGAGAGCAGAGGACTCACCTGGGATGCCCGTCTCCCCACGCTCCAGCCCTGGGCCTCCAGCTCTGACTTTATGGGCTCCTCCCTCGCCCAGCGGCCCCACCGTGAACTGGAAGGGGCTGCCCGGCACTGGCTGCCCTCTGTATTTGACATCCACAGTGTGGACCCCCATTTCTTGTGGCACAAAGCGGACGCAATAGGTGTTTTTGTCAGCTTCCACGATTTCAGCATCAAAGTTTCTTCCAGAGGGACTAGTTACCTGGGCTGTCATATCCCCACAATCAATTTCTAACAACAGGAGAATAAAAAATGCAGATTAGAAAGTGACAAAGGGTTTTGGTATTTTGTTTTTGGAAACAGGACCTGAGCTCATGTGATTACATAGTATAAATGACCGAAGAGGCACGTAAGTGCCAGTTTGTACGCTCAGCTAGATGCGTGCTGCCGAGCAGGTAGCCCAGCAAGTTACAGCTTACCAGATGCTGCAGAGGCAGATGAAGAGGCTGGATAAGTGCAGCCTGCTAAGACTGGCCTACATAATCCTTATTTGCCAGACAGCAGTATAAACACCTGAAAGCCAGCATGATGATCTTAAAACCCTGGAGACAAGGCGAGCTGTGCAGCCCGTCCTCCAGCCTGCTGTACACAGAATAGATTAAGGCCTCCCTGATAGTTATTTCTCCCCGTGTTGATCATGGTTATGTTTATTTTTAACCATTCAAAGAGACCACGCTACCAGTGTTTCTTCCCTAAACTATCTTAATATGAGAATGTCTCAACAACACTGAAGTTGCTACTTCCACTGCTTCAGGTACACCCACGCTATACAAGTGCAAGTTACAGTTATGGGGATAAGGACATTGCTTACCTGGAATTTTTAAGTTCAGATCACATATGCTTCCTACTGTTGCAACAGAGGGAGCCCGTCTGGTTCGTGTGATGCTCTCCTTAACTCTTCCTTCACCACTTATCTTCACAGTAAATGGGCTGCCTGTAAGTACCACAGTAAGTCATTCTTCCTCTTCTCATTACACACCACATCAAGGGGAGGAGTGAAAGCTTCCTTTGACTTGTAGTGTATCATAATGAACATTTTAGAGTCAGCTAACAGCCAGGTCCAAGTAAAATACACCCGTGTAACCGGAGCAGTTTTGGATGCTTACTGCTTGTGGAGGATACTGGTAGGACCTCCTTGAATCTTTGGGACTTACGGTCCGAGCCAGATCACACAGCCCACCCACAGTTCCAGTGCACTGGCCAGCTAGGTAAGACTTCTATTGTACTAACCAAAAAGTTGCCCGACACTTCTGCTTACCTGGAATATGTTCATCTGCAAATTTAGTGGACACAATGTACACACCAGGTACAGTTGGAAAATAGGACACTTTGCAAGTTCCATCTTCTAGGTCTTCAGTTTGGATATCTACCTTGCTGGGTCCTTCAACTGCCAGTGAGATCCCACCATAACCTACAACACAGATGAGTTAGCCTCAGATTTCCACAGTGCGATTATAAACTTGACATAAAATAGTCCAAGCCCATAGCAGTAGCTAGTAGGTAGGTTTGTAACAGAATGGGCACACAGGAGTTGCATGATGCCTCAGTGACATTTTTGTGGTCCTTTTCAGTCAGATATTCAAGGCATATCATGCATTCAGCTCCTAAAACGCTCTGAAAATATCTCTTTTATTTCATTAATGTTGAAAAGTTAACTTCAAAGACTGTGGCCAAGGCTCCACATTAAACCAACAGGGAAATATCTTCCTTGTTTCCTTCTTGCTGCACACAAGGATACTGGAACCAGCACCATCAAATGAAAGAAAAGCTTCCTCAGTGCCTCAGTGACAGACCCTGCTGGCTGCAACAGATGATGCCAGCCAAGACAACGCAAAGCATTTTAGAAGTTAACAGTATTGTCTGTAGTTAATAACCGACAGTAATGACCACGTGTGCTTAGCACACTATTTGCACCTGCTGCTTTGCAGCTTGTGACCTGGTGGTCACATGCCGAGGAAGACAACGCCTTCCTTTAGAGAGCATACCTATCTCACAGCATCTCACTGTCCCGTTGCAACAGAACTAACCTGCATCTCTCGTGTCTACAATGAAGTCACACATTTCAAAGGTTCGTCCTTCTACCAAGCCACGTCCAAAAACTCTTGCTCGTCTGGCATCTCCTATCTCAGACTGGACCACCATGATTGTTACAGGGCTGTTTGGTACATGGCTCCCATTTTTCTTGATGCTAACCAGATGTTCTCCTACTTCCCGTGGAATGAATGAGATGCCTACAAAGCAGAGAAATGTGACAAATGTACTCACTTTTTATGCATGTTATACCTGATTAAAAATCCTTAATCATACCAAGAAATGAAATACTGAAAGAGCACTCTCTCTACACATGTTGAAGTGCTGCTCTCTAATGGGCCACAAAGCCATTCACATATGCTGGCAAAAAGCACTTCAATCATGCAAGCTAACACAAGAGACAAGAGGTCATTCTTCATACTCATCTGTCTTTGGCCAACTGTACCAAACTATATCAACCACTTGATTTGCCAATGCTCCTCCAGGACGGAGCAGAGAAGTCAGTCATTTTACATAGCAAAGCAAACTGGAGTTGAGGCTACTATACTGCTCTCAGATCAAGGCTATCAGAGCTTACCAATGTGGTTATTTGGTAGTCTCTTCAGAAGACAAGGCTCATCGCGACCTGATGGGGCTTTAATGCTGGCTGTTAGGAGACTGAGATCAGTCTCGTTGATGTCCAACAAAAAGTCAGCAGCAGAGCCAAGCTTAACATGGGACCGTCTTCTGTTATCATCTGCATATATAAAGAGAAAAGGAGCCAGAAAATACTACAAGGTTAAGTTCAGAACAAGCTTGAGGACTTCATGTTCCTGCCACAAACTAGGCCCCCTGTGCTCTCAGAGGCTAATATTCATTATGAAGTGCTTTCAGAAACCTAAACTTCATACCTGTGATCTTGGCGGTGAATGGACTGCCCGGGATGTGCTTGTCATTGTACTTGACCAAGATGCTGTAGTTCCCAGGTAGAGTGGGCAGGTACGTGACTGTGCACGTCCCGTCTTTGTTATCAATGCAGCTGATCTCTGCTTTTGAAGGTCCTTCAATAGCCAAGTCCAGCCCACCTAGGAAACAAGGAGAACAGTATTTCTGTAAATCTTTGTGCACACCAAGTCCAAAGACTCGATCCAAAGAGGAAGATCCAGTACTCGGTACTGAAAATGCAGCTTAGATGCATGTTTTCAAAGGACACCGTCAAAAAGAGCTCAGGCCAATCCACTAAGAAAACGACTGTATTCAGTCTGCTAGATATACCTAACAGCGATTCCAGATCCAGTCATCATCCACTAGATCTATGCTGCCTTCAGTTCATTTTTAATTAAATGAATCATTTGCACCCTGTACCACAGGGTACATCTACCGCTCTCGGGAAGAAGTAATAAGACAGTTTTTACTGCAAGTTACAGCTTAATGAAATCCATTTCACCTGATATTTGAACAAGTCATTTGTATCGCACCAGAGATTCATAGTTGGACAGATGAATGCAAATCAATGCCGATGCACATTACACTTCCAAGAAGTTCCTAGCTTAGGGTAGGGTGGGTTTAAGGAACAGACTTACCCTCCCCGGCGTCTTCTGTGACAATGGTGAAAGTTGCTGGTTTATTGGCAACCCCATAAATGAGGCCAGGCCCATAAGCAGACACACTGCCGCTGTTTGGATAATTCACATAGAACTGCAGAGGGCTCTCTAAAGGAAAAAAAAATCCAAAAGAAGCACTTTTAAGGATGAGTGGCCTGGACTACAAGAACAAAACAGGCATCAAGCTGCTCCAACCCAACAGGGCCTTATTCTTATGCTTACTGATACCCATATTCTTCAATGCCCTTCTCACTACTTGATATTTGAAGAACCTTTATGTGACTGTAATACACTTTAAAAAATGAGTAAGCCTCCACTTTCATCTTCAAAAGACACTTCTCCACAACTTGTTCCACATTCAGTCATGACAATACTCAAATTATCAGAGATAAGCTTCAACAATGTTGTAAAGAGTCTTACTCATTATGAGTTTATTTTTAGCACATTAAATCAGAACATGACTCAGAAGCAGGCTTTCAGTTCAGGCACAGATCCTGAATTTTGGTAGCTCAGAATTAGGAACTAGCACAGCACATTGTCTGACTCAATGAATCTGAACTAGCAAATTTGAAGGGTATCCAACAACGTATTCGCCAGCCTCCAATTAGCTAAGCTGGTGCACAAGAACAAAAAGTACAGTCACCAACAGCCAATAATAGTTTCAGAAAAAGGCACTGATAGCTCTTAAGTCCAAAGCAAGATTTTGCAGCTGAGACAGTAGCAAGTCTGATTCATGACAGCCTCCAAGGAGGAAACATTACAGCACATCATCGTTCTACCCAGTAACGGTCTTACTGAACCGATGCATCCGGCATCTTGGCACTTACAGCACTGCTGTATCCATACAAAGGGCTGAAGATACTGAAGTAGCACCACGTATCACATCACATTATTGAGATCCCTGCTTCAATCAAAGATATCCTATGATTCTGTACATCCACAGAACCAGCACCCCAGTTTAGGCAGTGCTGAAGGTATTTTGTCTCATGTCTACACATCCTTCTACAGATCTGCCCCTCTTCGCCCCAGCCCCACACAGCCGGCATGCCCGGAGAACCGCAGGGCAGCCTCAGCCTCCAGGCGAGGCAGAGCTTTGGCTGCAGAGCTGCAGGAGCTGGTGAAGTAAGGACAAAGAAGAGAAGTGAAAGGGAATGAAAGGCAGTGGTTTCTGTTCGTTAGGAAGCAGCCAGGAAGAAAGAAAGATTACAGCATAGCATGCATGCATGTTTTATTTTATTGCAATGAGATGGAAAGAGTAACTATAGTGCTTTAGCCACTTAGTCCTCCCCACAGATTGGAGATTTTATGCCAATGCAGTTTTAAGGATAAACATATACTGTAACCACTAGTTTTGTGGAGCACCACGGCAGTAAATTTCAGCCTGAAAAAAATGGTAGTTTGAAAATTGCATGTTTCTTCTTCATAATAAAATGCCACAAAAGCTAGTTTCCAAAACCAAAATCCATTTTAAGCCTAGCTGGTACTACTAAACCACAATGGAAGCTCACATGTGCCGACACTTGCTCCTTTGCTTTAGTTTCTCTCTGGACTGATTGCAGATGAACTGCAGCTGAAAGGTAAGATGTCCCGGGCCGTTCTTACTGCAGTGTACACAACTAAGCTACAGAAACCTCAGCAGGAAGCAGATGCACCAGCAGGACACTGCACTTGGATTTGTGTCGTCTGCTTTGTCACTCACCTGGGATGTGCTTTCCCATATATTTTATGTGCATTTCATGCAGCCCAACCTCAGTAGGAGCATATCTCACTGTTACTGTGCCATCTTTGTTATCCACAATATCTGGCGTATCCGTCTTTCCAGAGGGCATGTGTACTTCACCTACAAAAAGCCACCATGGGAGTTAGAGAAGGAGAAGCTGCCTGCTTCCCCTCTCCCACCCGCAAAGAATTGTCTAGCCATTTTAAACAAGCATTTTAGATTGTTTAATTCCTTACCCACAGGCACAAATAAGAGACTAATGCGAACACTAACCAGACATGTTTTCTGCTTAAGCTACATGAATACAATACAGTGGTAGACATCTGGCAAACAGTCCTGTGACCTTACAAACTCTACAGGCAGGGCTGTTTGCTTTAGCCACTGAAATTTCCACGGCAAGTCCCAGGAAAGGCACTGATCTGCCTCATCACAAGACGCTCCCTCTCCTGCGGCTCTTCAGAAAAGGAAAGATCGACTGTCCCTTCAGCAGGGACAGACCAGGGCTTGAGGTGGGCAGGAGGGAACACAGTCTGTCTGCACAGGAGCTTAGTGCAGCTGGGGTGTTACTGAGGCGATGCTTTCAGCTGCCAGACCTGTGGAAGAGGGGTTGCCTGCTTTGGAGAAGGTACGTGGCAGGGATGCAGGGTTAGACTGTTTTGCAGCATCCACACAGAATAAATAATGGAGTTTATCAAGGATGCATGTAGCTGCTCCAGAGGGAAAAAAGCAGCAATAGGTCCTACATTGCAGCAGCTCACAGCCTAGTACTAAGGACCACGGCAGCACCAAGAATCCCCTCATTTAACTCAAACCATTGGCAGGGTGTATCCAACTCACCCTCAGCGGGTGCCACTTGATGTGAAATTAAACAACTAAGTTGCTGGCAGGATGCAATCCTCCCCTGCATGCTGTGGTCTAGGCCACCCAGACTGTTAGCTGCAAACGGATAAACATGCTAAGAAAAAGCAAAAGCCAAAAGGCTACGGGTACTCCAGGTACCTGTTATTTCTCCTTTCCTTACGGCAAAAGGGATAACCATATCAAAGGGCCTGAATCCCATGCCATTCATGTCTCCGACTGGGACGTAAGCCTCTTCCGTGACCTAAAGGAAGCAAAAGGACAAGTCACTTCAATAAGGACGGCAGACCCAAACGAGCACTGTGCAACTCCACTGTGAGCAAAAGCAGCAGAGAGCGTGCGGTGATTATCGCAGCCAGCCGCAGGACTGGGCTCAGCCAGAGCAGCGTCCGGCCAGGCTCTCCTTCGTAACATCACCACACGGCGAGCAGAGCAAATCAAACACGGTGCGAATGGAAGACATACTGGAAAAAAGTTAGAGATAAAAATGGAACACAGGGATGGAAGACAATGCAGCACACACAAGACCAAAGTGGTTCCATCTGAAAGGATTTAGTTGCTTAAGGCCTGGAAGAGAAAGTGATTTTTGAATGGGGCAGAGTGATTGCAACACAAAATGGACAAAAGAAACACATTTCACAATGCGACTCTGGACTCAAGACACTGTGCTGTTTTACTGAGAAAACAAAGCGATGCACTCAGGTTGCTTTTACCAACAGCAGAAATTGAAAAAGTAGAAGGTGTAGGTGTAATAATCTTCTTCATGTTTAAATAAGAGTTTATTTGGAGACTCCCTTCAAGCAGCAAAGAAAAAACAAGGTCTGGATCCCAAGAACAATTGATCAAACAGAAAGAATGAACACAATGACCAGAGCAATTCAAGCAGTCCCAAGAAGCAGGCTGTCATCTGAAATGGAACACAGATGGGGGAAAAATAGCTGAAAAATGTAAAAATTTTGTACCCAAGGGCGGAATCCAGGCGGGGGGGCACCCACTGGCTCCTGCGACCGCACAGCAGCAGCATCTGCATCTACAGCCTGGGCAGGGGTAAAGGCAGTTTAGGTGTTATTCTGGCACGGAGGCATTCCCACCTTTCACAGTGCAGAAAACACAGCTCCTTCCAGCTCCTCAACACCTTCCTCCCACCACGCAGCCCTCCCAGTCCTCTCTTCAATGCAGCGACCTGGATCCAGCCAGGGGAGCTGGGAAACTGCCCGTATCCACAGGCATTGGGGCACTGGGGGAAGCCACCAGTGGCACAAAGGGACGAGGCCGGTACATGCTGCTGTTGGCAGCCTGGCAGGGAAGCTGGAAAGCAGCACCGAAACACTGGAGGAACTGAATCTCAGAGTTTTTTATCGGACTGGTGCAGGGAGGGAAGTGAGAGGTTTAAACCCAAGATGGCAGTCCCTGAGCGCTGCGCAGCACGGTGTGCGAGCTGGGAGGCAGGAGAGCCTGCTGCCGTGGGAAGGCTGCTCCCAGCTCACGTGCTTTGGGTGAAAGACCCAGCCCACGTCCAGTCATAGCTGCGAAGCTATTCTTCTGATTCATAGCTGGGATGGCGTCGTCAAGACACCGAATGTGTTTTCCCCCGGCGCAGCCTCCCTTCCCACCAGGCATGCCAAGAGGATGACTTGCAAATTCCCACCTCCCCCACTTAGCCCAGCAAGAGTGGCTGGGGCTCACACCCACACACGCAGCTCCACTGGGCTCAGCCACCCCAGCTCCTCCTGCCCGTCTGCACCACTGCAAGCCACCCTAGCAAACAACCTACTGGAAACTCAGCCATGGAAAGACTCCACTAGGAAAACCAATGCAAAACAGAAATACTGGTATTTCACTGTTCGCTGAGACACCCAAGTCAAACACGTACTGTATCAGGCAGCTAGGAAGTGAGAATTTTGGCTGGCCAGGAGCAGGCTCGCTGACCTCGAGAGGCATTTCCTGCAGTGAGCTTTGAGCAGCAACCAAAGGAGCTGTTTTTCTCATGGAAATCTTTGGAGACGCCGGTAGCGATCTGCCGGGGAGGCAAGTATGAAAAGCCAGGATGCCCGACCCCAAGGACTCGCCCGTGGGCTCCGGCCAGACTCAGCACGAGTACGGCCTGTAGTTTCACAGACTGAGATGCACCAGAGGCTGCCTCGGCTGAGAGTACAAGACCAAGACTTGTCTTGCCAACACCGAGAACTGTTCTTCATGCAAAGGGCTTCTGTGAGCCCCGAGAGGCACCTAGTCTGCTCCGCAGGGAGGCTGGGGTTCTGTTTGCTTTTTAAACCTAGTCATGCTGAAGTACTGCACATTGGGAGGAACATAATTAGAGAGAGGAGAATTTGCCTATAACAGTTTAACAGGCACTTGCAAATCATTTTTAAGTGTGAGCTAACAGCCTGCTTCCCTGGGATCTGTCAGCAGACCATTCCTTATTTGGGGGTCAACATTATAAAGAGTGAGAGACGGACAAGCCAGAGCACTGTATCTAAAAACAGCTGAAGTAATTAGAGAAGCTGATTACAACCACCCTTACATCATTTAGAAAAAAACTACACGGTCAGGAAATGAAAAGTGAATTTGTTTAGAGAAGCCAAGTCTTCGTCCTCTGATGGCTTCTATCCCTCTTAACTGTATTGCCTGCTCAAAATAAGCTCTGCAAGTAACAAGGGTTCATTAGCTCCTGCTAGTCTAATAAATGCCTAAACAAGCCTTTACACACAGAGTTAACCTATCACTAAATAAAACACGGCAGCAGGAATCCGAGTGGGAGGTATTTTTGGAGCAGAGCTGGCTTACCATGACGGTGAAGGGACTGTTGGGAATGTCCACCCCACCAAAGCGGACATAAATCACATAGGTTCCTGGTTTGGCAGCAGTGTAGAAGATATCGTAAGTCCCGTCCTCGTTTTCAACAACATCTGCTTCAGCTTCTGTCCCATCTGGCGTCAGGACGGTGCACGTCACTTTTCCCTTCCCTGCTGATTTGGCATCTACCACAAAACCAACCTCCTCACCAGTCTTCACAGTGGGTGCAATTCCAGGACCTACAAGGCAATTTTTGTTACAGAAAGCGTGCAGAGCACAGTTTTCCCAGGCAGGCCGCCCACGAGGCGCCTGGGAACCATGGCACCAAAACGCTGGTCCCAGGGACCCACGGATGTGGTTTTGGGAGCAAATGTACAACAAAAGACATTCGTAGTGTTGGTCAGCACAGCAGCATGCGAGAGCTGGCCACCAGAAGTCCTTCTCCTCTGCAATCAGAGAGGCTGGATGAGAACATAGGGGAAAAAAGCTAAGTTTGAAGAAAGCAATGCCTTAACCCATACTCTTATCGTCATATGCCTTTATGCAGAGCCAAAGGCACTATCTTCTGCCCCAGGCAGCGACCTGGCTGTCCTGCTTTAACATAAACCTCCCTGTGTAAACAGCTATAAAAGGGCACAGTAGCAGCCGTGGCCATGTTTCCTCCTACACTACCCACAAATGATTTTCCACTGTTCTGCCACACATCCCAAAAAAAGAAAATCATGAAACAATGCCCGATTTGTAGCAATTAGACCCAGCTTGAAGAACACTGTGTTTAAATGAGAACTATTAAGTCTTATTTCAGTATATATTTAATACTCCTGCTTTTGAGCAGCACTTGTTACCAGAAAAATGGCTCATTTTCAAGTGGCAATAAACCTGCTGTTTTAATACCTTGACAGCATTCCAGCATCTACTCCTACAGCGATTGTTTTTCAGCTTTACAATGCAGAGTCGGAGGCAAGTCTTGGAAAGGGGAAATTTAAGCTGGCATCTGAGAGTAATCTCCACCACAGTTATTTTGAATAGTTAGAGACCTGAGTTATTTGGAAGAGTATCAGATTCAGCCATTAAGGCCTCTTTTAGGCAAATTTTGAAACAAAGGAGATACCTGCCACTTTGTTTTCCATTGTGCTGGGAATATACTTCTGTTTAAGCAGGCTCAAAAGCAGCCAGCTGCCGGACAGGCACTGGGTACGCTCAGACTGCTCTATGCAGGTCAGCACAATGCCCAGACACTCGCACAGGTCCACAACCACAGGTTAAGCTTCCCTGTTCAATTTGCCCGATTCATTTATTTGTTTTAAATCAGGGTATTCGGTGGCGTTCCTATAACTAGCTCCTGCCACTTCTGCTCCCTGCCACAGCCTCAGGCCGGCTGGGAGGCGGTAGCGTGCCGCGGTGGCCAGCCCACAGCCATGCGACGACCACCCATCCTGAGAAAGGGTGAGGGTCAAAGCTCTAAGTGTGCTCCTACAGCAACAAATTTGGAGACCCTCCCCTACACCAGGTCACTGAATTTTGAGGCAATGATTTTTTTTTTCCCCAAGTTGCAGTAACATCTTATCTTTAGGTTCTCTCCTTCCACCCACACCTTCCAGAAGTCTGTTCAGACTCTAGCCAACCTTGATCAGACAGAAAAGCAGCAGAAACCTCCACTAATAACACCCACCCTGAACAGGCTTTGCTAATGTAGAAGCAGACAGCCAGCTATTTACACCCTCAGAATTTATTCTGTTCTTGCTCAGAATAAAAAGCTTCTTACAACGCTCGCAAGGAGCACAATGCAGTGAACGTGTGCAGATGTGTTATTTTTAAATCAACCTCACTGCAGTTCTCAGCAGGATTTATCTAGGCCAAAATAAGCATCAGCCTTTGGTTGCATCTGGCTGTTTATAACAACCCAGGCAGTTTGACAGATTTTGGTAGAGACCACAAGAGACTCCTGCTGACCTGCAGGGTGGATGCTTCTTTATCTTTAGGAAAGCCCCTCTTGTAAGAGCAGCCAGATTACACGAGTCTCTAGCATATTCTCCACCCACTATTTCAACCGTGCCACGCTCAGAAGGCAGCTTTATACCAAGTACAAACAACAGCAACTCACCTGTGGCCAAACACTTGCTGGCATCTCCAGCTGGAGATGCCCGGATCCGATAGGGAGAGGAGGGGATATCATCTCCGCCGTACTTCACACCAATCGTATAGCGGCCCGTTTTGTCAGGGACATAGGTGACTGTGTAAGTGCCGTCCTTGTTGTCATGAATATCCACTCTCTTGGGTTTGCCCTCTTGGTCCTGAGGAATGCAAGCCATAAGATTTAGGCACTATGAAGTTAGTTATGAATTCCTTTAGTAGGGCACCAATTCTGTTCACAATCATAATTAATCAGCCTCAGATTCAGAACTGCAGCTTTTCGAGGGTTAAACATATTTCACTCAAGCACTAGTAACAGAAATTGACTATTAGAAGCAAAAAGGTATCAGACCCCTGTAAAACACAACTGGTGCTATCATTAATTATCCCTTGCTTGGCACGAGAATGTTTATGAGATGCAGCAAGCCATTTTAATGAACTTTATATTAATAATAAGAGCTCTTAGGCTTCACTGTCATACCACTGCTGGAAAGGAAGAACACTTCCCAGGTTTCTGAAGCACAGATTAGGAGCCAGACTGCACAGCTCTGTCCTGACAACGCACTGGGTAGCTTTGGCCAGCTGCTGCCTGAAAGGTCTGAGGTCAGGGGAAACATTACTGGAGTCTCCATCAACCTTCCTGGATGGGGCATCCAGCTCCTGACAAACTTCAAGGTCTACAGTTACAAGCAGGCCTACGTAGCCCCTTCAAGCACCATTTCTCCACTGAATACAAGAATTAAAGAGATGCATGAACAATACAGATCTGAGCTTCAGCATCAAGTTTTTATTCCCAAACCTAAGATCAGCACTGTACAAAATGTTTCCAAAGCAGCTACTCCCAGCTACAGCTTTCAGTGCAATCCATCAGCTGCAAAGAGTGAAGCCTTTTAGCAAGTCTTCCAGGCCTGCTCACAGAGAACAGTGTGTTGACCCCGTCCTGTTTTATGACTTAACACTGCTTGGGGTACAGCATAAGCTGCAAAGGACTCCAGATTTTAGGTACAGCATGAAAGAGCTTACTCCTTCCAGGAAGGCTTGTGAGATGTTTGACATTCAACAATTCAGAATGAGTAGCAAACAAATGCCATGAGGAAGACCTCCTACGTGCTCCTACCATGCAGGGCTTGTGGAACTTGATCTTCAAAGCCATGGCAGGCTGGGAGCTCTGATAAGCATTTTGGATCCTTTAAGAGCACACTTGGACGCCAGAATAAAGGCGATTGCACCTAAGCAGGCAGCAGGAGCACAGGAGTAAGAATGCAGCAGGGCAAGTACAACTGGCCATGCCATGACCTAGGCATGCATGCCACAGCCGAGAACTGCACTTTATGGCCCACGAACCAGAGACCTTTTTGCTGAGGCCACAGAATCCAGGCACGGGAAATTTCAGGAAGAGCAATAACAAAGTCAAATAAAGACATTCCTGTAGTATCTCCAAGTAGCTTATGACTTTTGGCAACCTTGAGGGAGACTTGTTTGTTAATTTACCATCACGTAATGCTCAATGTGGATGTTATCTCACAGCCTTGCTGAAATACACTGCTAGGAGGCTGTCTCCATTTCAAATTCCAGCATTTTGGTAATCTTACAAGAAACTGTATTTATCTCATTTTGGGCATTTGCAGAGTACAAGGTTAAACGAGAGCCAAATATAGTATGGGTGATGACTTTAAGACAGTAGTCTCATAAAAGAAGCCTCCAGAGCTTCACAAACACAGAGTGCAAGACTTTCCTCTACCAGAGCTTAAGGTCCAGCCAGCCCAGTCCAGGACGCTGGGTATGTCAGGGTACAGCTACGCACACTTCCAACAGGAGCCACTCGCGCCCACCTAGAACAACATCTTTCCACTCCTGCTTGGTTATGCAGTTACTTACAGTGATCTGCACAGCCAGAAGTCCCTGCCCGGCATCCTTAGCATCCACAGCAAACTCCACAGGCAGGCTGGCTGGTATGCCGTAGGAACTGAGACCTGGTCCGCTCGCCGTCACTTTACTGGCATCATATGTAGGAAGCACCTTCACCTTGAAGGGACTTAAAGGGAAACACATTATTGCCCCCTCATCCTAAGCCAATGGCTAATAGTTACTGCAGGACACGCTGAGGTGTGGATACACCTCCCCTGCGGCACCTCTGCTGTAGGTCTCAGTCAGAGATCTACGCAAGCAGTCTCAAACAACCGATGAACCCTGAAGTTGTGCAAGGAGCTGCACTTGTTCAAGTAGAAAGAAGCACAGCTAGCCCTTGAACAATGCTCATGTGTTGAGAGAGCATGATCAGGTAATTAAATCTTCAGTTCATCCAAGTTTATCTTCACCACCTTACCTGCGAGGGATCTCTTCATCAGCATATTTGACAGAGATCATATAGGGTCCCTCCTGCGTAGGTGTGTATACCACTGTGTGGGTGCCATCTCCGTTGTCTATGACATTAACAGGTTCCACAACTCCTAAAAAAGCAACAGACGATTTTATCGGCTGCACTATTAAAACTCAATTCCTCATCAGCCATTTGCTGCACAAAGCTCCAAGATGCACTGCCGATTTACCACTTTGCAATAAGACAAATCTGAATTATTTTTTTTTTAATGAAGGCAAAGGGCATGGATCAGTGATCAGTTTCCCTTATTTTGTACTCAAGAGACATTGACTTGAAATAGATTTGTTATCCACCACTCTCTGGGCTCCCATCTTCTTGCTGTAAACAAAAGCTGGCAAGAAAATACTGGAGAAAATTCTGTCTCTCTGTACAGCCCAGGTCAAGAGGAGTTGCTCAAAACACACTGAAGATCTTTTGAGAAAGAAAATGATTAATGATTATAATTGCCTGAACCGTCATTTGTAAGATTACATACTGTTACTGGGATTCACTGCACAGAATTGAGCCCCAAAGCCAGTTAGGACGTAGCATTCACCAGTGCCAATCTTTCACAATGGGGTATTTGGCAAGGCAGGCTCGCTGCCTAGGCAGGAGAGCCCTGCAAGCTGCCAAAGTCCTACGAGAGTAGGATCAATTATTTCCATTTGCATTAAGCTAAATCTACAGCAGATTACACGACGTATCAGTTCAGATCAACACACAAAGCAGTCTACAATTACAAGTTGGCTTTAAAACACAGGAAGGATTAACAGTAAAGCATACGTGAAAGAAATGTGTAGTTGCCATGCAAAGCCTAAAAGCAACACCGTCAGTTCCCACTCCCTCCTCCAGATGATTCTTGCTGTTGCCAATTGGATTTCTGAGAGCCAAAATTGCCAGTAGTCAGTCAGAGTTCAAACCTGTCTCAGTGTCACCATTTGGACCACCTTTAACAAAATCTGAAACTGCTTTCAGTGAGGAGCGCCATCCCTGGGAATCCGTCTCATCGGCTAAAATTAAAGAAGGGTTACCTGAGGGGCACCCACACCAGCGTGACCTGACACTTGAGTGGGGAAGCAGCTCTCGCCTCCCAGCAAGGGGAGGCTTGCAGCCAAAAGGTACTCGCCACTGAGAGACTGTGCCACCAAGACACAGCTTCTTAGCTTAACATTGCTAATGCTGTCGCCTGAGGGCCCTGCTGCTTTCTCGGGGCCACAGTGTTGCAGGGACTCCTGCAACCCAGTGACACTGATTTCCCAAGTCACCATTCACGTATGAGACTTTGGATTTACTTTTTGATGTCTAAATCTAAGCCATGATTGTTCACCGGTGATGGTTACTCACGTCACTTCTCCCACCTCTAAAGATCAGGATAAAGCCATCAAAGACACTGCGCAAAGCAGCACTACCCAGGACACAGTTCTCCTCCTTTTAGAGCATGACACATGGGTCAGCGGTCAAGATGCACACGCCGGATGAATGGGCAGAGGCAAACGTGCATTGAAGTGGTATCACCACCTTTGCAAACAGGGCCAGAACAATGTTACCCACCAAACACAGAGATGGGGGCACAGCTGGATGGAGTATTTCAGTTCTTACCTCTGGGTCCTGTCACCACCACCTCGAGGGGTGCTACTCCCGCCTTGCTGGTATCTACAGTGAAGGACTGCGGGATTTTGGCTCGAACAGCTGTTCCCAGACCTGGTCCTACTATCTTCACCTTGCTGCGATCCACAACATCCTTCACAGGAACCTTGAAAGGACTGCCTGGAAATTAAATCAGCAAGTGTTAAACACCATAGAGTCAACAGTTATAGGAAACCAAAGGTCTCCTACTTTTCCTTGGGCTTTTTTATTACCATTCCTCAGCCTCAGGCAGGAATGACAACCCCACAGCCTCCACACTATTTCTGTGCTTCTGCAAAAGCCAGAAGGGTGATCGCAGTGCTTACAGGTTTTCACCATCTACTCAACACTTCAGCTGTGATCCATCTGCTTCTCACACCTCAGAAAAAAATGCATGAAAGAAACTAGAAGTGCAAATGAAGCGTCATGCAGGCTCTTGTTTCATATTTGGCCAGTATTTGACAAATAAAACGGGACCAACGGAAAAGAATCGACTCGCAATGTCTACAAAAGAATACCTAGATGTATGCTGTATGACAGCATGTAAGAACTCGAACCTTGCAGCAAAATCTGTCTGGCATTTAGGAGCATTTAATTCTTGGTATCAAGTAAAATATCTTTCTTTTAATCATCAAGTGCTAGATGTCAGATGTACCTGGAACATTCCTTAAACATACTGCACTTCAGCTTAACATCCAGTACAAATGCATACACAGGTAAACATCTGGTTTAACAAACAGTTACTATGCTTTCTGCAGTGACCAAAACGTGCGGTGTTTAATGTAATCCCCATGACTAGCTCACCCACTAGACCTTCTTACTGCAGAACGGTTTTGAAGGCATCCACGTACCAAAGGGCTATTTTCTTGACCTAATGTGTTATGCACCACTTGCGCATATTACCAGTTATTTGTCAAGGGCCAGCGTCCCTCTCTCTGCCCCATCCATCTGTATGCACGTGTTTTCTCCCCCCCTGCGGGTGCTACAGTCTCGACGAGGCTCCCCCACAGCCCCACAGAGGTCGTTCCAGAAACGAGAAGAGACTGCAGCCCTTCCTCAAAACTACCGCACAACAGCACACACCACTCCCCGCTTCCCCGCCGGGCATGAGGAACAACTGTCACCGCTGTTTCTGCCTCAATTCCCAGGAAAAGCAGAAAGGCAAAACCTCAACATTCCCCAGCAGAAGTGAGATGCAGCCAAGGCATGAAGTCCTTAGCTTAACACCATCCCTCTTCCAAAAGCCACTGAGCAAGAACTCTTACCAGGAATATGCTCTCCCCCATATGTGATGTTAACATCGTAGTCTCCTGGAACATAAGGAACATACTCGGCGCTGCAGCTCCCATCCTTGTTATCTTTACAGCTAATTTTAGACTCTGAAGGTCCTTCAACAGTTATTCCAAGGCCACCAATTCCTGCCCCTCTGCAAGACAGAAATGCACATTGTTAGAATTACCCGCTTCTAACAGCGGCTTCGTAGCCTTCACACACACTGGCTGCATTTTAACCCTTACTGGAAAAGCAGTAACCCGACTTCTGATGTCCAGCCTTCAGCATGTTCTGGTATGCAAAGCCATTCAGCACAACCTCACTCGCATTTTCCTAGAATTTTATCCTCAGCCACTATCAACCCCTAGACTCTGCAGAGCAGAGTGCTCAGTACACAATGAGGCAGCCCACTCAGTGATCAGAAGGACACAGTTGGGCCTTTTTATATGTATTTGTACTGGGTTGAGCATCCTGCATCACACAGCCCACTACACTCCTCCCTCCCTCAGATATTCCTTAAGGACTGAGTAAGCCCATTTACCTGGTGACAACCGAAAAGGCATTTGGCTGATTTGTGAAAGCTTCTTTGAGTCCAGGTCCTTGTGCTTTCACACGTGCTGGATGGCATCCCTCTGTCACGTTCACTCTGAAGGGACTGTTTGGCACAGGTACGCCATCGTACGTTACACTGACTGTGTGTGGACCTGTTAAGAGGATGAAAACACACCCTGAATTCCCTAAATATTCTCATCACTTCACACCATTTCTATAAGATGCTACAGACATTTTTCAGTATATGGGTAAGAGCTTCCTCCTGCATTTCACAAGACTTCACTACTGTTTCATTATCGAGATGCCATCTACACACTGTTCTCCTGAAGTTAAGTTACTGTAAAAGTCAGTTCAAGTTAAAATAGAGCTACTTCCTGCACAATTAGCTCCTCTGCTGGCAAAAGTCTTGTTAAGATGCCAACAAGTTACTGGCAGACCTCAGCAGTTGCCAAATGAAAGTGTCAGAAGAGCTGCATGCTCTTGGTTTTCCCCTCTCAAGTGAAAAAACCCCAGACCAGAGGTTACCCTTTTCAAACGGCGTGTACTCCACTAAATATGTTCCATCAGCGTTGTCTTGGATGAGACAGTCTGTGGGGGAGCCGGATGGGCTTGTGATCTGCGTCCTGATGTGGTCACCACCAGCCTTTGTTAGAGGTCGAGCATCCACAGTGAACTCGGTTGTAGCTTCTCGAAAGACATCTGCAGGAAACATTTTGAAGAGTCATTTGTGAATATTTTGTGAACCAGCATGATAAACAATTCATCTGGGAACATAACGAAACGCCCCCATCCAAGGGTCACCATAAGAACACGCAAGGCTATTACAACTTTTAATGCTCAGAATATGCTGGACCGCAAGTCCTACAAACTCTGATAACAACAGTTATTCTCACCTTTCCCTTCCACTCCTGGCCCAAACACTTTAACTCTGCTGGTGTCCACAGCTGGCTCCACTTTGACCCGGGCTGGGAATTTAGGTACTTGCTCTCCTCCGTATCTCATCTTGATTGTGTACAGGCCAGCCGAGAGCGGCACATATGTTACGACATAGGTCCCGTCTTTGTTATCATCGATCTGGACCTCAGCTTTGGAACCAGTATCCGACACCATGTCCACCCGCAGGTCCCCGGGACCTGCTTCCGTGCAGTCGACGTTCAACAGCCCTGCCTCACCTACTTTACCACGTTCCAGGCCCGGGCCCGTGGCAACAACTTTAGAGGCATCAAACGGCATTTCTATGTCTGCCTTAAATGGTGAACCAGGAATGTGAACTTCTTCAAAGAGGATGTTCACGAAATATTCTCCAGGCTTTGTAGGCAGGTAGGAGACAGAGCAGGTTCCATCACCGTTGTCTGAGCATTCAATTTTAGCTTCACACGGGCCTTCTACCGTCAAACCCAAACCTCCAGTTCCTGCCCCTTTCGTATCTATTGTGAACTGGGCTGGTTTTCCAACAAGGCCCCCTCGAAGACCTGGACCATGAGCTTTTACCTAGAAGAAAACATGCAGTTGAGCTAAACCCATTTTTTCACGTTACTGCCAGCATAGACTGCCCAGTTAGACTTCTTTGTATGTGGGACTTATTAACAAGCTCTTAAAAATACACAGAAAGCAATGCCTCCTTTGCCACTCCTCCCAGTTTTACTGTAAAGTTGGCATCTCTCCTCCAAAGAAACTTCTTAACATAGCTATTTTTATATAGCCATGGGATATAAAAGGTAGAAACGTTAAAACATCCGATGGCTGTACACACATTTTTCTTGAAATCTATTTCCTTAGAAAGAAGCATCTCAATTAACATAGTTGAGATGCCCATGAGGCCAACTTCTATTAAATTAGGAGCAATACTTGTATTTGCCATACTATGCAGGATGCTTGCAGTATTCTTAATTAGTTCAATGTTTTTTCAAATACAGTGTTATAGGCATGACTTCCATGAGTCACGGAGCCTGCAAAAGGAACAACTCAGTGCTCTAAGTAAGAATATTCCTGGGTCTAGTTTGGCCAAAACCGAGCCAAGTCTCATGCAATAGCCCACAGTTCAGTTTTCAGGTGCAGCCCTAAACCATTCACTTACCTTGGAGGGGTCTGGAGGTAGCGTGGCCTCCACAGTATAGGGGCTCCCTGGGATTGGGTTGCCATCATAACTCACATCCACCACGTACAGTCCTTCTTCCCTTGGGATGTATTTTGCAGTGCTGCACTCCTTACCCAGAACTGGTTCCACCAGACATGGCACAGCTTTCCTCATAGGACTGGAAATGTTAACATTCAGTTTACCTTGCCCACCAGCTCCCTTGGTGTCAATCACAAATTCCTGATCCTTCCCTACTTCCACTCCTGAAAAAGACAAAACCCGTATTACTACGTTAAGTACTCAACATCAGACAGTTCTCCAAGAAATCTCTCATGCACATGCCACCAATGGAGTGAGCACTGGCAGAACCCTGCTGAGTCTGCATCCCTCTGCAGGCAAAAAAAACTGCCAAACCAAAAAGAAACAAGTGCATTGGTTAATTGGAATTACAAAGCTACAGTGCTAAACAAGCCTGTAAGAGGCCTGACAGTATCAGAGGCTCCTTTCAGGAACACAACAATATTTCACAGCCGTAAGTTCTTCCACGTTTTGAAAACAAAGAGAATGCTCAAATGACGTTCTGCACTGCAGCAGTTACATATAATTGCACAAACCACCATCTAGCTTCAAGGAAACCAGATTTCATCAGCAGGTGCCCTGCCTGGTGAAGAGTCCAGCTCTATTCACCACAAGGGACTAAACCCCCAACACGTGCTTTGTCCACACAGCTATGTAATCTTTGCCAAAAAAAAAAAAAAAAAATCTAAATTGAAATCCAGTCCTCAGGAGGACTGACTAAGTCAGAGTGGTCAAGCTATAATGTTGGAGCTGCTTGATGCCCAACTCCAAATTTGCAAATTAAAAAGAAGATTGTTTTGCCCACTTCTGTTCCAGCAGGACACATTGGCTATCACCCAGGAGACACATCAGAGGCAGGCTATGGGGCTTCCAACCCAGAGCTACTTACTGTTTTCGAGTCCATTGACTTTAACTTTGCTTAGGTCTAGCGGAGCAGCAACGCCCACAGTGAAAGGGCTTTTAGGGATAGGATCACCACCGTAAGTTACCAAAACCTTCATTGGACCCTGGTTGGAGAATTCACAAGTCAGCTCAGTTCATCGCTTCATACAGATGCACTAACATCCGAGTAGCATGTAACCACTTCACCTAATCCATTTTAGCTGACCACAGCCAAACTTACTGGTTTATGGTCTCTCAAGCTCTCATTGCACTACAGCCCTTCAAAGTATTAAATGGTTTTTATTTAATGCAGGAAGAGAGAAAAAGACTGTTCTTTCCAACATTTAATTAGACTATATTCAAGCTGCCTGGCAAAGCCTCCGTCTCAGGCTGGCTCCCACCCTCCCAGCACTCAGACCCGACAGCTGAACGAATATCCCAGCGCTCCAGACCAGGTATCCCCTTCCACCGCACGGAGAGGCCAGGCCAAAGCCAAGCCTGCAAAGAGGTCGTATTATTACAGCATCTGAAATACCAGGGTTTTAAGCTCTACAAGTCAGAAAGATTAATGCTCTTGTGTATTTTGGCTGGAATACCCCACAGCCATGGCAAGCTCCAGCCCACGATGTGTGCTCCTTTTATTCTCTCCCACCGCAGTCCATATTTTAGCTATATTCACTGTTTGCTTACTTTGCGTTCTTGGCCAGTTCAGCTCCCAAGTGAAACAGCCATGGAAGTTTCACGCAAGCTAGTGAATAGCTTCCATGATTATTCTTGGTTGTTTTTAGAAAACACACACACGGGTAGCTGTAGCAACACCACAAGCGCAATAGATAAGGCTGAGTAAACAGCATTAAACCAAGGCTCCTTTGCTGCTGACGCAGCCCCTCAGGAATTTAACTACCTAGTTCATCCTCCCCCTGCTCTGAAGAGTCCAGAGTCTCATTCATAAGCTACTGCTTATGAACCCAAGAAAGATGGGGTCCAGGAACGACCTACACGTTCACAGCCTGGAGGGACAACAAGGCTACTCTAATTACTGCGTAGCCTATTTTCATCTCCTCTTTGTAACCATTGCTTTCCTGGCACTGCTGTCTGCAAGCATCTCCTCTAAGTCCACAGCTCCTTCATGACACAAAGTGCTACTCCAGATGTGACAGCCAAGGGGGAAAACTGGATTGGGCATCCCAGATTGTTTCACTGCTACTTTTCACGTGAAATATAGCAATCTGGTACTGCTCACACACAGAGGCGTGGGGTTCAAATGACTTTGGCTCCCTTCTGCATACCAACCCTGACTGAACAAGCAAAAGCGTCTCCTAACAGGCACACCAGCCACATCCTGAGATCATGCAACTGCTTTATCCCAAAACAAACGCTAGCTCTATGATGCTTCCAAGAATGCTAATCCAGCATTATCAGATAAATAATGGTGCAGTCCTCCATATCAGTCCCCTTTTATACAGCTACCTTCAAGGAAGCTGGTGCAGATAACAGAGTAGCTCGTGTGTTTGTTCAGCAGAACAGCAGCAGCAAAACACTTTCATCTCAGTGCTACAGCAGATACATCTGCAGAAATACATGAGATTCATGCATTCTGGCATTTAATGGCACTTTACAAACATGCAAGAACAGCACAAGCAAAAATACTCCTAGTTATTAGCAGCTTCCACTTTCAGCTCTTTAACGGTGCTGCTAGGAAGCATCTGTCTGTGCAACAAAATGAGTTACACTAAATTTTTTTCCAACCCAAGGGAAAACCTCAAATATAGACAAATATTTTGATGCATTTGCAGCCCAGCTTCCCTCCTCAGCACCGACTCGTTCACTTTCCTACTGGGGAGCTGCTGCATCACCACCCAAACGCTGTGCTTTTTGTCCCTGCTCCGGTTTGCACTACAGCTAGCAGCTTGCTGAGAGGTGGCACACCATAGCTCCGGCCTTGCAGGACCACGGCAGCCCAGAACAGCTGGTGCAGCAGTCAGCTCCATTTTGGACCCCAGGAAGGTTCTCCACCTTTCCTCTTCGACTGATGAGGTGTGGAATGACAACATGAGCTGTGTGCTACTGCTTCAATACCTCACTTGTTCCCAGAAAACAGTGACAAGCTATCAATAACTATGCCAGAAAACTGCATCACTGCTTTCCAACCCCAATTGTCCTGCACGCGTTAGGGATCCCAGGGAACAGGACACCCTGGCAAGTTTTATCTGCTCGTTCCTCTGTGCACAGGTACCAGGGAGGGAGGTCATGGCACTACGGCAACATGAGCTGTTCACTCTTCTATTCCTACAGGAGTCGAACCTACCTGCTGTACTGGAGTGTACCTAACCGTGTGGGAATAGTCATAGTTGTCAATGATGTCCAGATCTGCCACCGCCTCTCCCGGCACCGGGCTGCTGAACTGCACGTCCAGCGGTGCCTTTCCAGCTCCCTTGGTGAACACAGTGAAGTGCGTTGGCTTCCCATTTTCCACGCCTGAAGAAAAATATTAATTCCAATTTATGCAGAGCTTGCATACAGAAACTCCTCCCAAGAAGCATTTGGTACTTATAAAGCCTGCTCAAACAAAACGCCAAAGGAATGGGCTAGTTTTCAACTTCCTGCCACCCCACCCCACTGTATCCAGGGCTGCATTGCTGCACCCCAGCAATGCTCAGCCAGGCAGTGGCTACCCTGCAACAGCCCCTCACAGTCCAGCACTGGCCACACCATTGGCCACACCATCTCAACCCAGCTCTCACCAGTTCTGTTCAGTCCAGGTCCTTCAGCTTTCACTTTGCTGGCATCGTGCGAGGGGTCCACTTTAACTCTGAATGGGCTGGCAGGAATTTCCTGCAACAAAAACACAGCTCTAAACATAACCAGGTCACTCTTCACTAGCCCAGACTAGACAGATAATAATTTTGAGATACTTCTGCTTTAACTCCAGCACCATCTTGAGCAACATTTCACCCCACTGAAACACTCTGCTCTGCCTTACTGAGTGCTGGCATTCAAAGTCATCAGCTGGATGCTTTGCAGGGACCTCTCCCTCTTTTTTTCAAGGAAAATTTATTTTTATTCCCAAGTTCCTTGGAGAGTCACTTAGGTTTCCTATCCTTTAGAATGTACCTTTGCCCCATCACCGAGACCATGCTCATTACACCAGCCCAACACATCACATGCGTGAACACGAGTGTCTCCAGCCATCCCCTCTCATTTGTGTACCTTCAAGTACTACAAAGGCGTTTAAATCTAGACACAGTGACCAGACAAGGTGCATGTAAGTTGAAACAGAAGGAGCCAGCTGTAAGCCACCACCACCAGCTGTGGAGTAGGACGTGCTCAGTGATCAAAGAGCAGATAAACTGACTCTAGAAACTTCAGGCTGTAAAACGAAGACTACAAACCTCTCCTGCGAAAAGCACTTTAATAGTGTAGCGCCCAGCAGCAGGTGGTGCATATTTCACTGTGAACGTATCATTAGCATTGTGGATGATGTCAAAATCTATATCTTCTTCCTCATCGCTGACCACACGAGCATCACACTTAATTCCAACACTGACATCACCTAGGAAAAGTGAATGGAGGTTTTGCTACCAGACAGTACACAGATTGCTAGCCAAAGAGCCAGCACAGTTCCATTTCCAGTAGTTGCTCAAGTCACCTTACTAACTAGTGTGACAGAGCACATCACAATTCATTGCCATGTTCTGTTTCCCATGTTTTTTCCATGAAACAAGGAAAACCAGAATGAAACAGTACATAACCCCTTGCCCTGTATGACCTGTGATTCTGACACCACAGCAATAGTGGGCTAAAGCCTGCCTTTACCTTCTCCTGCATCCGTGCAGTCAACAGTGAAGTGGGTTGGCTCATTTGCTTTCAGGCCAGTTCTCTCCACACCAGGTCCAAACACTTTCACTTTCTGAGGATGACTCCCTTGACCTATAAGGACCTACAGGGATTCACAAGGGTCAGAATCACATATCTGCATCACACTCCAGTCAGAGCATTGCTTGGACAGAGGCTACAGGCAAACAGTAGCAAGGTAAGAACTGATTGCCCCGATGCCCCCAGGCTGCAGCTGGACTGCTACAAGACCACTGATATGTGAGCTTGTAAAAGCAGAAAGCTCTTTTCAAGATTTCTAAAAAAAAGACAGCAGAAAGGCACACTTCACTAAGTTCACAGAAGGGCTTTACCATCCTAGTAGTAATGACAAGCAGTTTCAAGCACACATGTCCTACTTGGCTAGAAATAGTAATATCCATCTCTGTACTTACCCTAAAAGGGCTGTTGGGCACATTGGCTCCTCCCCAGACAACAGAAATTGTATGTTTGATTGGTTTAACTGGCACATAGGAACAGGTAAACACACCATCAGGCTTGCTTTTTATCTGGATATCAATAGGGTTTCCTTCTCCATCCTAAAAAGCAGTAACACAAGCAAAATGTTCAGGTACTTTAAAAACATTTATATAGTTTTGTTCCAAAACACAGGTTATTTTCCCAGAACTGCAGCTCAGAAATACTGAGGAAACATGCAAATTACACTCCTGTAAGTATTCCTCACCTAACACCTGCTCATTCCTTACACTATCTTATAACCCATATTTTATCAAGCTCGCCTGAGATTCACAGGCTCAGAGACACCTCGGGTGCTTCCAAATGACAACTCCAGGAAATTACAGCTTACTTTGCTGAGGGGACTCCAAGCAAGGAAGCAAAGCCATATATTTCATACACCAGGGAGAAGTCACCTTCTCTTGAGTTAGGTTTGCTGCCTGACTATATTACACAGATGAAAGCAGAGAGTTTTGAGAGAATTATACATGGTCAGAACTAAGTGGCATGTAAACAAGCAGAAATACTTATGGCATTTTTCTCAACAGTATTAAAGACCTTTCGCTCAAGTTTCACATAGCTGCCTTTGGCTTTTTACCTGTGCATACATCTTCAGAGGTGCTTTCCCAGCATCCTTGGTTTCAACTGTGAACTCAGCAGGATTGTTCACTATACAGCCAGTTCTCTCCAAGCCCGGGCCATAAGCCTTCACCTAAAAAAAACCACCCCAAGAGTCTTAGCTTGCAGTTCAATAAAGAGAAGCAAAACTAAGTTTCCTTCCCACAAAACCCGTGAAGTATGGGATACAAGTAGAGGCTAGTGTGAAAGTCGAGAAATTGCACTAGTTCAGCAAGTTTTCATTATATTAAATCAAAACCACAACAGTGTTGTTAGAAAAAGCTGAGTAATATCTGGCTGGAGCACAGCAAATTCAGAGCTTTAAGTAGAGACCTTAAGAGTCAAGTCCATTACCAGAAGCATTCAGAAACATCTCTACTGTAGATAGCAAAGACGTGCTATGCCATGGGTGAGCTCTTATACACCACCTTATCGGGGTTGAAGTCTCCTGAAGCTGGTCGGATGAAGGCCATGTAAGGGCTGTCTTTTATGTCCTCATCATCGCACATGATGTGCACAGCATATTCACCGGGCTCTTTGGGCCAATACTTCACATCGCATGAGCCATCATTCTTGTCATCACACTCAATTTTAGCCTGAGAAGGGCCTTCTATTGCAAAACCTAAAAAAGGAACAAGTAGGTTCCTTGTGTTAGGTTTGTGATGTCTGCCAATTTAACACCACTTCCCCACAATGCTTTTTATTAGCCTTAACCACACCTGACGCTCTCTATCACCCTTCTTTAGCAACATAGGAGATAATCCATCATTCCCTTCTGGATCTCATCCCACAAAACCACAGATTAACACTCCCCATCACACACATTCCTGTCTCTAAGACTTGCTTTTGAGACTCTGATATAACTTTATGTTTAGACCAGAACGTCTTACAGACATGGTTTTTTACTGCTGGGAAAGCTAGTCCTTCTCATGAGTTCACTGCTAGAGTTGCAATACATAAATATTTCAGGCAAACTAAGTAAAGTAGCATACCAAGAGAGCCAACTTCTGTGCCAATAGACTCTACCACAAAGTCAGCAGATTTGCCCACAATCCCCTCATGCAGCCCTGGCCCCCAGGCTCGCACTTTCTGAGGACCCGCTTCATGACCCACTTGAACTTCAAAGGGGCTACAAGAGAAAAGAAAAGCACAGGATTAGAAACGAGGACAAATACAGCATCCATGTTTTTTCCCCCCAGGCATTTTAATGAGGTTTTACATTAGATTTCCAAAATTAATAGAAACTCTCGTGTGGTGGCACAGTGCCAGCAGACTGTCTTTCTAGTAGAGAGGTCATCCAACCCATCACGTGCTTACATCTTGCACCACAAATCCTGAGTGTCAAGTATTTGGCTTGCGCTGCTTGCTGTAGCCCTAGACACTAAAATAACAGATCGCTCCAAAAACTCAGAGTGAAGTCCAAGTTGCATGATCCACCAAGTTTTATTACTTTTTTGTATTCATCATTTTGGGTTTAGCCAGACTGATGCGAACCACCCTTCAAGGCTTTCCCAATATAAACTGCTGCAGCCCTAAAAGGGGCTGTAGACAAACTATCACAGCAACTGTTTGCCACTAACTTTGTCAGAGTTTCTTCAAAGGTCAGCGTTGCTTTAAAAGCCCACCAACCACACAACCCACCAAAGGGCAGAAAAAGTCCAAAAAAGCTACTTCTAACTCACCTTTTTGGGATGTTGTGCCCACCCCATGTAATCGTGACAATGTACTTCCCTGGGGTAGCTGGATAATACTCAAATGCATACACACCATCCATAAAGCCTTTTTGTTTCACCAGCTCCTCCAAGCCCTCTGTTGAAAGATCAGTTCAGCATTAAACTTAACAGCTTCCATCCTGCCTTCAATTACTTAGACAAGTTCATGTTTTCTGGTATTTATTTTAGCTTGCAAGAATAAATTTCTTCCACCAGAGGAAAAAAGGTCAGGTTAAAAGGGAAGTTAGTTCTAGTTGCCCTCTAGGACAAAGACAGCAAACACTTCCAGAAGAAATACAGCAGAAAGTATTTTAAGTTACCAGACTTAATAGGTTCCCTTGTGTTTTATTTTCTTAGTCTGCAGTATGATGCATGTCATATGTTAAAACAAAAAAGCTTAACATTTGTCAGACTTTGCAACCACAAGTATGCAGGGAATGCCTACTTTTCATTTTCGTCAAGATGAAGAATTTAGGGAGAAAAGCTTAATACACTAAAATTTACATTGATATGTCTGTTGCTTCCCCCCCACCAACCGCACTAAGCCACACAGTCAGAGCACTGTGCGTGTGGAGGAGGTGAAGGCAATACAATGCACCTTTTAATGTGGTCCCAGCCGGGGGGAGGCGACGGGCTCGCAGGCACAGCACATGCACAGCAGGTCCCCAAGGGCCGCACCACGGCCACCACTGCCGGCAGTCCCAGAAGCCTGATGCAGGAGCTAGTGCCCGCTGGCACTCCCATTGCCCCAGCCTGCCTGCTCCAGGCAGAGGGCCACAACCAGAGCTCAGGACACAGCAAAGGACCTGGGGACGGATCGCAGCAGAAGGTCTCCATGTCAGCCTACACATTCCCTTGACTCTCTCCTCCTCTGCTCATGTGGCCAAGCATCCAACGCACCCAAGGGTTCTGCTCTGAGCCATTCCTAGCTTTACAAGAGCAGGATTTCCAGCCTGGCAGAGACCCTGGAGCATGACTTGCTCCCACAGATCAGATGAAGATGCAATGTGAACCCGTAAAGCTTGGAGGCCACGGCAGGCAGACATGTGGATTTTCTCAGCTTTGCTAACTGATCTGCATCAAAATGGAGAGACCTAAAACCAGATGTAATCTTACCCTGCCCTGCAGATCAAAACCTTCACACTAGACACAAAGTAGCAGAAAACCCTTCTGAAATTTGGCTTTTTAAGGTGGTATTAATCCCATCAGTTCCACCAGGCCACCATCTCCTTACTGGTCTTCCTTCTGCAGTCTCCACTTCTCCCCCTTCTCCGAAACGCATCCACAGCACGAATTCACCCGAACACTTACTCGGTCCCTTTATAGTCACTCCGAGATCTCCGCTCCCTGCTGCTCTCGTATCGACCTTGAAGTCAGCCGTTTCCCTCATGCGGACACCCTTGGGCTGCAGACCTCTACCGCTGGCACGACACGCATTCGGATTGCAGGCTGCAAGGGAATTTCAGACATCAATTCCGTCTTTGATTCTCAACGCAAATGCAGCCTAGCCAGCCTGGAACAACCTGTAGTTCAGTGTTGACTCAGGGCAACCACAGCTTAGCTTTCAGCACAAGTTTTAACAATATAGCATTAAGGCAGACAGACAGGAGTCTGCCCAGCCGTTGTTTATGTACCATGGCTTTTGGGCAGTAACGTTCAGTGCAGACAGGCAACACTGACCCCCTGCAAGGGCCATTTTTTGGAATTAGAGCCAATGCTGAAGCCCTGTTGCTTCCCAATTTGATGCCAGTTATCAACACAAAATTTTTACACAGCTATCGCATACACTAGGCACAATCTGCTTGATGCCTTTTGCATTGAGAGGCACACTGCAGCACGGGCTGAAGTTTCCCTTTGCAGATAAGCCCCAGCGAACAGTATTATTGTGCTGTTCTTTCAGAAGCACATGACTGGAATAACCGCTATTAGCAAAGCTGAGTTCTGCACGTGCTTCGTTAAGCGATGTCATGTCAAAACCCCCTGCTTGTGGCAGTTCACACTTTCAGAAGCAAACCCATCAAGCCCTCTATAGACCAAAACAGCCATGGGTAGGGGCAGTAGATTACATATGGCTGAGCTTACGCTTAACCCCCTTACTCCAAGTGCTCCTCCAGGCCAACAGGGTGGCTACGTAAATATGCTAACGTGCACTTATGAACAGTTCTCGTTACACAATCCCAGCTATCACGTGGTCTTCATCTCCAGAGACCTGAAGGGTTTAAAGAGACTTACAAATAATCACAGCTTCCCGGCAGTGTAATCCCAACATGCATTTCCCCAAAATATGCCGGTGCTTACAGCAGGAGCACAAGTCTGCCAAGCAGCTCGTTAGGTTTTCACTCGTTTCAAGAGCTTACAAGTTTTACCCTCACCCTTGCAGCAGCCAACATCACTCTGTGTCTTACACCAAACCATGTAAGTGAAGATCGCATGCCATCTGCTAGCTCTGAAAACTCGGTGGGAGCACACCAGAGCGTGCCTAAGGTGGAGTAGGACCGGCTCGCAGCGCCCTTACACCGCTGAGTCAGGCAGCTTGTGGTTAAGCCAGTTTCACTGACTGGGTCACACACCACTTCAGTTCACCTAAACTTTCTTCCCTAACCCCAACAAAACCAAAAACCCTTTTTGCCGGGACAAGCTGCAGGCTAGAAGCTTACAAAAAGCAAACATTATAGAGCATCCTGCACACCTCTTACCAACTATGAAGCCATTAGCAGTGAAGTCCAAAATTCCACAAATGGAGGGTAGCTCAGGAGAGAGGAGCAGAGATCTAAAAGCGTAGGAGCACGTAAGGATGGAACAGAAAGCAAGTTACGTGTCAGTTAAGGAGGAAAACAGTAAATATAGTCAATTTGAGGAACAAAGGTGGAAAACAGCAAGACACGGCATAGCTGCATAAAATACTTCAAAAAAGATAAAGGGCAGCTTAATGTTCGGAGGTCTAGGCAGAAGGGAAACTCTAGCAACAAAAGCCGTATTACTGTTAAGAGAGCACTGTTTTACCCTGTGAATACCCACATGACCCACTGAATGAGGCCCAAGATGTTGCAAGGTACAGAGGACATCCAAGGCAAGATTCAAGCATATTCTGTGATCACATCCAAGAAGAAAAGTAGTCATCTACATTTAGATGCATTTTTAAAAAGCGTACCCTCTCCGACGAGAACAGTGCAAGGAGTTTTGGGAATTCCCTCCCCAGCAAAAGTCACTCTGACAATGTGAGGACCAGCTTGAACAGGTTTGTAGGTGCAACGGTAGACTTGGTTGCCTTTGTCTTCTACTGCAACTTCAACAAGGCTTCTCCCCTGAGGATCCTCCACGTCCACGTTCACGTCACCCACACCAGCACCTGCAAAGGCAACAAGCCTAGCTGAGCCTTGGCTTCCCCACAACAACACACACTGCGCCTAGGATCACAGCCAGCTGCCTGGGCTCAGCCAGCCACCCTCTGCTACCATTTCTAGGCACAGCCTAAATGTTCGGCTTCAGCTGACAGCAACCAGACACTCAAGTGGGGAGGGGGCAAGACAGGATGGTGACATCTCCATGAAATCATCACAAGGGCTCTGCTGTTCCATCCACTGGGTTTCACAACAGTGTGATAGTACTGAATACACATACAGTCCAGTTACTCTACTGCTACCACCCTGTAGCACCTCTGTCACAGACTAGCCCACAATTTTACCAGTTGGTTCAATCTCTCGAGTTTTGAAGTGGTTTAGATTAAGAGCTTGGACAATGTGCATGCTGGTCTGGACAAGGGTTCTTCTCTGCAAGAATATATGTATCCACTTCTGTTCAGACACCTGTTCCTCTCACATTCTATTCAACTTATCATGCAACAAAAGCATTTTTCCATGCACTTTCAGAGGTCAGACATGTCTTTACATGATTCAGACCACTCCCTCTCCCAATTAGAGGCTGAACATAACACTTCCCCACACTAAAACCACATTTGATTTTATTTCTAAGCACCCTCAGGCAGAGGGCAATTTAAAATATGCTACTCAGCATATTTCAGTGTTTAAATACTTCAAGTAACTGCTCTAAGTAGTTTCGCATTGTTCTAAATGAATTAGCATTTGTAGCATCTTATTGACTCATTCCTCTAGGCTACAGCATTGGCCTAATAGCAGGCAACTAGCCACATGATGGAGATGTGCTAATGAACATAGTAACCCTCTAATAATTACAAGAGAAGTTGAAACCAGATTGTCATTGAAGTATGAACTCAAAGTGGCGCTGCAGCAGATTCTTTCTGTAAAGCTAAATACAGAACACGCTAAGCATTTACAGTTTACTCGCAGTTCTTCCTTCAGAGATGGGCATTTCACATGCCTGTTTAAAATGAGTTGGGGAAAGAAACCAGCCAGGAACTTGCCTGCTGCCATTCAACAAGTTCATGGGAAATATCCGGGTGATGCTCAGCCCCTTCCTGCCCCAGGTCAGCTCCATACTTCAAACACTTCAATACACAACAGAAGCCCCCAGAGCAGCCCAACTATTATTTCACCTCTGAACTTGATGGGGCTGCAAATCCTCACCCACTTCTCAGTTAGAGTTTGTTTATTGCTCCAAGGGTTAGGTTCGCCTCAAATTTAAGGAAACTGGAGCATTTTGGCACTTGTTCACCCTGCTCACCTGCTGTGTAGAGGTCAAAGTAGGTAGGCTTGTTGGCAATGTTCCCTGTCGCCTCCAGTCCCGGTCCCTTTGCTGTTACTTTGCTTGCATCTCCCTGGGCTTTGTCAACATTGACTTCAAACGGGCTCTTTGAGATGTGCTGCCCGGCAAACAGGACCGAAACCTAGAGACAGACAGTGTCAGCTCCAACCCACGAGCAGAGGCAGAGCTCAGTGTCATCGCCATGCAGCCAAGCACAGGGTGAAGTGCCTGCATTCCTGGCACAGCGAGTCTATGCCTCAGAGGTGAGAGAGACCATCCATTCCACAACCTTCATCCTTTCCATGCAGCGTAAGTGCTGGCCACCTCCTTAAAGTGTGACTGATCACAGGGCCAGCCTCACCAGCGGGGATGCTTGAATACGGAGGTGCCAATAGGAGGCAGATCACCATCCAGTAATCAAGTGTGGCAGCAAAAGCTGCATTTGTCTTTTCAGGCTGGCTGCAGGGACCAGGCTACTCAGGCAAGTGCCAAGCAATGGGATCACCCATCATAAACCTGCTTCTGCAGGCGTCTTCGGACCGAGTTGGGGGGGGAACCTTCTCTGCAAAACCCCTACGGTGTACAATATCATCAGCAAAGCAACACCTTATAGAAACAACCTGGTACTTTCCTCTTCGACTCTGTGACAACCCACAAAACTGGTTTCACGAGCTGCAAGAAGCAGGCCCATGTGAGAGGAGAGGCAGCTGTAGTACTTGATACCCGAACATCCATGCACTTTCTCCCAACACACACACCACCCTCCCCCTCAAGATGGGGGCAGCCCCATAGCCCAGATGGAGAATTAAGGCCACATTAGGTTACTTGTTCTGTAGGATGCCCAGAATGGCTATTACGCTGTTAGTAAACACGCAACCCTCACATTAACCAGCTGCAGAGCAGCTCGTTTAGCAAGGAGAATACTGGTTACTGACACACAACCTACCTTGTGAGGTCCAGTAACCCTCGGCATATACTGAACAGAATAGGTCTTGTTTTTGTCACTGGACGGCGTTATCTTTGCCTAGGAGAGAAAACACATCCATCGCTGAGTTGTGCCTATGCACTCCGGCCTAGGACTTTTTTGGGTAATGCCTGATACTGTGAACTATTTCCAGAGTCAGAAATGTCATAGAAGTGTTTCTGTAGGAGCAGGGATCCTTGCTACCTCCCCATTTCAGACAGAAAGAAGCCCCATTGGTTTTGTCTTTACATGAGACAAAGCAAGCTACCTCCTCCCCACCCCAGCCCTCTCCCTTGCTGTTAATAACGCAGGCCAAAACTGAGGAGACGTTAAGTCCAACATACAGCTGTATTTTTCTGGAATGCTGTAACATGATCAAGTGGAGCACTTGGATGAGAAGTTTCTATAAACATTAAAACCAGCATTTAAACTCAAAATGATTCATGGCATCTAAATAGCTGCTTTAGCCATTCTTGCAGAATGAGTAAGGGCAGACAGTGATTTAGCGATGTGTGTTATCTAAAAGTGTGTCAGAATGTACTTGGCCAGGCAAGCTAAAGCACTGCAACTACTGGACATTGGACTTACGATGCTTAGTTGCAGATAGCGAAAATTTTTTCAAGTTCATCCAGTAAGACAATCATGAGGAAAAGCTTGAGGCTTAGGCTTTTGATACATGGTATTTTGCAACTTCTTTTTAGATTACTTAGCTGTTAAGACCTCACTTATGAGAGACAGAGGTTACTGCAAAAACCTCATCATTCAGACCAGCTTTACATTTTCCACACAAAACATTTAACATACATACCTCCTCTCTATTTCCTTCTGGATCCTCTATGAAGACCATCAGGTCACCCTGCCCAGCACTGATGGTGTCTACCGTGAAGATGGCAGGCTGCTTCACCATGTTCCCATGAGGCTCAACCCCTGTGACGCACATGCAGAGCGGCACATTAGCAGTTGCTACAACACCCGAAAGGTAGTTTGGAGGCTACGCACAAACTGTCCAAACTGTCTTCCCACACAAGCCCTCAGCACCAGCTTCCCCAGGCCGCTTTGTGGCACCTCTTCACCAGCTGCCCAGAACATCACGCTCATGAAAACCCCTATTTTTATAACACAAACATTTTTAAAAACTGGTCGAATCATTGGCACTCAACTCATCTCAGGATCACTTGTCGTGTCCGGAACCCAGCTGGCATCTGGTTTCAGGTGAAAGCAAGTTACCCTGTTTGCCTGAGCAAGGTACCGCAGGTCACCCCCCAGCCGGCAAGTGCCTGCCGACGCTGACAGCAAGCGGGGTACGTGCAGCAGTCACTTTTGAGGAGCTGCTCTGCTTCACATAGCTCAGTGCTGCAATGGTGCTACACCACAGGACAGGCAACCAGGGAGGCAGGAGAGAAACACTGGGAAGCTTTTTGGTAAAGGCATTGCCCTAGAGACAAGGGTGAAAGACTTATTTAAGCAATTGCTTACCTACACTCTTCCATTTTACTCCATTTTCAGAACCCAGCTGTACAGACACTGCTCAGATTTATTATTCTTTGAAAGCTGCTCACACTAATTTGCCAGAGTGAACACTGCACAAATGGTACACAGGAACCTCTTTAAACCACAAAAATCCTGCAATTCAGTGCCACTTCTATTTAATTTTTAATCAATGTTTCCTTATTCCTCAGCACAGGGCCTGCTACAGCACGCATTTACCAGCAGGGTTTCATCATCTCCCTACCCTTAGCCCCAGGTCATGACACCCGTCATGGTGGTGTAAGACTGAGTGGGTGGAAGAACTTCCCAAAGTTGCCGGTTCCAGACTAGCCCAAACATATATACCCTTCCTTCCAAGGGAATTACTCCTCGTCTTATTCATAAAACCGTGGGCACTACTGCTCCATAGCACAATTAGTGGAAAGTGCAACGTCTGATAGATTATAAAGGAAGTGGTTGTGAACAACAGAATTCCTGAACTTGTTTATCTTCAGAAAACAATAACTTGAGAGCAATGCAAGGAAGATCATGTTTTCACTAGGAAATCTGAGCATTCCGATAAGGTGTTAACAATTGACATATTCATTCTTTCAAAGTAAGCCCTAGATTATCATCTAGTTCAAACAGCTATAAATTCGCTCCACGTATCTTCTGTCCACCGCACAAGCATTAGGATATGGTATTTGAGTTAAGTATCCCTCCTTCTGCAAGCACAACGAAGAGGATTGCTTATCCTCAGCAGACAGCTTCAGCCTGGACAATGTTGGTCACACCACTTTCTCAGACTACGTTTAATATCCTAGATTTTATTCTCTTCTCAGAGATCTGCCTTGGCTGTGTAGATGAGAACTTGTAGTGCATCAGTGATGACCTGCCCAACTGCGTACTGCAGCTCTGCAGGCTCACTTCACGCCGGGTCTACACACAGCCGCCCCACGAGTAACCACTGCAGTGTCCAGGGTGATGCACCACAACCACAATTCACGTCGGGAGGTTATGACTAACTTACTGTAGTATATGGACAAACAATAATAAAAAGAGCTAAGACTGACCAGCCTCGCACCTGACAATCACCTTTTTCTGGAAACATGAAGACCCGTTACTCATTTGTCCGAAAGATCCTGCCCAGTTTGGCAGTGAGCCCCTTGCTGCTGGAGTCACCTTTCGGTTCTGACATACGTTAGCACTCAGAATCGTCAATTCTATTCAGCGACTCTGTTTTGGCAATTAACTTTGTTTATTGTTAATTAACAATTAACATCAATCTTTCAAGAAGAGATGCTCACCCTTAACAATTTCCAGTACAATGGCTCCAGAGCACTGCATGCACAAAAGCAGACAACAAAATAATTCCACTTTTTGTAAGAATAAGAACACGAGTAAAGCCAGACTTCACAGATTGCGGCAGGCTCATCAGTTATTTACACAGTAAGTGGAGTATAGGTAGTCTGTGTATTTGGCATCTGAGAAACGTGTCAATGTATTGTGGTTTGCTGTGGAAGGCACCAATGAAGGACATAAACCCCAAGCAGGGCAAGTACTAAACCCACTTCTGACTATATTGACTGCTCGTCAGTGCAGAGATAGTATCCACATCCATTCACTCCACTAGTAAAGTTTCAGTGGAAAATCAGGTTGGAAAAAACCACCAAGAAAACCAGAAAAAAAAAAGGAAAGTTTTGTTTCTCTCTTGTACACTGAATTCTGAAACCCACTCATCCTAAAAAATCTCAAAGGACCACAGCTGCCCCCAGATTTAAAAAAATGATGGAATGGAGAACAAAGTGCAACACCTAAGTGATGTCTTGCTACAAACCAAGCACATTAAAGATAAAAATCTGCTATTCATTTAGCTGTGATTGTATTTCAATCTAGAATAGAACCACATCAGAAGTTACAGGAATTACCCATTTAAAAGCTAAGTTAAAAATGCAATGCCTATGTAGATCTACAGTTGCATAAACGTCTGTGGACAACTCCTTCCAATTAGCAAACACAACCCTTACAAAAAAAGCTCAGCACTATTTAATGTTTGAAGGTTTACCAACCCACCTTGTGCATGCGCAAACTAAGTATTCATACCTACCGATCAACTTAAATAGCTTATTTAGAATTAGCCTACCCGAATACACATCTGCCACCAAGCCTGGGAAACTGGAGACTCTGCCTCTACAGAGAGTCTGCTCAGGGGCACACGCAGGTGTAAGGAGGTTTTTCCTCTTTAAAGGAGTGCTTTATCACAAGAGGCATTCGCTGCTAGAGCAACGACCCTCAGCACCAATACTGCTAGCTTAAATTTCACACCAAGGTTGGTTTAGCCCCGTACCATGCTAGTTCTTCCAGCTGTGGACTGCAAGGCTGCCAGCTTGCAAAACAGGTTCAGAGACTTTGGCGAATTTACATGTTAGAACTAGGAGTGTCTTTTGGACTATATCCACCTATTTCTGAAACTAGGCACCACACCAAGAGTACACAAGTGAAACTTTGAAGTCAGTTACAGTAGGTTTGGAGTTCAACATAAGCAAAAAACCCCACCCAGCTTTCTGAGGAGTTAAAACGCTCTGTACAGCTTAAGCTCACCGAGTTCTTACCTCTGCCATAAGCCCTTGCTTTCTTTGGATTCAGTTTGGGTTTTAAAGGAGCTCCCGGTTTCAGCTTGGCTTTGGGGAACTGGGACAGGTAAGTCATTACAGAGTGCTCATCCACATCAGGGTGGATGATTTCTTCAGGGGTAATAACCTGAAAGACAGTGCAATTAAGTATATTGTACCACTGCTTAGTTACCGCATGTCAACACAGAAACAAAGCTGTAAGAGTCTTACATTTCAAGACTCCCACATGCTAATGTGATTTCTTACATTTATTTTCCCTTTGATACACACAACATCACTTCTTATCTCAAGGCAAGAAAATCAAGCAGCTCATTATGGTCCAAATGTAGTTTGGGGGCTTTTTGGGCGTTAGTTACGAGAGGTTCTCAGGAGACCACGACAAACTAAACGGTAGCAAGGCAAGACATCAGTAGCTATGCTTCCCCCAAAAAGCAACACAGGGATAACAGAAACTGGAAAAATTAGTAATTTGTAACCCTGTGTGGTATAGCCCTGAACTGCAGTGCTTGCAAAGCGAAACTTGTCACCAGTCTCTTCCCCTGCCCCCACGATACAAGCTGCTCCGACAGCTTCAGAGACTTCAGCACTTTTGTCCAACTTTACCAGCGTGAAAACAATCCAGTTTGCAAATACACTGTTAGCTGTTTGAAAGTCATCTTTGCAGGTGATTGCTGAAGCCAGTGAGTTTGTCTTCTGTGGAATTCAATGCAGCAAAACAATCTCACTCCACAGACGAACAGAGCAGGCACCACAACATACGCACTATTCCCCTACCCTACATGCTGCAACACCAGCTGTCTTCAGCCGAGACACCTACACAAAGTCTTACAACCAGAGCTCTGAAATGTAGTAGTGTGTTTCATTACAATTTGCCCTTTCTCAGGCAATCTCACATGAGTAAACTGTAACTTTTGGAAGTGTTCAAGCAACTTCACCTGCTTCCCTCAGACTAAATTCAAGCGGGCTGGCAGTACAAAGCCAGCCACATGCTTCCCGCAGGCAGCCCGCACAGCCCTACCTGCGGCACACCCAGCCAGTCGTCCGCCTGCTGCATGGCTTCCCGAGCATTGTCAACGGGTTTCTTTGGGTCCCAGGTCTCCCAGTCAGGGCACAGGCCTGCAAGCACATTTCAGTTGTTAGGTGTTATCTGCAAAGGAGCTTCCCTAGCTGAAGAAACCAAGTACAAACTCCACAGCCCCTTCTATTACACTGATATAAAGACATTCAGAGTTTTGCAGAAGTAACCAAAACAAGATGAGCATGTGCTGCTCATTGAAAATGCTTCTGACACAACAACCAGCATCTTCAGGGGCCCTTATGGCACAGACAGCAAGAGCCAGTTCAGAGAGGCTCCCACCCACCCTGCCTTTCAACAAAAAAATACATATAGCTTTTCAGTCAGCCACACAACTGCACTGCTTTAAACTTTAGCTGGTCAAGACACCCTCCAAATTCAGCATTAATACATCTAGCCACCCTTTATGTTTCACTGGCTCTCCTGCAGCAAATTTCAAAAAGAAAACTTCAGCTGCTTGCCATAGCACCCCCGCTCGCATTAGATGAACACCAGCAATTGCACTAGCAAGGGTGTTTTACAAGAAAGTGAAGAAACCATGCCTTTTTCACACCTCATCACATTACTCGCCTTAAGGAGCACAGCCTCAGCTTGCTAAACACTGAAGTTTCAGGTAGTGTGCAGCTTCTGGCTGCTCTGTTCTCCCCCTGCAGTCCTATTTCAGGAGAACACATGCAGCCTCCTGCTGCGCCCTGAAGTTGAAAGGTTGTTGGCACTTGCTGTGGGAACAAGTCTTGCTTGCGTTTAGGAGCCAGCATTTGCGCCTTTGTCCCTTGCACCCATACAAAGCTCAGACGTGGCGCCTCCAATAATGCAATCACACATTCTGCTTTAGACCAGTATTTCTCTTGGCCAAGTCATTTACAACTTGCTGCTTCCCACAGCTGGCCTCTTTGGTTTTCTTGAAAGCCCCGCTCCCATCTCCAGCTCAGCTGTGTGAGCCTCCTGCCATAGGAACAGCGAAGCAGCCACCAGGAGAGCGAGCAAGGAGACACCGACCATCAGAGCAACGGACTCACCTGGAGCACAGCTGTCAACAAGAGCCCCCAGGGCTTTGCCATCCTGCCAGTTTTGATTGAAGTTAGTGATCGGCAAGTAAGGAATTTTGTTCTGGATCCAGCCCAGCAGCCTCTGCTTAGGGGTCTGCTTCTTTGCATCATCATCACCTTCATCCTCCCACACTGGCATAGAAATCGAATAGTGGAGGATAAGGGTCCATATCAGGCCAAGGATCAGCTTCAGGTTTCCATCAACTATGGCTTTACTATCTGGAAGACAAAAGACATACATCTGATTATTTCCCACCCTAAAGGAAAGAGGCACATTTCTAAAATACTGTGCCTGCACTCACGCCCAGGTAATCAAGGGCAACAGAAGCGACCCAGGTCACTGCAGACACTTGCTCAGGCAGTAACACCATGCTTCATGCCCTGCATTAGACGGGAGGAAAGACAGGAGTCTAAGGACTCAGTGCTCTCCAAGGGTGGTGTGGCTTGCCCTTGAAGCTTTACAACGTTCAGCTTAGAATCATCAGTTTAAGATCTCTGGCATACCGCATTTAGATGACAACTGCCACCTGGTATTTTTAATGGCATTTGTGTGTCATGAAAGAGGCCAAACAGCATGCGATGGAGTTCACAAGAACAGCATCCCAGCTGGGATGAAATACCCCAAGGCATACCCAAAGCACCATTTAGGAAACTGCATTTATATACAGAAATGTGCCTCCATGCACACATCAATAGCCTGCATTAAAAATGGTAGCAAAAAAGAGTGCTGTATGATGAAGTCCAGTAAAGCCAGAGTTTGGCATTAGAACAAAGTCCAGATACATAAGAACCTGGGTACAAACAGCAAAGCGAGGAGGGGAGGACCATCGGGCATCCTCTGCACCATCACGCTCCTGCCTGCACAAAAAGTCATCCCTTCACACTACAAATTGAGACAGAACAAAAGGAAAAGCCACCTCTGGCAAGACCATGTCACGCTCTAGCCTAGGAAAAGCTTTTCACCACAGCGGCCACGCTGCACCTCTACTTTAAGACACACCGTGCACCTGAGTTTAAGGCTGCTGGGCATCAAGCTCAGCTTGTTGTTAGAAGCTGTGTGAAGCGGTAGGATATTTTTCTACACCAGTTTGGCCTTCTGAAGTGATCTCTACAGTTTTATGAATACTCTTGCTATTGACTTTGGTTTTAGTGAGTCACTGGCCAGATGCACTCCCTCTGAGCTCGCAGTTGCTCCTCAGGTTGCATTATACTTGTAATAGCTCCAGTTTGTCCAAGCTCAAGCAAACCAGGGTTGTTCTGCACCATTACGCGATACCCTCAGCCTGACTGATCCTTTCATTCATGGCAACACGTCACAGCAGAGAATTTTTCTGTTCTTTCCTCCATACAATGAAAACTACTAAAGAAACCCCTCTTTAGTCAACAGAAGTTACAAGTGACCTGGAAGCTTTTGTCTGCTCTTCAGGTCCCAGAGCAGATGCTGGAGTAAAGACAACTACAGTACTATAAACTCACTTTCATGTCACCGAAATACTGGTACACGGATCTTATTCAGTCCTAGCTAGCAAAGGAAAAGTGTTCAGTACTTCAAAAGCCTTCTCCAGCTCAAATTCAGAGTGCTTACACGTGAAGCCCTCCAAGTCAAGCCTCACCATGCCCAGCATCCACCGGGCATGCCTTACTTGCTCCTCTTCAGCTACAGAGACCGCAGCAGCAACCCAACACCACCTTATCAATACAAAAAGATCTCCTGACTTTCAGAACAAGTGATTATACAGAATAGTGACCAAGAACAGTAAGCACCAGGGTGTTCCCTTTAACCCAATGCTCAGGCGAAGTGGTTAATATTTACATGGTTTCACAATAGGGCGGTATGTCCTGAACAGATAATACTGTAACTTCAGACCTTGAATGGCATTTGGCCTTTCCGGATAGTTAACATCTGGTTTCTACTCAGATTTTATTTGTATTGGATTTTTTTAACATCAGTTTTGACTAATCTTACAGGATTATGATAAGTGTCTGCCACTTGACTTTATTTCACTTCCAGTCTGAGATACACAATAGATAGCTATGAGGTGATTAAGCCCCACTGGGTTTTAATTACAGGTTCCAAGGTAAAAGTCTGCATCACGCAAGTAGTGTGTCTCCCAGCAACAACCAAACAGTCCCTGCTGTTACCCATTTCCCCCCTCTTTTCAGCTGAGCTGCAAACTGGTCAGTAGAAGCAACACGCTCCCTCACAAACTATCAGGGAAAGCTTTCTTGAAAGAAATTGTGTCAGAGCATACGGAAAAGCTGCATTTTACATAAAAGAGAGACCCAAAGCCCTGCTGGCAGGCTCACCACGGTGCCTGAGCCCTGCAAGTTGGAATTAAGGGCTGCAGTGTGCAAATACCAGCCCGTCACTGCAAGCCCCCACTGCCTGCCCGCTCCCTGTGCCTGCGGCACGTCCACCCCGCGCCCCCACGGCAGGACCACCCGCTCACGCTGCGGCGATGGAGCACGCCGCCGGCCACCACAGCCCTGCGCCAGAAACGCCTCCGAGCTTCGGTTTCAGATTCATACTGACATCAGCTTTTTCACTAGAGTGGACGCAGTGATGATTTAGTACACTACAAGCAAACTCGTTTCAGAAAGCCATCCAGCATTCCCAGGGAGGAAAGCCAGCAGGACAGAGTCACCTCAAGCACGCTGCTACGTGCATGGTACTCAAGATAAAGAATGGCCCTTTTCACATTTACAGCACATAAATAACATCCATACGTGGATGCGCTGTGGTTACTGCAGCAACCAGCTGCGTGCTCAGAGCCTCCTCCACCGCCCCATCACCATCTCCAAGGGCACAGCTGGGCAGTGGTCCTTGACCTGGGGACACAAGACAGCTTCACATCAATAGCGAGAATATCCCGTCCCATCAGCCTCATGCAGAGAGGCCGGGCACGGGGCTGCTGCCCCGATGACAGGAGAAGGTCACCACAGGCACAGGCCAGCTCTTCCTCCCCGGGGCTGGTGCCATCCCCGCCAGCGCACTTTGTTAGCTAAGTTGGCATGCTCTTACAGCCTCCAGCTTCCTGACAGGCATTGGGATCTCATGATGTAATTTTTTCCAAGCCCACCTGTAGAAGGGCTGGTCTGCTTTCATGTGGGGTGGGGAGGAGGGAGAGAAAACTCCTCCTGGGCAGGACAGGAGACCTTATCAGCACCCAGCAGAGCTGCCCGCGCACCCTTCCCGCAGGCACCCTGCTCCCAGCTACAGGGCATCCCAGCAGCAGCTCAGCCCTGGCTCACAATCTCTATCACGATTTAAAAGGACTCTCCATGTCCAAGCAGAGACCAGAGTCCAGCCCAAAGCAGGCTTGGTTTCCAAGCGCTGGCACAGAGCTCAGCTCCACCCAAGCATTCGGCCTCTCCAGAAGAGCCTCTGCTGTGGTGCCGCCTTTTTAATGAACTGACTGGAAACATTCAGCACATTCTCCACGAGGTCTCTCTGGCATTACGAGGCAAGCATCTATTAACAGGTCCTGCACAAGGAGCACAGCGCTGGTCCAGAGAACCCTGAAACCTGCTTAGTAAAATCAAATTTGCAGGCACCCCCCAACAGCTCGAAGGGCACGCTGCCAGTTCATACATCCAAGATTGTGGAACAGTGAAAAGAAAAAAAAAGTGTTTCCAATGACACTCAAGCACCAATTATCAGTACTGCAGGTGCTGCCGTGTACCCCAGCTCGGCTGGCTTTCCACTGATTCCCCCCATTCCCTGGGCCGCTTCACAACACTTTTTCTGGTCATCCAAGGCTGGAAAACGGATTACACGAACAGCAGATCTTGCAACACTGCTTTGCTACTATGAAATTACTTTTAGGCATACTTATTACTCACACAATCTGTACTTCCCAGTTGTACAGAGCCTTTCAAGCCATGTTTCTCAACTGCTCCTCTGGAGCTCTCAGTAAATTTACAACAGAGAGACGCACACTTGTAGCGGTCAGTGCTTCAGAACCACGGCGCAACAGCTTAGTCCCCCAAGGCTGCACCTCCACCATCAGCAGCGTTTGGCTTTCAGCTTTGATGAATTTGGTAGATGGGAACAGATCATCTGCTTTCAGCTGAAACGCAGAGTGTTTACTCCACGGAACCAGGCAAGTTTCCGCAGATTAAAGGAGCCTCTCGACACAGGCGACAGCTGCCGATCCCTGCCTTCCTGTGGCTCGGAGGAAGCGAGCTGTTGCATCTCATCCACCAAGATAATTTAGCAGGGCTGAACAAGTTCTTTACAGCACCATTGCAGACAGCTTTAACGTAACATTTCTTGGAGGAGCGTGCTCATCTGCGTAATTTGCTTTATTCACGTTACAATGCCTATGTTAGCATCTGCAAGGTTCGCTCACTGGTTCGCCGTTTCACTGTACCCGTGGGAGATCCGTGCTCTGGAGATCAGAGCTCCTGCAGAGCCGAGTGCCGCCACTGCACCGGCAGCGGAGCAGGATACCTGCTGACGGCCATTGGACTTGTACTTCCAAAGGACACATTTTTACAGCACGAAGCAGGAATCCATGCCACAGGAGCTCTCACCTGCCTCAGGCCAGTCCTTGGGAGGACTCCAGTTCATCTGGAAACACAGATGACCTTAGAGGTGCCTTCTAGAACAGCCAATAGGTGAGGGTTTTAGAGAGCGTTTTCTGTTGCTTTTGTTGGCTTTGGGATTTTTTTCCCCCACTAGAACTAAGAATTTTTGGGCTGTTACATGCAAGTCCTCCTGACACTCAGCTGTGGACTCTGAATTTTTGAATGCTGTTAGGTGACCACTTTCAGACAGTCTGCAAGTTATCATGGCTAGACACACGGTCCTGACCCAGAAAGAAGCAGAAAAAGCAGAAATACTGAAGTTTGGATTTAGCAAGAACCCTCATTCCCAGGTACACTGTTCAATGCGCATTTTAACATCAGTTACCCTAACTCTCACCTATTTTCCTCTCCTAAAAGTACCCGATGGCAATCCAGCATCAACACAACGGCAGCCGCCATGCAGCGGCCGCCGCCGTCGCTCCGCTGCAGGCAGGAGCCGTCTGCAGGCAGCCCACTGCCAAGAGGTCCTGGCGTCGGGCTGCAGCTCGACAGGACCCACACGCTGACTGCTGGGGAAAACCTGCCAACCAGACTTAAGCTGTTCTGCAGAATCAACACCAGCATTGAACAAGCGAGCACTCACTCTTCTGTTTAAAAAAAAAAAAAAAAAAAAAA
>Ga0065711_1001398_pt1 | contig 59852 bp, 35 predicted proteins | sample Hoacrofraction12_FD_59098 | JGI IMG/M metagenome (GOLD analysis project Ga0065711, IMG submission 59098) | Hoatzin crop microbial communities from Cojedes, Venezuela - Epithelial fraction 12 v2 (version 2) | ecosystem: Host-associated > Birds > Digestive system > Esophagus > Crop | place... | reverse complement strand
AAAGCAAGAAGACTACTTTGAGAATGTGGGCATCATGAAATTTCACGTTCACTGAGGGGTTCGGAGTCATGGCTTCTTAAGCTAAACCTCACTCTGAGAAGTGGTGGAAGCTGAAGTTGTGCATGTAGAAACTGGAGCGAGTTATAGCCCTCCTTGTGCAGCTCTTTACTGCAGTTGCTTAGTATAGAAGGGTGCTTCGAGGAATCTTGGCCTTGTCATGCACAGTCTTGCCTCCAAGTACATGTGTGCTAATTTCAGATGTAATGCTGGGAGATGGGTGATTATCTGTGGGGAAAAAGTCTTGAAAAAGCAAGGCTTTCCTATTGGAAGTATATATAGACTTTGCCTGAGACAACTAGGAGTATGTTCTCTTGCAATGATATTAATTAGTCAAATACTTTTTAGACTTAATTTTTGGCCTTATGTGATCAGATCAGCAAAATTCAGTCAGTGCAATGTGAAGTGAAAATCATGAGGTGGTGGCAATAGTTGCAATTCTCCTTCACCAAATGACTGATTTCACGTGTTCAGCTCTTACCTGGGCCTAAGCATAACAATGCTGAAGAAAGCAGAAGCTCATGCTTCTTGGGTGNTTTTCGGAAGAATTGGGTATATGAAGAAATAATGACTAAGGGAAAGATAAGTTAAGCTTTAGTTTAAAAACATTTAAAAATTACTAAAGCCTTTTGGTTTAGCTTGTGGTGCCTGAACCCTGTTAGCTTCCTCCTGTGAAAGGCTTGTTTGATTGCTGGAATCTACTCTGAATATTTCTGACATATCTGTAATCTTAGAAACAAAGAGCCTTTAGAGAAGTAGGGGCAGAGCCAGCTTTCAGGAGGAGGGTAACATCAATCTAAGTAGTCTAACCATGCTTGTCGTGATTTGATATTTATTTGTATGTGTTCCGAAATATTGTTTAGCAGCACAGCTTTGTTACACTTCAGATAACATTTTTCCATGCGGAGTTAGGTGGAATAAAGAAAATTCATGCAATTTCCTTTTTTGCATTGAGGCCTGTTTGCTGAGAGAGATTTCCATACGATCTCTTTCACCTTTCTTCTGATGACTGAGATAACAGAAAAGCGGTCGCTATTAGACTGAGTTCTTGTTTAATCAGAAGGGAATAGCCCTCATTTATGACTTTCTAGTAAAAGTAGAATGTGATTTGTCAAGGTTCCAGTGCTGGCTGACGTGGAGTCAGACGAGGAGTCACCCAGGCAAGGTCATAGTCGTAGGAGAGTACTTCTCATGGGCTATCAGGCTATTAGGGATTATATTTCAGAAGACAAAAAAGCAGTTTGTGTGAATGAATAGCAGAGTTATTCCTAATGCCATTTGATTCTGGGCAGTATCCTGTTAAATATTTAAGGAAAGGAAACAGCAAGAGTGGGAAGTCCTCTAAAGTTTAAACCAGTAAATAATGGCCATTTGTAGAGTGATTGACTTGACAAAAGCTGGCCTAGCGTGCTTTTAACATATCGGGGTCAGGTTATCTATATCAACCCAAAAATCAGATATGAGGCTTACCACAGTGTGGCACGTAGATACAGACTTGTTCGAGTCACAAAGAAAAGATCTGTCGTGTTTCCCACACCTCCAGCAGGATATAAATGTTGAAGGTCTCTGGGGTTTTCTTGCATTCTTCCTTTCTGCAGCCTCTTGTTCCTATCTGAAAGAAAAATGAACGGATTTGTGAGTATATCCATTTTTTTGAACTTTATAATATAGGAAGTTCCTTATTTTTAAAAACAAAAGGATAGCAAAGGTGCTCAAGTGAGTGGTACAGTACTGGGACTAATATGATCTGTGTATTGTTTCTTTAGGTTCAGTGGGAAATTTGCATTTCTTGGGTGTAAGTAATCCTCTTGGAGTCAGTGGAAGCATCGTTTGAGCAAAGAGTTCAGGACTTGATTACAATTCAGAAGGGGGACTTAGTTATGATTTAATAATTACAGTTACAGAGGCAAATCAGGAAGTGACGTGACATCAAGGAGGGACTTTTACGAAACACAGAAAGTGTGATTGTTAAGTTATCGTTCTGCTTTTCAGTTACAGGCAAAAGAGAGCCCAGTAGCAAGAATTTTACCATGAAGAATTTTAATGGTTTTCAGCTAATACCTGTGTTAAGTGGGTGATTTTTCAAACTGATGCTACAGCTGCTTCCCTCAGTTCATGAACTGTTGTTTGGTTTTTTTTATGGTACTGCCTGGTGTCTCAGTGAGAATGCTTATTCCTTTTACAGGCTGCAGTTCTCGTTTTGCTGGGAGTCTTTTGGACTCAGAGTTCTGCACTGGACGTAAGTAGACTGATAAGCCTTTTAGTGCACGTACTCATTTAAAATGTATTGGATCCTTGGGCAGGGACAATAACAGGAGAAGAAGCACAGAAGAAACTAACAAGACACTTATTGCCAAGTGTAGTGAAAAACAGCATTTGCAAAAGGTAATAATAATATAAGCCAAAGAGGCAGTTCTGTGCAAGTGCGTAGTAACAAGAAATTTGGGGGGGCGTAGGTCTGCTTTAGCTTAAGCTAAAGTTTTGAGACTGTTGCAGTTTGCTGCCGGTCCCTGCTGCCACACTTGAGATGCCCCATGTTGTTTTTCCTTAGCCTACAGTGAGGGCCTGTCCCCTGCTTTCTCACCCTGATGCACTCTTGCATAATTATTCTCTGCCTCAAGGGCCTCTTGAGACTGCTAGAGGATTGTTAAGGGATTTAATATTTACTTAAAGCAATCATACTTGTTTATTTGAGAGAAAGCATTTGTTTGTATTGCACCTTTTAAAGTTGAATGGTGACTGTCTTTTTTACCAAAGACCTTTGTCCTGCATGAACCTGGCAATGACTATGTTACTGGAACTATGACTATCGACAGTGAGAAGCACATTGTTGAAGTCCATGTCAATGCTGGCGTGTACTCCTCTGATAGCATTTTTGACTACTCACGTGTAAGTAAATCTAGAATCTGCCTAGACTTAATATCTGTATTCTCACCAGAAGTTGTCCTGAAACACTGTTTCTTTGAAGACTCCTGTGACCTTTTCTCCTCTTAGGCCATCTGTTTGTTTCACCCATATGATGGTGCAGTTTAAAAAAACTTGTAATGAAACCTGTGGTGGCAGCTCATGAAAGTGAGAAGAATGTCATTGATCTCAATGAGGTCAGAGCTGAGAATGGGCTGCAGTTGCTCATGTATAGCAACTGCAGCAGAAGTCTGTCGGAAAAGATACTTCCAGTCTGATGGACAGACATTAGTATGGGCACCCAGAGGTGATGATGTGAATGCAGAGTCATTCCACAACAGGAGGCTGTGTAGCCACTTTGTGTTCCTTCTAGATTGTCCTAAAGAGTAGGGAGAATCAGCTAATATCAGTGGCAGCCATTTTTAATTAATCAAATTATCTGTAATTTTTTTATCACAGGGGTATATTGCAACAAGGTTACTGTCACGACATGCCTGCTTTATCATGAAAATAAATAAGGACTACATCCCAGAGCTGCAAGAAATTGGACGCCTGGCTTTCGAGAGACAGGTGACTTTGTAGGGAAACCCAGACTGTATACAAGAAAGGCTACTAAGTTGCGTGGTGTGGTGGGAGCCTTCCATCCTGCCTTTAAGAACAGCTGTTCTTAGGAGTGTCTTTTACTGTGTTAGCAATGATGAAGCAGATCTGACAAGGTAGAACTTCAAGGGAATGTCATATAGAACATTCTTTTAAGATAATAAGCAATTGTTACCCCCTCCTGTGGTTTTATAGTGGATTGTTTTTGTGACTAGAACTTATTCTATGTCCTTGGAAGTAGTATAATTTGACTGTTTGGGGGTGATGGCAATATGAGTTCAGACAGGCTTTTCCTTTTTTCATTGTCATGCTGATATTTTAGGCTTGAAATAATTTTGCTTGCACAACAGAATTTAGAAGTCAATTTACTTTGACCAGACTCTGAATTTCCTATTCAGACAAAGATTTCTTGAAGGTAACTTGAAATATTGCCTGGAGAGGAACTTAAGTTCTGGCCCGATTTATGACAGCCTAACAGTAGCGCATGCACGTTTACAGTAAAACTTGCTGCCAATTAACATAACTTACGATGATAATGGTACAAGTCAATTTTGCTGAGCTGACAGAATTAGGATCTAGTGAACTTTGTTTCTGCATAGGTTGAAAATATTTATTTTCTTTAAAAGCGTGTAGCTAATGCTTTGTGTGAAGCAAAGGAAGGTGACTTGAAATTTGGGGATTTTCTCAAAGGGCGTCCTCGTAGAATGAAACTAAAGCTACGTTACTGATGATGTCTCATATTGTCTTCTTAGGCTATGAGGACAGTATACTCCCCACAAAATGTGTGGGTGCAGTTTCAGTCTGGCCATTCCGTGTTGGGGAAAATCACAGACTGGCTTCGCTATGGTCGCCAAATTGAACACCTCTGCTCAGGTCTGCCTCTCTACGAGCTTACAAAGATTGAATGTAAGTTAAAGATCAGAACATTATGCTTCTGTTAGAGTGAATAAGCACTTTTCTATCCTTGAAAGCTAAGTCTATGTGGTACCTTTTGAGGCAAGAACATACCGCCCTATTTTAGACAGGGGGAGTAAACTACCTAGAAGGACTGAAAGGGTATGGTTCTGGGGTGCGTTGGAAAAGCTGGTAAAGCACCATTTTTCATCTTTAGGCATTGAAGTGTCTGCGACAGCTGTTCCAAAGTGGTTTGCCTGGTGTCAAAGGAAGCCACTGCGTAGCAGCTGTACCAAGCTTATGCCCCGATGATACAATGGTCCCACAAGGCATCTGCTGTATGCCAGCATGCTACCTGCTGTGTGTGGGTTATGGGCAAGAAGGAGCACAAAGCTGATTTAAAGCTTTATAGGCATTTCCTCCCTTCGAGTTACACCGTACAGTTTTACACAGTATCCACTGGGACCAACAGGAGCCTCAAACAGGGCCGCAACTGCGGATCGGAATTCGTGTATTTAGCAGACTTTTCCTTGCTGGATACTGGCATCTTGTCACTGATAATATCTTAATGTTCTTGTTTCTTTTAGCACGACCGGATCCTAATGCCTGTGCCAATGGAGGAATTCCAAGCATTTTGGGCATTAAAATCTGTGAAAATGTCAATTAGTCTGGATCTTGACAGTTTTGCTGCATGGAAACAGCTTGTTTCTTTGCATGCTTTTGTGATGGTAGCGATGTTCTCCAACTGGAACAAAGCTCGGTGTTAGACTCAACTTGCTTATCCTAAGCTTTGAGTGCAACACATCTGATATACAAATAAACATAATGCAGCAGTTAAAATGCTTTGTCTTTTTTTGTTCATCCAAGAGCAGAATGCAAATAAAGTGGGCCTTTATAGCTTTTCTGCAGAACACTTATGTTTCCCTTTGGTGTGTTCCTGTGGTCAGGCTGCAGCGTGACCTAGGCATTGGTATATGTTTCATGCCAATGAAGAAACAATAAGAGAACAGGTTTTCTTTTTTTCCACTGGAGAACTTCCATTTGGCATCAGCACCCAGCCTCTTCAGGTGCTGATTCATCTTATGTACAGTTGTTGGAGGGAGAGAGGGAGCAAAGATGAATGCATGGATAAAGGGAGAGCGCAAACGTTTGCAAAAGACACTTGAGTTTTGCAGGGCCAGTGATAATTTGTAGCAAATTGGATGGGTGCAATGGGTCAGAAAGCTTTTTGTTCTGGCTGTTTTTGAAACCTGAACAGAGGAGATAGACTCTTCAGGACTGGGACCGTAACCCAGAATAAAACTACCCTTTCACACAATACCGGTGTAAAAAGAGCTGTGACCCCTTGCTGAGTGCCCCACGTATGTTGGAGACCAGTTTGTGTCAGGAGCCAATTAAAATACGACATGAGGCAGCATTGGTGCTGCCTGCTTGCTCTTTTGGTAGATCGTGGTGAACGATTGAATTAATATCCTTTCCATCAGTGCTTGGAAGGAGTGTATATTTTGGGGCTGAAGACTAAATGTTTACTGTTTATTGGAGCCTTGAGTGGCTGCCAGAGGGCAAGGCATTCCTTTGGAGTCCAGGAAACTGGCCCCAGGTCTGCAATTTGTTATTTGCAAATCGGACTCCTGGTGAAACCACCCATTATTTAGTGAAGAGCATTTTATCATATGGTGAAACTTCTTTTAGATTAATTGTATTCACAACAGGTTACAGATTCTTGGTGATGCAAAGAATGTTTCTGGAGATTCAAATGTCGGTAATTAAATCCAGGAATACTTGTGTGTGTCTGCAAGATACAGGCTAGCCTCTTTAGTTGTATTTTGGAGTTCACTGATGGGAAGTGAAACTAGGAGTTGTAGTTGTGATGTTCTTGGCTGATGCATGGGGGATGTGAAACACCTGAAAGTGCTCTGAGAGCACTGCTTGGCAAGAGTACTCATGTGGGTTGTGACTTTTAAAGCTTTTGTGCTTGCAGTATCCACAGAAGCTGTTGTCTCAAGACCTTCAAAACTCGGTTGGAAGCCCTAATCTAGTTTCCAAGTGACAGCTGTCATGTTTCAACCCTTTCCTTGTGTATTCTTCTGTTGGAGGGCAAGAAAGTCATGACAAGCCCCTGCCCCAAGTCAGCCAAGGTCTCCAAAATATAGCAAATAACTGCCTTGATTATTTCAAGCTTTATGTATCTTAGGATTATTTCTTTAGGGATGCTGACCTGACATTGACTATCCAGTGAAAGTTTGAAGTAGATCACAAAGGAACAAACTGGTAGAACTTCCAGAAACAGACTAGATGTACAAACAAAGCAGAGTCTTACTATTCTAAGTTTCTTTTTTAATTCAAAGTTACTTAAAATAAGTAGTCAATGCAATCTGGATTTCTGTCTAATTGCAGTATAGATGAATCTGAACCTTTACTGTCTGTGCAGTGTAATAATGGTCCTTTGTGACTCTCGTGGTGTTGCTACTAGTGTAATCAGAATTAGTTACTTTAATGAAACCCTCTGTGTACTAAATTCATTTATAAATGGAAAGTGTTCTGAGACATGTGAGTGAGATCTGAATAAAACAGAAAGGTTATGCATGGTTATTAAAAATGCAGGGCTAAACTCTTCCCTTGACCCAGAGATACAGAGCATTACTCATGTGAAGAGTCTTCTGTTCTGCTCTTGCATAGCTGCTTACAGATCACGAGGACTGTTCTGAATGACCAAAATAAGGGATATGTTGTTGCCTTCATACTATTGATGGGAAACTGAAGCACAATGTACTCTATGGTTTGACTGCTGTCGTGGAAATTGTCTGTGACCGCGGCAGGAACTCAACCCAGCTCGTCAGTCTTTGCTGATGGCTTAAAAGAATCCCTTTCTGGGGTTTGACTGAATTTCATTTAAGTTCCAAGGCTGTTTCAGGTCTTATATCTTTTGTTTAGAAACTGTTACATATACATCTAAAAGCTTACCAGTAAGCTTTTAGTGTTTACTGCCTGCTAGTTTTGAAGGCAGTGTTATAAGCTCATGAGGTTTGCATTTGATACTAGAGCAAATAGTTCTACAAAGAACTCTGAAACATGCCTCAATGCCTTTCTGTCTTCCATTTAATTTTGTCTGAGCTAGGGAGGTAATGTTTCTGCCTTTCATGTACTCAAATGTGGAAGAAGATTGTTTCTAGCTTTTATTTTAGTTCATGGTCTCAGTGTATTGATCAGGCTTGTTAGCAATATATTTGCATTTGGATTGCTGTGTTTATTGTTTGATAAATAATGCTTCAGCTATCCACTTGCTCTCACAGCACCTCCAGTGCCAAGGTGCACAGCTTGGAGGAAACGCATCCCTGGAGGCAAATTTGTTGTGACGTTGCTGTACCTTTTGGGGTGCAGCTCGCAACAAGAGAAAAAGAAGCACAAGAAGAATCATATACCACATGACCCATATGCCCGTGTTCTACTTCCCCCTCTTTTTCAGAGGATGGTCTGTTTTCATATGAGCACATGGATGGGCATGTTATGGCTCTGAAGTTACAGACCTTGAGCATAGGCCTGTTGGTATCACCAACCTATCACTGATTTCAAAGATCGTGCTAGAAATGGCTGCAGAGGAAAATAAATTTATTCTGAAATGAGTAAGTAACTACAGGACAAACAGGAATGTATACCTATCTCTGAACAAAAGCAGAGGAAGGGACCTATGCAGGAGAAAGAAATTTGATATTTTTATCTATTTGATGACTGTAGTTGACCAGTGCTATTTTCTGCTATTCCTTCTTTGCTGACTGTGCCACAGTTCATCATATGTTTTACATGTATGCCTTGGACTGTAATTAAACTATTTTTCTTATTTTGCAAGGTGATGGGTGTTATTACTGGACTACAGGGAAAGACCAAGGAAGTAAAAAGCAGCAACAACAGGTAAAATGTCCCTGAAGATATGGTTCATCTGTTGCCTGAAGTAACTGTAGTCTGAAAAATGTTTTTGATCTTTAAATCCACAGCCTGTCAGCAAAGGGTCTCAACTGAATGTTCACGATCTGAAGGAAGCAGATAGCTTTCTTTTTGTTTATGACTTCACTTAGACCTGTGTTCTATATCATATGAAGCATCTGCTGTCATAGTGCTTGTTAGGTGTCAGTGGTTTTATGGGTCAAGCATTGGCAGGGATCTTTTCACGTTGTGACCCATGAGATTTCCCATTGGAATGGATGGAAAATTCCCACTGATTTCCATGGGAGGGACCCACGGAGGTTTGCAGCCACTTCCTAAGTGGAGAGCAGCCAGCAACTGTTCTCAGAAACAACGGGAGAGTTATGTTCACAGTCAACAAAGCAGAGTGCTTATCCTAGCCTGCCTAAGGTTAATGTGCAGCGTGGGTTGTCCATGACGCTTATTAGCCTGAAGTATAAGATTAACACCTTGAAAATAGCACAGGCAGTTGCTATATCTGCATCAGGAGAGGGGCAGGGCTGTGGTGATCCTACCAGGACTGGAACCCAGATCTGTCACAAAAAAGAGATAAAGCTTAGATCCTAAAGATGTACTGGTAGAAAGAGTCTAGAAAGGAGCATCAGGGTGTGACTCTTGGTATCTTGAGAGTTACTTGATCTTTCCAAGAGCTTCTCTTCATCAGAGTAACATACATGTTACAGAAGTTTAGCTAGCTTCTTAGCTAGGCTTGTTCTACAGAAGGTGGAGAATTTGTTTTGTGTGGAAGATAGCACAGTGGGAGGGTGTCTGGGTGTGCCTGAGTGACTATCTGTATGCTTGTGCATTGGCAGCTTTTGTAAGTTAAAACAATATTTATCCTAGGCTGGGATATCAGAATAATGCTGATTATTTGCTCCCAGCTTTTTAAAAAAGCCTGAAAGGTGTTTAAAAGCATGCCTGGAATCCAAACAATGGTATCGTTGGATGCACACTGACAGGCAGTTAAAATATGCCAAGCATTTGGGGAGGGCAGAATTAGCACACATTCCAGTCACATCTCTAACTCTGCTGCAATTAACCTTTCTTGATCTTTATACGTATCAGTGGGCAGGAAGCCTCTATGGTCCCTCACTGCCAAGGACACCAGTTTATCTAGTCACCTGTGCTGCACACTAATTCAAGATCTTTTTACCACTAAACTGTTCTGCTGAGAACCTCCCCCCAGCACCTCCCCAAATTTTCTGGTGTACAAGACTCCTTACTAAGGTCAAGCTATGACAACTTTGCCAGCTGTGATCATTTTAAAATCAGATACTAACCTGGAAACTCTGGCCCTAGTGAGCAATATCATTTAAATGAGACCGCTTAAATTAGGAGAGGCAGATTTTCATTTATGTTGTCTGATACATGAAAACAAGTTTTCCAGCTTTTATCAGGTAATGAAAAGGGACAGCTATTAACAAATTTTCCCTTTATAGGAAGAGTTTCCACTAGTGGAGAAAAATTAAGTCAGACTGGAGAATCAAGCCCATCATGGTTTTTCTGGGTTGTGTTTTTCTGTTGTTGTGTTTTGTTTTGTTTTTTAAACACAGTTGTGTGGTCTGGGCTGACAAGTCAAAGATGTGAAAGAGTGTCCTTGTTTGTTAGGTCTTCCCACCCTTTTTGTACTGACAATACATAGTAGTGGAGGGGAAAAAAAAAAAATCATCCCTTAGTTTTAGAAGACAAAAACTTAGCGCTGGAGTGTGTCTCTAACCACTAACCACTCGGAGCAAGCTGCTGTGGTCAAGCACTGAACAACATGTCAAGATCCATGTGCGAGAAGACAAGAGGATGCATCCCTGTAAAGGGAAAGTACGTACTTGCTCAGTTTGAATCAAGATGCCTAATCTTAAATACTCAGATTTTAAGTTATTGTCCAGAAAGGAGGTGAGCTGGGTTTTGCATGGATTAAAAAAAGTAAATGACTTGGCCGGTGAGCCACACCAGATTATCCAAGGCGTATGATCCTGTCCTGGAGGTACACGTTTGCTTTCTGCTTGAGCTTAGATTTGAGTGTGATTTCGGCTGGCCACTAGATGGCAAATCGTTGCGGTAACCTCAACAGTTCTGTTTTTCTCACTGCAATCTGAATCTAAAGTTGTTACTAAGTGAAGTCTTGTTGTCATTAGGCTAGTAAAAACACTGATTAGGAGCAAACTATACCTCAAAAATAAAAGAAAATGAATCCTTGTCAACCTGAGACCTGTTTCCAAGGAAGTAAAAGCTGAATCAGGATGCAGAGGATTAAAATTTTTTCACATTTCCAAACCAGTGGAATATTCATATTCACATGTAATTGTGACCCACTTGGTGACTAACTGAACTCTTTTTTTGATCCCTTAGTATTTGTCTTTTTTTTCTTTAATATATGTATATATATTCCTTTATCTAATAAGGTGTTGGATTTGAACGAGGTTTATTAATGAAACATTTTTGAAATGTACTAGAAACATAAGTAGCAAGAGGATTCACAAGATCTAATATGAATGAGTGAAATCTTCAGAAACGACATGCAGCAATGGATGAAAGATAGATCTGACAAAGGCCAATCACACAACTGACTGTGAATACAGGTGAGGGGGGAAGCCCCAACACTCCTGCGTTCTTCTTATCTCCCTCTCCTTATCACAATCCCGTTGCCACCAAGTGAAATCTAACCAGCCTCGTCTGTGTCTGCCCCTGCCCAATTCTGCTTAGTCCACAGAGGAATTATATACTCTTGGCTCGTTTGGTTTGGGGTGGTTTTTTGGAGGGAACCACAGAGAAAGGGGGCTGGCAGTCTGGCTGGAGTTTTGTAGCCAGGTCTCTGTTCCTTGCAGGCAGGTCCTGCTGTTCTTGGAGCTTGCCATGGCCACATGCTCTGCTGGTTGTAGCATCTCTCTTCCTACCCTGCAAGTTGTTTTTGCTCTTTCTCTCAGCTCAGTAAGAGGCAGCCAGACTCATGTGACTTGGCAGTTCCCACTTGATTTAATTTTCTGAGAGTGTGTATGAAGAGAGGAGCTATTGAATAGAGTCCTCAAGTTGCTCCATCCATTTCTTGTTGGATAGAAAAGCGGATGTAGCACAAACCAGATGTTTTTGTGGCTATGCTCAGAGTGGAGAAAGCATCCTTTAAAAATAGCTTTGTAATTGCTGGTGCTAGGATGAGAGCTGATGTGGGAATGTAAAGGAGAGTAGAAGGATAAAGCAGTATAATGAGGTTTTCTGAGGAGATTCCTGTAATTCAGATAACTTGCAGGACAGCCCAGACTATTATAAAGGTAGCTAAGGCCTTTATCTGTTTGCAGGCTGTAAATCCTGCCCTGCACTTTCCAGGTAGGACACAACGCATCCACACTTCCCATACACACCATGATAGTCACAATGCCACCTGCTGGGGAGTTTCCCCTTTCTTCTGGCACCATTGTACAGATGGTCATGTAAGGATTGTTAGGCATTTAAAAACAGGCTAAAATGGAGACTTAAGGATGTTAAGGCTTGAGCCAACAGTGGCAGCCAGTAACCTTTTCCATCACCTGTGATAGGAAGCAGAGGCTGTTTTCACCTAAAGAAATTCACTTATTCAGAAGTTTGTCCTGAGCACACTGGGAGGTGTTTGACAGCAGCACATTAAGCAATGTCCCTGGGTGCAATATACTGAGAGCTGAGCCAGGGCACTCTGCCACTCATTCCAGATAAGTCGAGCCCTTTAACACCAGGGCCTGTGAGGGGCTTGTTCCATGCTCTCAGTGAGATAAGCTGCCATCCACGCTTCACAAGACACTCCTATCTGCCAAGCCGCTCTGAGAAAAAATGGGAGATGTGCAGCATGATTTAAAGGACATAACAGAGTCCCCCAAGCTATCATCCTAAATGTGGGGGTCTTGCTAATGAAAGGTGAGGAACTACCAGAGGGGTTGGATCCTTCAGATAGGGGAGTTGTTTATGCATAGCTTACAGGTGTTAAACAGCTGTGAAGGAGATAACTACAATGCAACAAGAATGATAGAGGTAACAGTACTAGAGTCTAAAAAGTGGGAGATTGATTAAAAATTCTCTAACTAAAATATCTTTTCACGATCGTTACCCTCACAAGTGTTTAATACAGTGTAAATCGTACCTAAGAGAGAATAGTCTATGCATATGTTACCACTAAAATGGTCTCAAACTGATGTGACAGCTAATCAGAAAACAATCTGTGTCAATGAGGTAAGCTTTCCTAGCTGTAAAGATAATTGCATAGAGCGATTACCTATGGTCTCTCATTTTCCCTGCCTGTTGTGAGTTTTTTTAAAAGCTGCCAAGACAGTCACATTTCTGATGTGTTAGTTAAATTTGAAGACAAATTAGTCCTTCAGTTTGGTCTTGAATAAATGTAAGACTTTTTCAGGTGAGGAGAATTCAGCAGTTGCCTTGTGAAATGAGGTACTAACAGTACTTGATCAAATTACTCAGTAATGCTAACCCATACATAAGCATTCTGAACATCCTAAACAATAAAAATACAGAAGACAGACTACGAGAACCAGAACATATTTGTAATTTTTGCTGCAATCGCAGCCAAAATTAATGAGAAGTTCTATATAGTTTCCCTTGGGGAGAAAAAAAATAGGAAAGACAAAATTCCGATATTCAGTTGCATGGCAAACATAAATGAGAGAGGCTGCTGACAACCTGAACTTATCCAGTATAGTTCCAATCATCTAGTTACAGAAACTAAAATGTCATTCGTTTTAGTCTTTGAATTTTTAAGGCTGTACTTAAACAGTATTTTTTTACTGAATCAATCTTTTCTACTATTAGGTACAACTTGCTTTCTCTTTTTAATCCCAACCCTAACATCAAATAAACAGAGCAAATATTAGATATACTTGTCTAATTTTTCTTTAAGTTTTCTTGATAAGATTACAAACTGTTGGCTTTGTGATTACTGTCTTGTGCTGAGATGTCAACTAACACTGCCAGAAAATTTCCCATCTCTGCTTAGTACTCTAGTTGTCAGTTAAATAATTTCAAGCTATTAATTAAAATTGCCAGCAAAACAATTTCTGGTGAACAGAGACTGTTTTCTTCCAACCCACTGTTTGAGATTAAGAATCCATTGCTCTAAAGACTGAGGACAAGATACATTTAGTAATTGTTCCCAAGAACTTTGTTCTTTCAGGGCTGTGGGAGTATTTAAATGGAGTCCTCATTAAGGAAAAGAATGGTATTCCTCAAACAGCCTGCTTGGGCATAGCTGACAAAGAGGAACAAATTTGGAGATTTCAGTAAAGTTTTCTTCAGGAATCTTGCACTTGTCAGCATCACTAAAGCTGTTCAGAGAGTTGCCCAAAGTTTAACGCCCGCGTGAATACCAAAGCTCCATAAAATAACTACATGATGAGAAAGGGAATTTCAAAAATGTAAAACTGAAACTTTCTCTTGACCTTGTTCTGTTAAACTGTTCTGTGAAGCAAGTGTGATAAGAAGCCTGCAGAGTCAAAACCCTGAAACAGCGTGCCTACTCTGCTATTCATTAGCACTGTAGTACAATCACTTTCTGTGTGAGGATCTCAAATAGTAGTTGATTTATTTTTGGCCATGTCTCACCAGGTTTGAATTGTCAGACTGAATTAAGAAATTGTGTGACCTTTAAGGGTGCTAAATTTTAAATGACCTTTTAATATTAGTTAGGGCCTCCATCTCCATGGAGGCATATACCAAGATAATGGGGGTGGAGGCAAATCAATAGATTTCTTGAGACATCTCCCATCCCAGAAACGAAATAAGCAAATATTTAGTTTACTACTCCTGGAAATACTTGTGCTAAATGTAAGCATTTTGATTGCCTGTGTTCATTCATTTTGAGGCCTAGCAAGAAAAAAGGCAGGTTAAATGCTGGAACGTGCAGAAGCAGATGCAAAAGCAAGGGCCTGATTTGCCTTTCTCATGTAAGGATCTAAGAATTTTCTGTGTATGGTTTTCTGTCTGCAGGACTGAGCTATGTACTTGAGAGTGTGCTAGAAATTTCCTGTTTAAATACAAAGACAACCCAATCACACTAGAAAAGGGCAGCTCTTCCAAATAACTGCTTGGAGAATGAGCATGCAGGGAGATGGGACTCACAGTAATAATGAGGCCATGAGCTAGCGGTGAATTTGCTGCACAGGACTTGTAGGACACTGACGGGAAGGCAATGTCCAGCTCTTTTCTTTCTGTTTCAGTTGCTCAGGCTTTGTGCTGGCTTGAAAATCTCTGTCTGTCAATATTTATCTGTACTGCTGCAGGGCCAGTGACCCGCAGCTGAGACCAGGTTGCACTAGTACAAATGCACACTGGTGGACTCCCGTCCTAGAGCCTGGAGCTTTTGCCACCTCAGTGAGAAAAAAGGAGAGAAGGAAGAGAATTTCCAGTAGTAGTGCAGGTAGTTTTTGTGCCCGCCTCATTAGTATGCCCCCCCATCCTTGTCACTTGCCTGGAAATAGCTGCCAAAGAAGAGGTGCCGCTGGCTTCACATATAAAACTATTGATGAGCGTTTCAGTGTTGTCTCTGGGTCAGAATGAGTTGTATTATACAGTTTAAGTAGTTCCTTGCCCTTGTGTCTGCACAGTGACTTTCCTTCTCCTGTTTTCTTTTCTTTTTCTCAGTCACACTGGTTGTAATGCATTGCTATGCTTTTTTGCCCACTCTTTAATGAAAGACTATCTTTTCATCTTCCAGTGACATCTGAAATCGGAATAGAGAGCTGCTGGGAACAGCCCATTTATGGAAAGCAAATCCAGAGCAGCCATGAAGGGAGGCATACAGGAATAAGGACTGAGGCAGATGCAGGAATGGAAACTAATTTTAGTTATTGCATTGCAAGCTCATCACACTGTCAGTGTCACACTCTTCTTTATCTCCCATATCACATCCAACAGTTACCTCATGCCGCAGCTATCTCATGACAGAGACCATTGTACGGCATTTTCATAATAATTTCATCCCTGTATTTTGGAAAACTTCAGATCACATGCTGTGATGGTTGCTAGAGCACATTAGCTTGCATTGCTTTCCTACTTCCCTGAAGTGGCATATATGTCTGTGGTGTCCTGATTAGAGAGCAGCCTTGAACTGAAATCCCTGCATTTACACAGCTTTTGAAAAGGGTTTCAGGTTTGCCCAGTATGAATTTTTAAAATTTCTCAATGAGATGTCTTGCTGTTGAGTCAGTCTGAATTTTGAGATGTGATCCAAATGCTGTGACAGATATGTCTTATTCTTCCTTATGCTGTGCAATGGAAAAACAAGTGGGGGTTTTTCCGACTGATCTTGGTGGTTCTGGGCGCTGATTAATGTCACGGAAGGCACTCCTGTTCTTCCATTAAAACACACCCTTTTCTTTGCTAATGCTGCATTACTTACGGGCAAATGCACTCATGTGAGTGAGAGTGATGGCTCTCTGCGTCGTGTAGAAAAGACTCTCAGGCTTGACTTTATCTATTTTATCCTCATAGGTTTTAGAACAGAAACAAAAGTTCCCTTGTGCTACAATGCAAACCCCTTGCAGAAGCAGAATGAGGTAGGATATTTTCTTGTGGTGACACAGGATATTGCGTTTTGAGTTGTGGAAATTGAGGCATGATTGCTGGCTCTGCTATCGATGTCCTCTGCTCCCTTGGGCAAGTAGTTCAGTGAATTTTCTGCTATGAAATAGGGATGCTTCACTTTGGCTTCCCTTTGCTATCCTGAGTGCCTCTTTATATACAGTGTATGTTATTTGGGGGCAGGATTTGTTTCTTGTCTATTGCACATGCAAGCATCTAACTGTGCTGCTGACAAGCATGAAACTTAAATGAAAATTGTAAAGCTCTTTGAAGTCATAGTGTTCTGGAAATGTTTGATGTTTGTTAGGTTTCCTGTCTCATCTGCCCTAAATAGGGAGATTTGGAGTTGCAGTTTGAACATCTGTAAGAAATGTCTCCAAAAGCCTGTAGTGGATAAGAGTCCTTCCCATTGTGAAATCTGAAATGAAATACTCTTATCTCCACATTCCAGCAGCAGTTTTACCTGTGATATTTGTATTCGTATATAAGCAGTGCAGGCAAAATTTAAATATTCTCTCTCCCTCCAATAGGTTATTTGATTGAATATTTTTTCATCAAATACCTCTTGTCAAATATTTTTTTTTAAAAAAAAGAGGAGGAACTAATAAATATCTGCTTTTCTGTATTTCTTCTGTACTTTTTCTCTTTGGGTTTGCTTGGTGGTGTTTTCTGAGAGACTCTTTTAATAGAATCTATTAAAAACAATCAGAGAAAAAGAAGAAACAAATAGAAAAAAGGAAACATTTTTTTATATTTGAAAAAAAGCCTGGTGTGTAATCATGATCTAATTTTAAATATTAGTTGAATTTGTTATGGTATGGACTACTGAACAAAAATCTATCTGAGTTTACACATGGAGAAATTACATGTGACGTTATAACTAACTGGCAAACTTTGTTTTTATTCACTGGGAAACTGTTCATGTCCGGAAAGCCAGGACATATAAGCAAACATTAATCATGTTCTCCTGGGAAAGGTTCCGCATCCCGGTCTGCTCTGAATGTGTTAGTGAGAGCAGGTGTTCCTCCATTCTGAAAATCAGACTCGGGAAGGGTGAGGATGCTTAAAAAACACTTCACATTCTTTTTCCCTACTTCCTCTTACCCAGAGGAGCATCACACCCTTTCAATCTTGTATATCGTCGACCTTGACACTTCGTAAAGGCCTGCTTCACTTTCTAGCCTTTCAGCACTGAGCTTGCTTCACACATTCCTACTCAAACCCGTGCTCTTCTGTTGCCTCTTGACAGAAGAAGCCGTGGAGGCATCGGCTTGGAGGAAGTTGTGGGGTGCCTGAGATTAGAGTCTATTTTGGAGCCCCGCAATCTTCAGGACTGACCCTTTCGACAACTGAGCTGCTCCCAGGAGTTGCTGCATAGCCCTGACTGCTGCTGTGTCCACTGCACTCAGGTTCATGCCCAGTCTGCTTAGCGCTGTGCATAAGAAAGACCTCTCTGCTCTCTGGGCTGGCTTTCCCCTCCAGTTCTTACCATGGCACAAGGATGGTGCCAGCTCTGTCAGAAGTCAGCTCTAACAAGAAGGGCAAAATATTAATGAACAGTGCTGTATGTGCACTGAATGTTGTTTTCTCACACTGCTGGCTTCAGTGCAGAGGCTTAGGTTTTCATTAGCTACATTTTCCCATGTACAACTTCAAATTCACTGTGGAAACAAACACAAACTTCCTAGGAGTGAGGACCAAGAGACATTTCTATAACTCTGCCTGCCTGATGAACCATTTGTTGCTAATGAAATGGGTTAATTGTTTGTGCTACAGATTTAATAATTGAACAGTAATGCTTATTGCCTGCTGTAGGTGACCCTGCTTCGGCAGGAGGGTTGGACTAGATGACCCACAGAGGTCCCTTCCAACCCCTAACATTCTGTGATTCTGTGATTATTAATGTTCCCTCTCCAGCTACCTCAGTTAGTCTGTTTAGCATAGATTTTTTTTTTTTGAGGGCCATTTCCTTTCTAGGATATTTGTGCATGTAAATTGCACTGCTTGTGTAAAAAACAGGACAAACCATTTCAGTGGCATGAAATAAAGTCCTTCTGTTAAACATTTGAATTCAGAAAAGAAAAATATGCATGCATTAAATTCATCAGCCTCCAACCTAAGGAAACAGGAAGGTGCTTTTATATCCGATGTACTCTATGGGTATTCCTCATCTGGCAAATCTGCAGCAGGGTCTAAACTGAGTAAGTTGGGAAACTCAGCAAAAACTGGTTTGTATATAACACAGCAGGCTGTATTGCCCTTCAGTATGCTATTGTTCAAGGCGCTATCAAAACAACAGCAGAAATGCAAAGATAGTTGGAATGGCTGAGCGGTAGTTGTGTTCCTAATGAGCCACTGAATTGAGATCATATATTTGTGGGTTAGGAAATTTGTTAGATCACTGTGTGCACACTACTACTTTTTATTGTACGTATTTATATCTGCAGGGTGTAAAACTACAGATTCATAAAAAAAATGTCTGGATTTAGAAGGGCTTAGAGGGGTCACTAGCCCAGCCTCTGCTCCAAGGCAGTGTCAGCGCTGCTTATGTCACTGCCGGAGCAGTTAAAGTGATGCTTTTCAGTTTTGTCACCCGGCAAACCAGAGTTGCACAGCAGCCTAAATTTTAATTAATAGGAAAGTGGAGTGAATTTAGAAAAGCTCTTCTGGCTCTGGGATTGTTCATCTGGATTAACAGAGTAACAGGGAGAAGAATTTGGCTCAGTGTCTGATTAAGGGCCAGGTACAGGCTTCAAAATAGCCAGTGCATTTGTAGTGAGAGAGGAGATTCAGCTAAAAACCTTGGAGCCGTACAAATGCTGAAGAAATGCTTTTAAATTCAAACCCTTCAACTCTAAATCTTGTGGAAAACCCCAAACTCTCAGAAAGGAGCCATGTAATGCTGTAGATCCCACTGCTTACAAGCTCTGCAAGGCATACCTGCTTGCTGTTGCCTGTGCCGTCAAGCCATTATTCACACTTGTCTGAGAAAGAAAACCAGATACGAGCAAGGGCTGAGGATAAGGCTGTATGCTGTGAAGTGCTGAGAAGGTTCAGCACCTGCTGCCTTCCAGCAAACAGTAGGTCTTACAATGTGCTTATCTCTTTCATTTAACAATATCTACATTTATATACATTAAATCAGTGCATTTCTGCAATTAAAGTTTAAGCGCAGAAAAGGGAAACCACTTCTGTGGGTATTATCCATTTTGTGCTACCTGCACAACTGACTGCGGCAAGCCATTCTTGAAGACTTTCTTTTACAGTACCCAGTATTGTATTGCATGAAAGAGTTAAGGCGAAGTCTGTTCTCGTGGTTTGTAATGTTTATCTCACTTCCTATGGCAGTAAGGACCTTAGATCGGCATAGTCAGGTGATGAATCACCAACAAAAAGAAGATTGTGTTTTTCTTGTAAAGTTCATTAACAGAAGTGACCTGAACTCAGCTCCAAAATTTCCCAAAGTTTTCTGTGCTTAGCTCTGGAAAGCCACAATATTCAGAGATGAGACTTTGACGAGGCAGCAGAGAATTTATAGATAAACTTGCACAGATAACCATGAACTCCACAATGAGATCTAAATTAATCTTCCTAAACTCAAGTATGTACTAATGTAGTGTAGCAGTAACAGGGACCTTGATAATGTACTTAGCTTTTAGTGACAAGTTCCCCATGTTTAGAAGAAGAAAAGTTGAATAAAACGAGGTTGAAGGCCACACTAAGGTCTGGCCCTATGATGTCAGTACTACATGTGATTTTCACAAAGATACTGATATTTATAAAAAACCCTAGAAGATTAATTTAAAACAGGTGTGGCTTAAGTATCCTTCTAATTAAGTTAGCTGGAGTTGTGGCTATTTGTGCCAGTGATAGATTTAGGCTATTGAAGAAGGAAGAAAGTTGCAGAAATAGAGTAACAAATCAAAGGATGTGCTTAGCCATGATGGAAAAGCAGAGTCCAGAAAACTCAGAAGGTCAATGGTGGTTTAGCCTTTGGGTAAAGTTCTTAGTGCTTGCAAGGGCAAACTCTGCAGCATGAGAAGAAATGCCTATCTTAGGGGCTGAAGTATACGGGCTTAGGAGCNGAGCTATGGCCCAGTTGCCGAAAACAAGGGTGCTTTAAAAAAGTCTGTGAAGAACAAGGAGATTTAGTAGGCGATATTATAGAAATACTAGACCAATTTTTGAATGCACAATGCTCGCAGTTTGTTGAAATTTTCCTACGAAAGCAAAAAGGGCCATAACATAATTTTAGCACATCATTTGGCAAAATCATTTGCGTTTTCCCCATATTGCACCTCTGAGCTGTTTGAATTGATGCAAAGGTGAAGTCAGAGTAGTCTGGCCTTTGTGTGCTTTCAGTAATTTTTAGAGAACCTCTTTGGCAGTGCTGTGACTGGATCAAGAATAACTATAACCTGCCGAGTCACATATATAAGATAAAGATGGAAGAAAAGATTTTTCTGAACCTTTAGCAAACATTCCAGTGCTCTCTCTGTTTCTAGACGTTTATATGGCACGCAGCACTGAGCGCTAGCGTTCAGCTAGTGTTGATGTTCAGATCAGGAAAGAGTGGTTTATAGCAAAAATAAGCACTGGGGGAAAAAAAAAAGTACTTCAGCACTAAACTCTGTAGTGCCAGTGCAGGTGTATGGTGTCTGCATTAAAAAAAAAAAAACAAAAAATCAAGGCCCGGCTTTACAGGCCATGCTCTCTGGCTCACATTTGTTCTCTCTTCAAAGTGCTCTTTCCAGCAGAGCCCTTTCAAAGCACAGCTTTTCTAGTTGCAATGTGAGAAATTCTCCTCGCTCATCTGCTCGTCTGGGTTCAGGGCCTTGTGACTACAGTATTGTGGCAGTACCTAAAGCTCCTCTCCTGTTCTTTGCGCTGTACAAGCACAGAAGAATGAACCTTTTCCCAAAGAGGTTCCTTTGTAAGTGTTAGGTAAAGACCTAGCTCTAAAATAGTTTTGAAAAGGGCAGAGTTGTTGCCTTAAGGGAGCTATTCTTTGCCCTTAGTGCAGAATTGATAAGTTTGGACAGAGGTTCTGTAGAATTTACATGTTAGCTTGGAATCTGCATGGATGAAAGTTGTTCGTGCACCATGAAGGAAGTCAGCTACTGGGAGGCAGAAAGAAAGGGCAGCTCCTCTCTGAGGAGAAGCTTGTCCTATCTCCCAGTGTCCTAGCGCAGAATGTTTACAAAAGGCTCATTAAGGGAAAGGGGATTGCGAGATAGCAACAAATCTGGTGAACAGCTTACACTACACGAGATAAGAGAGGCAAGGCGACCATAGAAGAGAGCAAGCCATATCCAATTACCGAGACCTGGTTTTGGGGAGGGGGAAGGGGGAGACAGACAGGACGGATCACAAGTTTCAAGACAAGAGCTTCCAAACTTGTCATCTCTCTGTGACACAATCCGCGTACAACCCAGGGGATAAAACCGCCACTTAGCCCACACGAGAGCTAGAGCTTGAGTGCGGCTGGAGGCTAGAGCGAAGTCATGGATTCTGTAGTCCTCCAGCTGTGGGCTGTCCTCTGTCTCTTGGTTCACCTTGCCGCTTGCAGTCCCATCCTGAGCTTGGAGCACTCTTCCTTGGAGGAGGACGTGCCTCTGTTTGACGAGATTCTCTCCGAGCAGGATGGTGTTGATTTCAACACACTGCTTCAGAATATGAAAAATGAGTTTTTGAAGACGTTGAACCTCTCTGACATTCCCCTGCATGAAACGGCCAAGGTGGATCCACCAGAGTACATGCTAGAGCTGTACAACAGATTTGCCACTGATAGGACATCTATGCCGTCCGCAAATATTATTAGGAGCTTCAAGAATGAAGGTAAGATGAGTGCATCTCTAGAAGAAGTAAACAGAAATGAGCATCCTTATAGTCAGTGTGAAATGTATTTACCAGGCGTGGAGCGTGAACAGCACTAGGGAAAAAGGGCCTTTCAGTGAGGGTGGAGCTGCAAACGGGCAGTTAACATTGCTCGTACCAGTGATACCCAGATCCCACTTCTTCTGAGATAGATCCCTAGTCCTTTACTTTTGAGACTGTAAGGTTTGGGGGTAAGAAGATGTTTCTTTAATGTTCAGGCAGCACCAAGTATAATTTGGGTGCATCATTTTCATTATCTCCATAACGACACACATAATTTGCAATTGCTTGATTGATTTTTTGAATAGATATCTTTAGTAATATTTGAAATTAAGGCTAGAGTTGTTTTTACACGCTGTTCAAAGGTGTTATGTTTTCCTATTCAGAGCTTAACCAAATATGGCTTTCTGTTAGTATCCTCTCGCTGTCGATCTTCTTGGGATTTATAGTTTTCTTCCTTTGGCATCTGAGCATAGTCCAGCAAATACATTGAAATAAGTGAAGCAGAATTTTGGATAACACTTGGGTTCTACTTTGGGGAACTAGTTTATTTCCTATTAAAAAAAAAAAAGCTGAAGAATCCTAATTGTGAGCGTGGGTAGTTTCCCTATCTGTTTCTGCTACATTTCCCGTCAGTTCAACGAGGACAAGATAATGTTTCAGTGCTAACATTCAATAGTTTGTCAATACCTATTAGTACCAATACAGGTTTTACATTAAAAACATTTTTCAACTGATTATTTCCAAATACCCATTACTCCACTTGCCAAATACAAGTGCTTCCGTTTTAACTACTGAGGGGTACATGTAACTATTCAAACTGCCCTGGGGCTTCTCTCATCCTTTGTTAGTCAAATTAATGAAGTACAGAAGTCATTATTGCTTTTTTCTAACATTTGCAATTTCAAAATGATGAACTATAAGGAGAGGCTACGTGCAAGTCAGTTCAGTTTCACAACACAGTGAGATGCAAGGGGAGAATCCAAAAGCTCTGTTCTGCTGTGTCCTTCTGCCAGGCCTGGGCACTCTTTCCCAGCAACATGTTTCTGGTTTGAAGAGGCCCTACATTGTGGCTTAAATCTTCTTTACATAGTCTTTTCTCCAACGTGAGGAAATTTACTGAAGGGTTGATGCAAACCAGTTACACTCACTGGTGAACAGTCGCTCATCTGAACAGCTGTGCCTGTCACTGCTCATCAGCATAAATGAAGACACATGCAGGAATGTGTGTTGTTCTTTTCTCTTTTTACACTATTCAGAAAAAATAAATGGGATAAAAATTAAGTACAACGTGCTAAAGAATAAAATACAGTGTGGTTTAGCGACGTAAATCTGAAGTCATTCCACTGGCAAAACAGAAATTCTTTCAGGTTTTTAAATGGAACAGACCGACTTTTTTCCAGTAACACAAGTAGCAGTTAGCAGTTCTGTGCCTTTCTGTAACCGTGACGTTCGATGCCTGTTTCCTCTGCACCAGTTGGGATAAATTTGGCTTAGCTTTCTGTCGTTTCAGTATTTCTTTCACCTCTTCCAATCCAAAACAGCAAGATGCAAAGTGCGACTGCTGATATTAAGGCAGCGTTGTAAACGTATGCAGTTAGAGGGACTATGCAATTAATGTTTGTTGTGTGTCTTGAAAGTCTGTATAACTAAGAACCATCCATTTTGTGCTAAAGAGCTCTTTTGATAGAGAAATTAATTATTTGCAGTGATCAGGACAGTAAAAACAGATCATAACATGGAATTTTTTTGTTCACCCACCTACTGAAAACTGGCAGTAATGGTAGTTTCGATATTGTCCATTAAATCCTGTATTAATTTTTTTAAGAAGATTAGAGAAATATAACATGCTGCATGGCTGGAATTAGCTCTTTGTTTTAACCCGTGGACCATAACAACCTAATTGTAAATGGGACTGTAATCAGTTCTTGAAACTTGAGTAAAGGTCTTAAGGAAATCTTTCTTTTCCTATGGACTCCAGATCTCCCTTCCTGACCGTCCTAGGGGTGTACCGGTAACAGTAGGAGATATTTCACCCTAGGGACTTTCTAGCTAAAGAGCAGAGTCACATCCTGACTTAGAAATAAACACTTCTGATGCCTTGCTAGTGCTCATCCAGCTTCTTACATGTGGTGTGGCCTTGTGCTGCGTCCTGATAAAATATTTGTGCTCCTCTTCTATGTGGTCAGGTGGCATTTCTCCACTCTGTCATTATATGTAGTCACTGCAGACTTGCTTTAGCATATCAAGGTCTAGGAAATCCCAAAGATTCCTTCCAGTATGGAGATTATAGCTAAGCTTGAACAGCATTGTCTTTCGACTCATGGTCTGCTCCTACCCTGATGCTGTGCAGAGAATATTCCTCTCCCACCTTTATCAATTGACAGGTAGGCAAATGCAGGCAGAATCACCCCTCATTTTTTTAATTTATGAAGAGGTGAAAGTGCAAAATGGAGAGGGGAAAAAATAAAAAGAAAAAGGCAGGTACCTCGAAACTGAAATCAAGTAGCACAAGTGACGTGCTTAAGTTAACTGCCTCCTTAAGTGCACTGATGGAGCATGGCCAATACTTGCAGCTTTATCAGTGTCATTTTTCTACAAACATATCAAAACTGGAGAAGTCAGAGATGAAGATAGTAATGGCTTGCAAGTAGTTTGCCTTTGCAGAAATGTTACGCATGATCCCTATGTCCTAATCTGACTTCTGAGTTAGAAGTAGACAGCACAGTAATTCAGCAACAAATACCCAATCATTAGCTAAGATTCCTGCATTGTGTGAAGAAATGCATATTGCCTGTGTATAAACAAACAATGCAGATAGGGCAGACAGCCTGACTGACAAGCAGATATTATGTACTTCTTACATGTTTTATTAACTAAAGCTGCCAACAATGCCTGGCTGAGTACAGCTGTTTGACTGTTCGCTTGAAGCCTATGGAGTCCGTGGTAGAATTTCTGCTGACTGGCAGTTCATGCTGAATGTTCACCACCTGCTCTTCCTAACCAGAAGCCTTTACATCTTCCGAAGCAACTTTTCCTCCCTTAGTGCTTGGCCTTTTCGGTTTCTGAGAGATGTTTCAGCAGAAGGGAATACTTGGTAGCACAGAAATGCTAAGCAGACACAGATACAGCCTGCTGTTCCTGCGTATGCAGCTTGTATGTCATCTGTCCCACATTCACTCTAGTGCCATGTCCTTCGCTTCCTTTCCTACATCGATGAACGTTTTCCCTCATTTCTTAAATAGTCATTGTGCAGCAACCTAGAATTGTTTTCGTTTCAGTGTTAGGCATCACATTTTTAGTATGTAATCCTTCCAGGTGACAAGGAAGTCTCTGGAAGGCATGGGGATAGAAGAAGAATCTATAAATCCAGGTTTATGATTTTATTGTGTCTGGGATCTTGCTGTCCTTAAACATCTGAAATAAAGTTGGCCTTTTTGACAATTATGGTTTTGGGCGATGATGAAAAAACACTCTTCTGGAACTGTTCGACTGAAACCAAGCAATGCAAAACGTGTCAGATGAACTTCATTGCATGTGTTGCTGGATGTATTGACCCTTCTAAAATATTTGATCTTTGTCGTTTCCAGACTTGGCTTCCCACCCTATTGGTGTTACAGGAATTCGGAAGTACCCCCTTCTATTCAATGTTTCCATCCCTCACCATGAAGAAATCACCATGGCAGAGCTGAGGCTCTACACCTTGGTGGAGCGGGACCAAATGCTCTATGATGGGCTTGACCGGAAGGTCACTATTTTTGAAGTACTGGAAAATGACCATATGGGGGTAGGAGAAGAGAGAAAGACACTGGCACTGGCATCCAGGCAAATCTATGGAACGAGCAGTGAGTGGGAGAGCTTCGAGGTCACCGAAGCCATCAGGCGTTGGCGAAGGGCAGGGCTGACCACGCACCGGCTGGAAGTTCATATAGAGAGCAAAGAAGGGGAGGAGCATAATGGAGAGGGGAAACTCGATATTGACATCAACTCTGAGGCTAAGCACGTGCCCCTGTTGATTGTGTTCTCTGATGACCAAAGCAATGACAAAAAAGAGGAGAAGCAGGAGCTGAACGAAATGATAGACCATGAGCAATTTCTGGACTTGGAGAAGCTGGAGGTTGGCAATTTCCACGGCCACCCTGGTGAGGAGGCGCTGCTCCAGATGCGCTCCAACATCATTTACGACTCTACTGCCCGAATCCGGAGAAACGCAAAAGGCAACTACTGCAAGAAGACTCCACTCTACATAGATTTCAAGGAGATTGGCTGGGATTCCTGGATCATTGCCCCGGCAGGATACGAAGCTTACGAGTGCCATGGCGTGTGCGCCTACCCCTTAACAGAGCATGTCACACCAACGAAACATGCCATTGTCCAGACTTTGGTTCACCTGAAGAATCCCCAGAAAGCCTCCAAAGCCTGCTGCGTGCCCACCAAACTCGATCCCATCTCTATTCTCTACTTAGATGCAGGGGTGGTCACCTACAAGTTCAAATACGAAGGCATGGTGGTATCAGAGTGTGGCTGCAGATAGTAGCAGGGAACGCATGCGCAGGGGAGTGCACAGGGGAAGTATTTAATGATTCAGTCTGTAAATTTGTACATTTTGGATTTGCTATTTAATAAGGTTATTTAATGAGGCATGTACAGATAATTGTATGTTTCCTGTTGTGGGGAATGGGCAAGTCGTACGACTGTAGGGAATGTATATTTTGTTCCATTGCTTGCTTCTTGCTGTTCTTTGCTGTCAAAATTATGACCGAGTCTCTCTTCCTGTCAGGGCAGAGCAGATCACTGGATTGTTTGGGAGGGCTCTTTGTGCCAAAGGGGCACTTTCAAATTCACAGCAATAAAGGAATATTTTTGTACTTGATAAATATTGATTGGCATCTGCAGGGATTTCCAGAGCTATGAAAAATAGGTGAATTCTGGGCAATACACATCTAGATTGTTTAGTTTTGTGTAAAATCTTTATAAGTATCTTTACATGCTCAGACTTTTTTTTTTTTAAATTTATCTCTGTTGATCTGAAGCCCTGATAATTCTCAAGGTCCTTAATCACTAAGGCACGACAAGGTGGTAGACTTTTTTCTTTTTTTCTTCGTCCTTTCTTTAATCTTTCCCTGTTTCAGTTTGAGTTAACTGTCAGGGATGATTTGGCATCTGAAGCGGAAGGGAGCCATTCCCTCTACCATCTTTCTTAGTAAAGCAGTGGGCCCAGGAGCAATGCCAGGTTTGTGCAGTGCTCTGATGCGCAATGGCAAGAAATTCCCCCCTGCGTGTTTATTACAAAAGCACTCTCTGTAAAGCAGCGCTGGCTCTGTTGCATTAGCCATGTGTTGTCTCTCAAGGGCCCAAGATTTAGGTGGCAGAAATAAGCGCAGTAAATTTCCTGAGTTCTTGAAATTGTACCAGTTTATACCAGCTAAGAAACTAGTGCCTCTACCCAGTCCAGAAAATTACGTACAATGCAGCTGTGTAGTCCAGTTGAAAAGGCCAAGTAGTATTGCATTTAGTCTGTATAGAGCTAGACAGAAAACGCAACCCCTTTGTGCCAGCTAGATAGAGAGGATCTTTCCTTTATGTATGTGCTGAAGTTGTCCGTTTGTAAAGATATTGCCCCCCCATTTAAACAATATACGATGGAGTCACATGCCATGTTTCCACCACTCTTCTCCAACCAATGGTGGTGATAAGAAGGTGTCAGAGCTGAGAAACAATAGACCTGTCACTTTATTTATACTAAGCTGCAAATTTGTCAAATTCTTGGGAAAGTGTAAGTGACGTTGACTCTTTTAGCCTGTACCAGAGCCTACTGTACTGTCCCTGCATCTGTTTTACACTTTTAAGGGAAAGTTATCTTCCCTGGAAGCGATAAGGGTTGTTGAAGGAATCACTCTAGCACTTCGTGGGAATGAACACAAAAGACTTTATCATGCATCAACTAAAACCAGTTTCACCTATTTTTCACACATACTCTTCTGTGCTTCCTGTAATTTATTGACCTATTTATTGACTGCCTGCTTTTGTAATATAATGTAGAATACAGAATGTTTTATTTTTGTGCGTGTGTGCAATCCCACTTGGATAAAACCTTGTGCCTATGCTATTTTACATGGAATCTCTCTGTTGAGTTGTGCTGCACAAAGATTGGGGTAGCTTAGTTTTTTTTCTCCCCTAGATATTTCTAAATACAATATACCACAATTATCTTCCTTGCTTACGGAGCTGTTCACTCACTGCAGTGATTTAAATAGCATTCTGGAGCACATATGGCCTTGTCCAATGTGTAACTGCTCTTGCAGGGGTATCATTGCTTTAAGTGGTAGGCTGTGTAGTTTACTGTAGAGTTATGCAGTCTCCGCTTGTGCTGCGTCTTTCCAGATAGTGGGCTGCACCATGGGGCTATGTTGCTTTATGCCTGCTGCAGATCTCACCCTGTGAGTGACTGACCCCGCTCACAGACTTTTCCCCTGAGCTACACTGCAATCTTAGTCTGTAGTTAATGGCACGCTAAAAGAATTCATAGGAGGTGTGATATTTTGCTCTGCTGACATGAGCTGCAGGAGCCAACGGTTGAAGTGTGACCGCACAGATGCTTTCAAAACTATCCACAATTCTTATGAAGCCATTTGCCAAGACAAACCATTCACCTTGTTAGGAGTGATAATCCAGCATTAGGGAGATAATCCGACATTTGCTTTTATCATCTCTTTTCTGCGACCGTTCCTGTGGCGGTGATCTGACCAGCATGCTTTTGGCACTGCTGTCCTTTACTGAACAGTACCAACATTTCTGAACAGCATGTAGGAGGACCTGTGCCTTAAAAATAATAGGTAACCCACTGTAATTGCCCATAATTGCTATCAATTTTGAAGTGACCACGTAGCAAAGCAGAGTGGCTGCCTCCACACTCTCTTATTGCCAGAGATTTGTTGTAGTAGAGCGGATAATATAGAGTGTCTTAAAGCACAATGCAAACATGGGTAGGCAAGTAATTTTATCCATTAGTAAACCTGCATGTGTGAATTTTTACAAGATCAGTAAAAACATCAATGACAGCTTTTTAGAATTAGGGGCCAGCCAGTGTTTAGATGTTATTTGATATTTCTTTATAAAGAAATACAACTGTGAAGAGGATTTCAGCCAAAGTTTGTGGTGAAAAACCATGAAGCATAGATGTATCCTATTGTGGTATTGTGGGAGAAAATTGAGCGTCTATTGAATCCTTCAGCTGCACCTATGCTGTTCATAACCTGAGATTAGAACTGTTGAGAATGGTATTTCATTTATTAAAGTGTGTCTGTTAGGACTGCATGCCCGCTTTATGAGCAAAACCTTACCTTACTTTTACCTTACCTTTGAGTATAATTATGCCAAGACATTTTCTGGGTGTTCACGCAGTTAGATGGCAGAGATCAGGTGAAATAGCACCAAAAAATGGGGATAGTTATTTTATAAAGAGCTTTCCCTAAGTAGCAGATTAAGGTTGTTTCTGCAAACTCAGAAGTGCTTGGCTTTAAATGCACCTGTCCGTATAGATACAACACCGACAAATAATATAGTGAGTGCATGACAATAGGCAGTACTACCAAGCTGTGAGTGCTGGTAACGCCAGCCGTAAGTCCCTGAAAAAATACTCCACTGCATGTTTTCATTTGCTTTGTTTCTTTACTCCTTCCTTCCTCCTTCCTTCCATCCATCCACATTAGTACTGTGACTTCTGTTTCTAAAAGAATTTATTTTCCAATTAAATAGTAGTGTGCATTGATTTTCCTTTCATTTCTGATCTATTTTATATCAACATGCTAGCAGATGCTTGACTTAAAAGCGCAAACCAATTTTAGAAAGGTCTGGAAAAACATGACTTCTGTACAGAAGTATCCATCCATCCTTCTGTCTCTCAATTATTGCATGCCGCTAAAGGAGGCAGTAACCCTGTCTCACTGAAATCATCAATATCAGTTGGATTTTTGCTTTCATCTGTTTCTAACTGAATATGTGTAAGAAAGCATAAGCAGATGTGAAGCCCCTTTTTTGCTGGACGCTGTATGAAATGCCAGGCAGTGCTTGCAGACTAAATAGACAGGACAGGCAAAGGGGTGGGAGCAGAAACAAGTGACACAAAGAGAGGAAGAGCCTGGATAACGTATCAGCAAGGGAGTTGAGGGAAGAGCTTTGGTCTTGGATTGCTGCTCTTAAATCAACACACACAATGCCTCCAGAAGAGCATGAACTTCAAGACATCTTAGCCATTTCTTGGCCTTTGAAGAAATCCTGACAGCTGTGTCTCCTGTGCAAACACTCAGCACCAATGCCAGATTTCACGGAGCACTTGGAAGTCTGAGGTTCACTTAAATGATCCGTATCTCTTGGGTCTCTGCATGTGGACTGAAGTTCCTCAACCAGGTTTCTCCCCAGAGCTTTCCTGCACTATCCCTTTCTTGGGTGTGATCCCTGGAGTCCAGGCTCACTCTGTGGTGCCCTGCATAGCTGATTGAAGGTACAGATTCCTAGCTTTTTAAGCATTAAAGCTTGACAGCTCAGCATGGCTTTTTCTGCCACCACTGCCCCAGCCCTGCCAGCCCACTTGCTCTGGGCAGACTGGCTGTTTGGGGCAGTCTGTGGAGCCTCGGACAAAGGGGCAGAGCCCCACGCTGTTCTGGCAGGAAAGCAGGGCACTCCCTCTGCCTAGCAGTGCCTGGTGCGGCTCGTGCTGCTCCCATTTGGAGGTGCCCAAATGTCAGTCTTTAGGACAAAAAAATATTGCAGAATATTGTGGACACATACCCCTTTCTAAAGCCAGTGGGCCATGCCAGGTGAGCAGCAACTCGAGCTAAAGGCATGAGGCTCAGCCTCCCCAAAACTCAGGTCGCTTAGCAAAAAACACCTCCCAAAGCAACCATCATCCAAAGTAGCTGCCAAACCCTATGCCCATCTTCTCCCAAGGTCTAACCACAGCGCTGCCCTTCTAACGCTGCTCAGAGAGCAAAGCAAACCATAACCTCCACCAGTCTCCAGAAATATCAAAAGATGCTGTGGTTTGTAACAGCCACGGGTAGTTTGGTGCCTGGCTTACCTACAGCACAATGGGAGAGATTCAGTTAAGTATTTTCTGTGAAACACACTGAGCCAAACCCCAGCAAAATCTGTAATTTTTTTAAGGGGAAAAAAAAAAGAATAAGATTTCCTGGCACTTGAACATCTGCTTCAAGCATTTGAAAAACTACAGTCCAGTGTTAATTTAAACTTCCTTATAACCCAGTTCAACATTTGGAGTGCAAACACTGTTAATAGGATGGGAACCGGGGTGGTGGTGGTTTGCTTACTATATTGGGAAACAAAGCCAGAACAAAACTAGCTTGAGATAGAGTTTTTGTTTATACTGCTGACCCATCTGTCTTCATTAATGCACTATTTACAGGAAAAATTTAAAAATTAGCTTCTGCTCCTTCTTCAGTTGCAACAGCAACAAATAAAGGCTGAATGGTTCATTTGCCCTCGACTAAAAATGGAAATTCTTATCAGCACCCCTTGGAAGAAGAGGTTTATTATATGGAGTGTATTATTGTTGAATATTAGTGCTGGGACTAGGCATTTTGGCCAAAGCTGTGTATTTCTAGCACAGGCAATGTCGGGAGCAGAGAGCCGTCAGGGAGGTGCCTATGTCACAGAAAACAGAAAGCAGCTGCAAAACATGACCCGTTTTACTCTAAATTCCTGCTTTGAAGAGTAAGGCAGAAATAATGTGGCTTTTTCTCCTGTGTTGACCCATACGAGGTAACAGGGTGCGATTTCCCTGGGTGTGAAAAGGGACACATTTGAGGCTAAGCCTTGACATGGCATAGAAATTACCCAAGCTGTCTCTGGCACCAACGCTGAATAAGGAGAGGCAGTGCGGGGCGATACCCGCTTCTCTTACCTGCAAGTAAAGGGACAACACGTACACACTTGAATTTCTAGAGTTTAGATGCCTAAATGAGAACAGATAAAAGCCACCCCAAATGTGTTTACCCTGATCATCCTCCAGACAAAATGAGGCAGGTTTGTGACAACCTGTTGTTAAGAGAGTATAGCTGGCAGTGAAGAGCAGCCAGGTCTGGTCACACATTTAGCTGGCACAGCTGTACCCCAAAGAGGACCTGAGTTTAAGGCCTAGCACCCCCAGACATTTCCTAATGAAAACAGACTGTCAAACCTACTGTTGTGCAAATGAACTTCTTGAAAATCATCTTCTCAGTAAGAAGAAAAAGCTAAGTTTTCCACTACAGGCCCACTGAAATAGAGACATCCATTAAAAAGCCAAAACCATACTCTCTTTATGTAAACCGTAAAGCCAGTAATTTCAAAAGGGCAGGCAGGTTTATCAGAGTTATCATCTCATTTTCACATCCCACTACAGGGGCAGGCTTTCAAATGACCTCAGAACCCTGGGCACATTTTGCGAACAAATCTGGCTGCTCAGCATCTTGTCTCACTCTGCTTCACCCCTTCGTCCCTGCCTCGCTCTCCTTCATCCCTCTATCACTCTTCATCTGCTTTCTCTCAGGCAAGATACACTTCTTGTCAGGCCACGTCTGTGCAAGCTCTTCCCTGGGGAGTGGGACTCGAGACACGTAGTGTGTCTGCCCCTCTTACAGAGGAGCAGCTTGCTGGGGAAGTGCAAGGCTGTTGAAAGCAGCAGAAGGAGCAGCCGTTAGAATTACTGCTTTTCCCAGAAAAAAAGTGGAGGGAAAAGTCCACCATTTGATACCCTTGTCAAGAAGTTGAATAGTGGAAAGGGGTCCAGGTCTCCTGCCAAGGTCTTGGTAACATCTCCTGCAGCAACTGAGGGCATTTGCTTTCAGAGACATGCTAGTAAATGCAAATTTACTCCACTGCCTCTCAAGTCGCTTCAGATGTCAGTAAGAGCAGAATTTGGGCTAACGAATAGCTGTGAAAATTTCTGCTTCCAACCCCATCTCACCACACAGTATTGCTGGCAAAACTTGTTAGGATACAGCTGAATTATTCCAGCAAACTGAGTTATTTTTTAGAGCAGACAATGCCAGAAAATATAGAAGGGTGTTGCTAACGTATATACTACAATACATCCAGCTCAGGGCAAATAAGCTTACGTTGGAAATAGGAAGTTTGCTTACTTGTTCATGCTGTTGGGTACGTGCCCAATGTGATTCTGTTCGCAATGCAAATCGATCAACCTCCTGCTCAGCATTTCAAGGGCTTAGTGGGACCTTTGATTGCATTTTTTAAATGTAAACAAAGGAAATATGAGGGATAAAAGCAATCATCATGGCTGCAATAAAGGAAATGATATGAGAGGAATGGATTTCCGTGACATAGAGCAATGCTTCCTGAAAAGAGGGTGAGTTTTTTTCCAAAGTAGCTCCAATTACTACATATTCTGTGATGCCCCAAGATGTGGCCAACAAAGACAATATGCTGTATTTTAGTTTAAATAGGCAGCTGTGGTACCATTAATTAAATATTAGCACAACTGTATTTCACAGAAGCTGCTGCCTGTCATATCTGCAGTGACTTTGGGTGAGGGGATGATCATTGCAGCGCTAGAGCTGCCCAAACAGTGTCCTTCAGCTCTGTGCGGTTGAGGCTATCCAGGATGTGAGCTTCAGATGGTGTTGAAAAGATATGTGTCGAGTTAAGTGAGAAGGTTTAAATACAGGGTGGTCTCTGAAAGCAAGTACAGTAGCTAACTAGCAACAGCGGCCAAACAACAGTCCAGGCTTCCATAGCTCTCAGGTTTATGTTGGCTTTGCTGTAGCAACTCTTTATCTTTCCAGAGATTAGAGCATTTTAGATCAGTTGTTGTGAGATTTGGTGGAATCCGTTTCCTGAGCTGTCACCACTGGCTAATCGGGCACAGTCGAAATGCAAGGCTTTGGGAGAGTGGGGAAGCAAAACCCGTCATCCTACAATACTGAACATGCTCCATTTGCTTTTGTCATTACCAGATTTTAGATGCCCGGCTCACGTTACTGCTGCAGAGAAGCCTACAGCCTGAAACATAAGCCAGCTGACCTGTAAGCAGAGCACATATCTTATTGTAGGAAAAATGAGAGCCCTTTTACCATTTCTACAAGTACTGGTAGCTGGCATAACTGTTCGCCAGTTACTGCTCTCTGTGCTTTCTCTTCACCAGGTCTGCACTGTGAAATCCCAACCTGAATTCCCCTGTGGGTTAAAATGAGACTGGGGCTCCATGGGAAACTGAGACCCACACAGTTAGGAGACTAATGGGCTGATCCAAGTGTTGAAAGAGTTGAAGTGATTTGATTTTGGCTTACATTAGTTGGTTGCTGCTGAGATGATAGACACAAAGTGGTGTGACATCATGCACGCACAACCTGCTGTCCAAAATTTCACTTACAGCTTTATACCAATCATTCTTGCAGGGAAAGCAGGGATAAACTCAACCACAGTTGCTTTCCTTGCTGAACTCTCTCTTTTCCCTTGGGATTTCTCTAGCTCACATCATTTCTTGTTCTTTTGCACTCCTCTGCCAATTGACAACTTACACCAGCTGCAAATTTGGCCCAATAATATTGATTGCACATCTTGCGCTTCCTCTGTCCACCCTAATTAGTGCATTAGAGATAAGCAACATGCCCTGAGGAGCGAGCTAATGGCAGAGGGAGCAGGCCACGCTTTGCAGGGCATGCGTCCTTCCTGACAGGGGGCTGCCACACGCGTTCCTCCGTGACACTGTTCAGGGCACTGCATGCAACACTAATGAGCTCCAGGACAGGCAAACAATTTAGACAAGGGCCTCAGTGAGCTCCCCAGAGTTGCATTAACCCCTGCACTTACTGCAAGAGGAAGGAGTAACTTTTAAGATAGAGCTGTTGGCTAAGTTGGACCCTGCTGCACGCTGCAGTCAGCACGCACACGGGAACACAGCAGCTGTCAAGGGACTGGGCAGCCACTGGGAAACAACGGTACCTCTGTGAACAAATGAATTGCACCTCTATATCCGCTCTCAGCTGTTCTGCTGTCAGTAACCATCCTGGTTTTGCATCATTCTCTCATTCTTGCATCATTCTTCTCAAGGAATAAACCAGTGTCTTTGCCACTGACAGCAATGTTGTCAACACTTCTGGCCTAAAACCTCGAGCTTCAAGTTAACTAAAGGAAGGCTTATCTGACAAGCCCAGTGATCTAATTATTATCGCAAATATTTATAGTGTAGATTGGGATTCAGGACTCCCAAGTCTTTTGTCTGGCTCTGCTTCATATGTGCTCTGAAAACATTTTCAAAGGCTTTATTACTTTTGTGTTGAGTTTTGCAGAGTAAAAATCTGTGACCTCAGTGGCTTGACTTTCATCGGGACGGAGGACCTAATTAGTTTGGCTTGAATGGTGAGTGGTGAGCACTCGCACTCTGCTGCAAACTCTTTTGCCTTGACTGGCCAAGGCACTGCAAGGCTTGCACTGTTGCAGAGACACCTTCATGGCCAATGGGCTCCTTGCTTGCTGGTATTGAAGCTAAAAGAGGATGGGGAGCTAAGACATGGGGCAGGTCAAGGAAAATGCAGTCTAACCATCTGAGCCCTACAGTGGTGTCCTGAAAAGCCACTATAGGTGCAAACCGCATTAAAGCTCCATCTCCACATTGTGATGGGATGCCGGGGTGCTTTGCCCCAGCTGGTGTTCCTGCGTGTGATTTCTGAGCAGCCTCACAAAATGGAAGAAAGAGTATGCTACAATTTTATTTTTAAAAGCCATCGTGCTTGCCATTATCAGTGAGGCTTTATATTTGAGTGAGCAGAAGTGGATCAGAGTGGATGACAGCAATTTAATCTGCTGTTGTTTTTCCATAACTTCTTGTGCTATCCTTAACCTAAGCCAATGCCCTCCCACTGCCCGCTAGGGGAAAGATCCAGTCTCATGGAGCTAATCAGTTTCTAAACCTGTATCCCAAGTCTTCTGCAAACTGTATATGTGATTTATCCCCATTTCAGGCTTCTTTACACAGCCTTTGTGACACTGGTTAGGAGGAAGGTAGCGACAGAGCAAGGTGTTCCCACTCCCCCAGTGGAAACATCGCTTCCCAGGGTGTGAAAACACTCCAGTTTCCAGTGGACATTTGACCCTTCACTCCTTGGCGCTGCCTGTAGCTGTTGTGTTGGGAACAACTGTCCTTGGGGTGCTTGGCTGACTTCCTGACTCCTTTTGGATTGGCATTTCCATAGAGTTCAGCACTTAAAATGAGCGCTGGATTTTTAGCAGCATCAGAAAGGGGGATACATGCAAAAGGAACACTTGGTAGCATTAGAAATTCCATCCTCTGAGCCCCAGGAAGGGACACACAGGGTAAAGGTGTCACTGAAAAGACTCAAAACCTGCGTTGGCCCTAGAGATCAAGTGTGGACCTGATCCAGGGCATGCAGAGCGCAAGGGAAGCCTCTCCGGCTGGATGGCAGCCTGTGCTGGCCCTTATCAGGGAGCTGAGGAAGGAAACAAGGCAATGCTGCCTGTAAGAGGAAGAATTTACCTCTCACATGTTCAGAAAGCAGATGCCAAGCTGATGCTTATCCTCATTTCTTTAATAAGAGGTCCAAGCCTGGCCCCTGACTCGCTGGCTGGTTTTAAAATGCGCTTGTTTAGAAATAGCTCCCTGGATGCAGCAAACAAGATTTCGGCCAGCTGATGAGATTAAAGGAACATTCCCCTGCTCCCAGTTCTTGTTATCGGTACGTTGTGTTAAGAGGGCTGAAATATCACATTGTGTTTTTACACATGATAAAGCAAATTTTCACAAGCCACACCAGTGGCCGCTGATGGTGCTGGGAGTGTCGTTCACCCCCATGCCACGCAGGGCTCACCAGTGCTGGCTGGGCATTCCGGCACAGGGGGACCTTCCAGACAGGGTTATGCATGAAAAGTGAATGGCTTTTCGTGAAGCTTGCTTACATGATGGACTCAGGGGGTAAACAGGATGCTTCCTGCTCGCTGAGCTCTCTGCTTGTTGGATTTTTCAGCTTGGTAAATCCTCTGGTGTTTGCTAAAGGTTGAGCACACCCTGGAGTCTTGCAGTGGCAGCACCACTAAGGTCTCTGCTCTGCCCCACCAGCCTCACAGTTAGGAAAATTGCACCCAAATTCATGTCATTCACCTGGTTGCTGTATTTGGCTGAAGTTGTAAGCCTTATTTCTTAAGAAATCAAGTTCCCGATTAACTGCTGAGTGCTTCTGTTTACGGGAATTACCTACTGAGAAAGCTAGAAGAGTAAACTATTCTCAGTGGAGACAATGCATGCAGTGACCTGCTGACAACTGAATTATCCAAGGAAGAAGCTGTCCCAGCTGGAGCCTCTGTGCAGTATTCACCATGCAAGTGCTCAGGGCATTTATCTGCTTCAGTAACTTGAAATTCCTAAACTTACAGGGCTTTTTTGTGCTAGAACAGGCAAACATTTTCTCCAAAGGATTGCTTATTCAGACAACTCCTGTCCGCGCTATGCTGGCTGCTTCCTCCTGCTCCCAAGTTGGCCTTCACTTTACCAGGATGCTCCTTTTTTGCCAGGTTATCTTTCCTCCAGGCCAGTTTGACGGTCTGGCTTCGTAGCATCCCTGTGCTGCAGCAAGGTGGCAGGAAAACACAGAGAAAGCGGGACAGTGGGACTGCTTACAGGGAAGGTTTGGCTGAAAGTCTGGAGACTTTTTTTCTCCCCACCTTGGGGGACAATTATTCATACAAGAAGTCTCCATTTGGCAGTCTTTACTTCCTACGAGCAGCCTGTTTTGGGGATATTTTTCGGCTCCCATGTAAAGGAAGGACAGACTGCATTACTCTCCAGTTCCTGGGTGGAACAACATGTTCTCACTGCTTTTCTTTCGTTTGTATAAGCCATCCTAAATTATGGCTTGATACTTATCCCGCACGTCCACCTCGCCTCCCACACCAACTTGCTACTTTATACAGTAGCCAAGCTAAAAAAGGAAACTTACTATCATGCCAAAAATGCAACTTTGATAAAATATGAGGGGATAAGTCAGCCTAAGCGTGACTGGGTCAGGATCCAAAGAGAATAGTGTGGGAAGGATAATTTTACTGTCTTGCCTCTCACGCCTACCAAATGCCTGGATAAAATATAGTGAATTCATAAATGAATGCAGTAAATGCCTAAGAAGAGCAAAACAGATTTTTTGCTGTAATGGAAGGAATGCTAGACAGCGAGAGCAGGACTAAAATTGTATCTTCAAATATGTCATATTTTCACCCCATAACGCATGGTTTAACTGTTTTAGATGCGTCAGATCGTGGTTTTAATTGCCCTAATTTGGTAAGCCATATCACATTTAAAGGGAGAAGAAAATCATCAGTATGTTTTGTAGGTTATCCTGCACACTCTCCCATCGCCTTGAAGGGGATGCTCTTGTGTCCTCAGGCTGTGCAGTGTGAGAGTTAAGGGAGGGTGAAAAACTGCATTTTGGGCAGTTTCCAAGCCTACAGTGTCCAGAACAGGGTTGAAAATGATCTTTCTACAGGGTTTATTCTTTATTCTCTACAATAGACAGTCTGTTGTACTTTTATACGATAGTAGTATTTTCACACTTTCTAGGATATCCAGAATCAATGCTTAAAGCCTGCTGAGCTGAAAAGCAGCCACCAAACAACCCTCTGTGAGTTTATAATGCTCCTTGCAGCACAGAGGAACAGCAACCTTCAGGAACAAGAGAGACTTTCTCTGCTACTCCTTCCCCAAAAAGCTTCACGGCTTGGTGGCAGAAAGAGAGGGAGAAAGGAAATGTAGGTCGTGCATCAGTCAGTTTTCAGGGATCTCATGTTCTGGTGTCTCCAGCAGAAGATCTGAAAGTGCATTAAATCCAGAGTAGGATGTTGGCATTGCCAGTATTCAGGTGCAACCCTGGGCTTTGCGTGGCTGAGCAGAGAGGATGTATCCTCGGGACTGACAAGGATGCAAAGTTCCCACAGGTCTGGCATGGGCAGATCCGTGCTTTTCTGTCTCTGGAAAAAGCTGACAGCACTGAACAGCAATACCATCTTGTAAGATGCCCATGTCACTCCCTGAGGCTGTTCAGTCCCCCCATGCACTTCGGAATTTCCAGCCCACCTGACCTCTATTGGAAAGTCTCTCTTTTAAATATGAGCACTATAAACACTCCAAATTTTAATGGGCAGAATATCTTCAAAGAAGTTACTCTGATCTTCAGAAACAGTCGTGGTTTGATAGAGGTTGTTTTGCCTATCTGCAGCGGAAGTGGAGGAATGCGCAGTTTATACGAAAATAACGTGCACTTGTCCTAATCACTGAGACTTCTGAGCCTCAGCCAAGCCTTTTCACGTCATTACAGTCTACTGCGGGCTGTGGAGGAATTATTTGCCTCTTCACACTTTTGATCTTTGCAGAAAGGAGCGTGTGGCATTTCCAGCCCAGATGTTCACGATGTTTCGCTTAGAGCCAATGGAGAAGTTTCTCCCTAAATGACTCCTGAGCCTCATGCCCAGACTAGTAATGAGTTCCTCACAAAGGAGAAAAATTAAATAAATACCGAAGCAGCTCTGTAAAGGTCATCTGAAATCACAGAAGAGAATCATGAGTGGGAACAGTTGCTCTGAAATGATTGCAGGCAAAACGCATCTCACAGGCACATTAGAAACCTCTTGCTTTGAGTGTTAAGAAGATGTGAGTCCCATAGGTGCATGGCGGGAGCTTTGACTTGCCGCATCAGTGGTGTTAGTGGTGCTTGAAAGAGACTTCAGGAAACAAGAAACGTGTCATCTCAGCATCTCAGGATGCTGTAGCATGTGAGACATGCAGGTGATGGGGAAGGTGATGTTTGGATAGCACAGCTTTGGAGGTGGCTAAGCCTGGTGGAGGCCACACTGTCATCCTTGGGGCTCTTCTCTGTCCTACCTATCCTTCTGTAAGGCTGTGGGCTGTGGAGCTCTGCGCCAGCAGGTCCAGCCCCGCTGGTCCAAAGCAAAGGGGTACTGTGATCCCCACTGAGATTTCAAAGTTCCAAGTTTCGGATTTGAAACATTTTAATCATGTTTGAAACATTTTAGTCAGGTTTGATCATTGCAAGAGCAGAGGACCTTGGCTGTGGGTCCTCTGGAAGGCACTGTGATTTTGCAGTAGCCCCATGCAGTAACCTCATGCAGCCCTCCAGAAAAAATTAATTCCCTGGTGTGAAGGTTTGTAGGCAGGACAGTGAGGAGCTGTGTAGTCTCTGGGGATCCTGTGGAAAGGAAAACCACCTGGAGTCAGAGTCTGTAAGTCGAATGAGCTATAGATGGGTCAGATTCTTAAAGGCAGCTCAACTTTCACAAACATTTCCTTTACCCATACTTTATATCCACAGCTGAGCAAAGGTGGATTCAACACACCAAACCAAATCTAAGTTTGAGACTCGGGAGTCTGGGCTCAGTTTTAGGACTAGACAAGTGTCCCCCCAGCAAGGCTGATAGCAGCAAGTTCTATATACCCAATATTGACTTTTAACCTCTGGTAACATTTTCCTGCTCCCAGCTCCCCTTTTTTCACATAATTTTCTCTGTGTTCCTTTCTCTACCCAGTTCGTTTCTCTTTGCAGGCTCTGCCAAGCAGGTCTGCAGCCTGTGTTGAGCTGAACTTTCATATTGGCAAAGCCATGTCCTCAGCAGCAGTAATCCAATGTTGTTGCTTTAATTTCACCATGCTTGGCACAGAGGCACTTGTTTGGTCCTAGACATCTTTCTTGAAAACTCCCATAGATCTCTGTGTTTTTGCCTTTTCTGTTCCCCTGAAGGCTCTAGGCTTGGCTGAGGCTGTGTGTTGCTGCTCTGCCTGCTTAACATCAGTGAGAAGTGAAAGGTTTGCTTGCAGAGTGCTGTTATTTTCTTTCCTACACCGAAAGCTTCAGCGGCATCGTTGTACTGCTGGAAGTGTGACTTGCTGGCAAGCAGTGGGAAAACAAGCAGGCAAGTTTGCAAATAGCCACACTGGCACTATGAGACCTTTGGGTCCAGTTAGTCTTTGTGCTGATGGCAGCAAGTGACAGGGAGACCCAGCATTGTCGCTGGGGTGCAAAGCCAGGTTTCCACCAAAGTGGCTGAGGAAATCCTGTTCTTCGCAGATGAAATGATGAAAAACAGAAGCAGAGGTGGTAAATAAGTCCAGATCTGTTATTATTTGAAAATTGTCCGTCAGGCAAATGCAGAAGCCCCATTTTCTGTACCAGGTAAAGTTGCTGATGGAATCCCTCTGCACAAAGAACTCCATGTATAGATGCGTGAAAGTGCTCTCCAAAGCCTTATCAGCAGCTGTGCTGGATTTATATACACATGGCTAGAAGGAAGAGTGGTGTAAAATAACTGAACAGACACTGAAGAGATTTTTGTGATATTGTGATTTTATACCTGGAGCCTTGATGTCGATGAGTCTAGCACAGCACAGCGAGTGATGCTGTATGAGAGCTCTTCTCTGTGGACTGATGGGCTGTCTGGGCTTCTCTTGCTCTGTAAGAGCAGTAATCAACTGTATGTGTTAATGTGAACACCTGATCCATGGTGCTGACAGCATTTGCAGCCCACCATCCAGGCATGCTGCGTGACGGGCGGTGCCGCCCCAGACCTCAGAGCTTTTCTGTCTCCCCAGATCCAGCATTTAAGGACATTTTGTTCCACTCAGAAGCACTGTGGGTGTCTCCGGCAAGGAGCCAGGTGGCTGGCAGGAGGGATGCTTCCTGGTTTGTTTTTGTAAAGGTATAACATGTCCTTATGAACTCCTGAGTGCAAGATATTCTCATTGAGCAGCAAGAAGTATTGGCCTGTTCCACAGGTAACTCGAGCAGCTGAAAAAGGAGTTGAAAAAAACACCAAAAAAAGCTAAAGAATATTTTTGAAATTTCCTGTTTCGAAGCATAAACCAGCCTCTAACTTCTGGGCTCCTTCCTCCGAACCAGCCCACAGTCGGTAGCAGACCACTGGACGATACAAGTCCCTGGCTCCGATACTGCTTGGCAATTCCTGTGGGTTCCTGCAGCTGCATTTAATGTCTGTGCACAGCTGGGTGTCTTATCTTAGTTGGTTTTGGCATCAGTTTTGCTTGTGGATTTAGCTAAGTTTTTTATCTCCTCCTCAAGCATCTTGTTTTTCTTCACCATGTCCTCCCGTGAGCGCTCCACATTCATCAACTTCAGCTCCAGTTCCTCGGACTTCTTCTTCTCCCTCTCAATGTCCTGATTCAGTCTCACCACTTTGGCCCAGACTTCATAGTTTTCCTTCTCAAGACTGCAAAGAGAAACAGAGTGTAAAATAATTGGGTCAGAATGGTGCTGGGAAGTTATTGTTTAGCTCTAAAGGAGTCTGCCTTCTGTGTCATTAAGAGATAAAATAAGCTAGAGGTGTTGTCCTGATCCCCTGACCCTCAATGGCCACATAACACAATGCAACAAATCAATACACGTGATCTATAATAATATGATAACAATATCTGAAGCAATGGTAACACTGATGCTTACAACTAATAATATAATAACGCTATTACTGAATTCTGGATAGTATGGTGGTACGATATTGTAGTAATAACAAGAATTAGGACAGTCTAATTATTGCAGAATTATGGTGCCATACAATAATGTAACAAGAACTCTACAGAATATTAATATTGTAGTGATATAACATTAGCAACTAGGTCATGAGAGTACAGCACATGAGCATTGGCTTTTAGATAGCCTACTATAATACTATATTTTATCGTTAGTCATTACTATTACATACTGTATAGTATTACTGGTAAACAAATCTGAGCAATGCTAGTGTTATAATAGCATGAGCTGAAGACTTCATACTCTCCAGAAAGCAGCACTGTGCAGCGTGTTACCTTTTAATTTGTTCCTCGTAGTCATTTTTTTGTACCTCCATTGCTTTTTCCAGCTTCAGGATTGTGTTTTGCAGGAACTCCCTGCTCTCCTGGAAAGGCTTGGAGACCTCAGCAGGGCTGCCGGTGGGACTGGCTATTTCCTTTGGCTGGTGGCTGGGACTGGGGCAGGGTAGAAATTCCTTATCGGAGCCGCTGCTTGAAGGGCTTGGACTGGAGCCGCTGCCTTCCCCACTTTCTGCTTGCAAGGTAGGAACATTATCATAGGTCGAAGCCCGGTGAAGGTCAAGCAGCTTAAAAAGATCGTGAGACAACGTTCTTTTATGTCCCTCAGGGACCACGGGGCGCATGCTGCTCCCAGGGGAGTTTTTCCAAAAGTCACTAGCAAATATGTCATTTTTGTCATTGCTGCCTTTCTCCCCCAGAGAAGCAGCCGTCAGGAAAGATTTCCTGTTAGGTAAAGTCTGAGTTCTTTTCCTTGACTGCGTTTTCCACATTCCCAGTGTATCTTTGCACTCGTTATCTTCCCTGGGTGCACTCGAGCTCGCAGCTGGTCCAGGGACACTGCTGGAATTCAGGTTGTCTCTCTGTAAAATAGAGCCTTGGCATCAGGACAGCCTCATCCTGCTTTGTGAGCAGAGACAGGTTGCAGCGACTGCCGTGACTGCAATATTTACAAAAGGCACATTTTAACATGCCAGTAGGAATAGCCACAAGTTTTCCATTCAAAATTGTTGTGGGTTGCATCGTGTTTTCCATTAAAAAGAATTTTTTGCAGAGATTGTTTCTTGCTGAGAAAATCCTTTAATCCTCAATGTTTTCACTTCACCAGCATGAACTGAAAAGGTTTCATCTATTCTGCCTTTTAGCTAAAAAACTGTAGGAGCTTTTGTTTTCCCCAGAACAGTAGATTTTCCACAGGAAAGTGGAAAATTTATCTACATCATTTCCCTGACGTAGATATTCCAGGGATGACAGTTACAGCTCTTTACCCTGTCAACAGCAAGCACTCTTAGTGGCTCACTGACCTGTTAGATCCCATAATAATTAATCACAGATTTATTTAAGTTTTATTATTTCTCTGAGGATCCAGCCTTACCATTTGCCTTTGGATCAAGCGCTCTGCCCCAGGCACCACAGGGTCCTCTGCGGCATCCCAGCCCACGGAGCTGCGCGGGATGGGGGCCTTCTTGTCATTTTTTTGGGCGGGTGGGGAGGGTGGCACATCCTTGGATGGAGGAAAGAGTTCTGCATGGTCACTTATCATCACAGTCATCACTTTCTGGATCTGTGGCGTGCCTGGAAGAAATTAGAGATCTGTCAGTGGCAGACCCAATGTGATGGGTCTTTCTTTCACTCACACTTGCATTTTCTGGTTGGTCTTTCCAGCATCCAAAATGGAGATGCATATAGTAATGCAGGTGAAGAAAAGGAGCACATTCATAAAACCAAATGAAGGGAGGGATTTTTATATCACTCCAGAACAGCAGTAGTAGACTGTGGAGCAACCAAGACGGGAGATGCACTGAGCCACAAATTGTGCTTCTTTTGCTTGACAAGTAAACTACAATTATCAGTAATACAAACAGGCATATGAATATCCAGACCATTTGCATGTGATGTCTGTAGGGCAGAGCAGTCTTTGGCCTTAAAATATTTCTTCTGCTGGTTCTGTCTCATCTGTCCTTGCCCACGGGATTACAGTTTCGCTCACCTGAACAGTAATTTCTTTGAGTTTCCTTTGTTTCTCTGAGAAGGATTTCACACCTTCCTGCTCTAAGCAAAAGAAAGGTGGCTTCACCAAATTCCTGAATGGTTTGAAATCTATGGAGGGAACACACAGTGCAAGTCCTGAGGGGTTTTTGTCACCATTAACACATTTACAGACTAACTAACACATGGCTTTACCCTGCTGTACTTACTGTGCCCAGGCATGTGTTTGGCTTATATCCATGGGTCTACGGTAGAAAATTTTTAATTTCAAGTTTGTGGACGGAATTGAGTATTTAAACATATCAGGTGCTTCTATGCCAATTATTCCAGGAGTCTCTTTTACCTCTCATAATAATTGCAGGATCCTCTATCTTGGGTCTGATGAGGTTCACTCCAATCACTGTTGCCAGGTTATCCACACTCATCTTGTTGATGCTAGAGTTCAACTGTATTTCATGTAGAAACCTGCCAGAATCCAAGGGCAAATATTTCAATTCAGAGAAGGAAGACTGCAAAAAGCCTTACACACCCACTGGTGTAAAATCCTGATCAATCCATCCTGAGTCCCAAGGACAGATACATATAGTTGCCTTATAACTGTGACCTGGAGCTGAGTCTTATTGGTGTCAGCAGAAAAACCACCACATGATGAGATGCTCACCCAAAACAAAAAGCAAAAAGGAAGGGAAAATCTCCATCTAATATTTAATGACCAGAGAAAAATGACCCAGGCTGGGTGAAACCAAACAGTTTTGTTGCACAAGGCTTTGTCTAGAAAAACTTCACTTGATTTTAACTCTCAAGGATTCTTAGGTCAGTTTTAGGGTAGGCATTTATGCTCAGACATCATCAAGGTGTTTATCCCCGTGGCTGAAATTCTCCCTTTACAGAAGTCAGGATTTGGTGCCTTGAGGGGAACCAAAACACAGCTTAAGAGGGCTGTCTCTAGAGGAGTCAGCCTCAGCCTTCAGGATGATATTTCTACTCATCATCACCAAATCTGAGCTGTTTATACCTTGTGCAGAGGACTGACCTGCAGATATAACTGAGGAGGTTGTAGTTGTCTCTTGGAAGGAGGGACAGTTGCTTCACAAGTTCCTGATGGCCCTAAATGCAAATTAAGAAATAGCTGTATAAAGATGTATACAGACCTGGTCACTCCATCCGCCCCTGTATGGTCTCTCCTCTTGGCATTTTGTCACCTTGGAAATTACATTTCTCTGGCAGACCAAGCATGGACATGGACAAGTTTTCATACAGTGCTCAGCAAGAGGCAACCCATTGCCCAGCACTGCGGCTGCCACAGCAGCAAACAGCAGAGTCCCCTCCAGCCCAGCACATGTGTGATGAGCTCTTCGGAAAGAGATGACCTTGCCTAATCTCCTTGCTTTTCTTCTATGTAAACATATAGGACATTTTTAACTCCAATGATCCTGAAGTGAAACAATCTACAGGAAACATTTGCCCTGGAAATATAGAGCTGAACACTGAGCAGTGCTCCTGCTACTGAGGATATCTGCCTTATTTTTTGTGCATAGAAGCAGCATCTGTGAGTGGTTTTTTTTTGCAGTGGGGGGACATATTTTCCACCAAAACATATAGTTAGGAAAAGACAGTTCCCATCTGTTTCTCACTTCTCCCTGTCCCAAATCCCCACTTCCTTCCCTTGTCTCACCCAGAGCCCTCTGTCAGCTCAGGCTGATGGAGACTGCAGGAGGTTGTGTTTCCTTCTTCTCTTTGTTTTCACACTTGCTCTTTGCTGCAAGGGCTCAACGAAAATTGATGCTGAGCAGCTCTTAGATGTGCTCCAGAAAGTTAAACTTTAAAATGGGTAAACACATGTTGTCAAGTTGGGAAACCCCAGTGGCTTTGGGAGATTTAACCTCTTAACTTTCTTCCCTTTTTTTTTTTCCAGATTTCAAAACTCAGTAATTGCATAGCTTATAATGCACAGCTATATACATGCACCTGACATCTCCAGCTCACAAAGCCCTGGCACTGAAACACAGCAGATTTTAAGGCCAGAAGAAGAGAAATGAATGCATCTCTACCTTGCTCTCATCTGCGTCCAACACCTGACCGCACAGCAGGAAATCCTCGTACTGTATCCAGGGTACAGCTGGCTCGGGGAGCTCCCGCAGGTAGAGTTTGAACAGAGAGGCCACAGTGTGCACATCCGTATCCCTGCAATGTGCAAAGAGTTGCTCACACGAAACTCACACCCAGCTGGTGAGCAAACCCTACTCTGCTCCAGGAGCATGAGGTTATATTTGAGCTCTGTGCCTAGGTGCAGGAGACAGAGACAGATAAATAGCAAGCCCTAACCGAGCTGGGGGGAATCCATAGGGCACCCCAACCCAGGGAATGGCCCCAGCTGGCAAGAAAATAAATGCTCGGTGGAGATTTTCCCCACCATGGGGCTGGAAGGTCCCCAGTGTTCATACCCAGGCTGAGCCTTCCCAGCCTACTTTTGACTCATGAGGGTTTGCATGCAAATGTTGTCTGCTGTTCACATGTTTGGCAGGCACTCCCCAGTCTGTACAGAACTGGCGAAGCTTGCCTGGGGTTTTTAAGAATAACAGCAATTACTGAAGTTGTTCTGCCGGGACAGATGTTTGCAGCTTTGCATACCATATAGTTTACATTATGTCAGAAGGACACTGTCAAGATCATAAGCCTCTAATGTGACCTACCTTGAAGTCGCTAAACTGTTATAAACTTCTAGCAAAAATCTCCCAGGTCATTTATTTTTAGGATTGATTGGGGTTTCTAAAATACTGTTATTTTTAACAAATGCGCATAACCATAGAGGATTTTTTTCAGACTTGTGGTTTTTTAGGGCCTACCAAAACACACATTAGGCATGCTGGATGCCTGGGCTGCAATGGCAGTTTTCTAATGCTCTCCACCCAATCCTGCTGTGCTTGTGCATGCAAGTGTGCCTGTGCAAACCCAAACAGGCTGTGAAGATGGCACTGAAGGTCGAGCCAGCATCTTGCAGCATTCAGGTCACTGGAAACCCCATTATTTGCCTTCCTCCTCACTAAGAAAATGTTTTGGTTGACGTGCATGGGGGTTGCAGTCACCCTGAGATCACCGCAGCGATGCTTGTACCAAACCCTGCAGCACAGGGTTAACATTGCAGGGTGCTGGGAAAAGGGCCAAACTCCCCTGCCATGCCCCACTGCAAAACACAGTTCTGGAGGGGAAGAAAAAAAAAAAAGCTTCACCTTCCTATGACCCCCATGCAGGTTACAACAGGAGAGCTGTCAGCAGGGCGCCGGCACCCAGAAAGCAAGAAATATTCAGCTGCAAAACCAACAGCCGGGATGTTATGCTTCCAGAGCAGCTGTGGCTCTACCTTGCACAGCACAGGGATTATTTAGGTAAAAGTTCTGTGGTTTTTCCTAATAAAGCTGGGTAAAAGCAGGAAGAGTTTTGTGGTTAGGGACAGGCCTGCAGACACAGAGAAGGGGCCCCTGCACTCTGCTTAGGCAAACTGTTTTGCACAAAAGTCCAGGGAAGCTCGTGGTTTTGGGTGCTGCCCTCCCACAGGCACCCTAGATTTTGCTGGTGGCTCTCAGAGCTCAGGTGATGCCATGTGGGGCAGCTCCCTGGGTCTGCATAGATGGGGCATCACCACGGGCAGTATCAAGCACCTTCATACACATGCAGCAGCCTGGGCACTCCTTGTCTCCATTATGGTGGACAGGGCAGGGCAGGAATTAAACCGAAAAGCCTCACTTTAGGTGCCATGGAAAGGCAGGACCCACTTTTCCTTTATCCCAACACAGGGGTCATTGCTTTCACCAGTGCAAGCTGTTGGGTAAAGCCCCAGAGCCACCTGCATGAGTGAGCAGGGACGCTGAGCAATGCCTTACGCAACCGGGGCCAAAAGCAAGGGGTTAAACTCTAACTTGGGGGTGGGGACAGTTGGGGAACCTCCTTAGAGAAAATGGGGGGCCTGCAGGGACAGCTGGTCTTCGAGCTATCAAAGGAAGGCTTTAAAGAGATGCACCAGGGGTTTAGCTTTCTTCTCTCATTTTGCAGGGGGCATGACAGAGGTAGCAGTAGCAAATCTCTCTCTCCAGAGCCTCTCTGAGACCTACAGGGAGCTCTCTCAGCTCCAGGGAATTTGCTGTTTTCTCTTAGCCCTGCAGTGGAAGGAGATTGGGAGGGTGCAGCCTTGAAGCAGCCAAAATCTCTCTCTCATCACTATATGGTGTTGTAGGGAAAAGCAACGGGAGGAAAATATCATGGCTATGGGCTGGCAGGGAAAGAAATAACTTCTACCGTGTGCATTAGGGTGTTCTCTGCGCTTATTTGTGATCCTCTACTTGCTTTCCTTTCTCTGCCCTTAGCTGATGGGCTATGTAGGCTCTTTGCTTTACCTCCTTCCTTGGCTGCTCCTGCAAAAGATAATTGCTGTGTGGGGCCAAGATTTTCCTAAATGCTTTCCTTTCTTTCCGTGAATCCCATCTCAGTACCCTCTGATGTTGGTTTTGCCTCCACTGGGGGTTTCTGCTGAATCGTCTCTCCTTGTGAAGCCCTGCGGGAGGGTCCAAGTTTCCTGCAGGGCACTGCCGGGCTCTCTGGGGCTGCTTTTCCCCAGATTTTGGGGTGTGTGAGACCTAGCTGTGTAGGAGAGGGGCAATCCAGCTTTACCGGTCAAATGATGGCCTCTCCCCAGCATCGAATGCGTCTCTGAGCTGTTTCACCAGGTTGTCCTGGCCAGGGAGGCGGAAGATGCCCTCCTCACTCACGCCGTGCTCCCGGATGAACTCGGCACACTTCTGCACCAGGATGGGGACCTGGTGCTGCCCAAATTTCTGCTCATAGGCCATGGTCTCTGCCAAGCGCTGGCCGAACACCACTAGGGAAAGGACAGAGGGGTTAGAGAAGTCCAAAAGTTTTGCTAAAGGCACATGACCTGCCAAAGTGCATCTGGTGCAAATGTGCTTTTCTGATAGCGTAGGAGCTACAAGAAGTCTGCAGACTGGGGGAAAGCAGAACTTCTTCCGAAGAAATAATAGCAAAATGAAACCTTGTTCCTCCCCCAAATAATCAACAGTTCTCAAAAAGATTAAAATCAAGCAGTGAGCCTGGTTTTTTTGCCATGCTGCTTGCCTGCCTTGGAGCAGGGTGCTGATACAGAGGGAGACAGGAACAGCAAAAAGGCTGATGCGAGGGCACAGGGAGAGAAGGCAAGCTCATTACACAACCCTGAAGGATATAGAAAGCACAGAGACCACCAAGAAATAAGAAAAGCTTCCTTGCAGAGATTTGGGAATGAAAGTCTTGCTGATTTAGTTGCTTTTGTTCCCCCTCCCCTCTCCTCTCACCCTCCAGGAACTCCCCTGCGCAAAGAAGAGCAGTATTTTGCAGCGGGTGGTACCTTTTCTTGGGAGCAATGGCTTTTTCCTCCTGAACTCGCAGCAAAAGAAGAGCTCGAAGGTGGGAAGGCAGCAGCCTGCATCCCAGCTCTTCCTCCTTGGAGAATGGGGCATGGTAAGAGCAGACAAATCCCGACTCAAACTGGCACTGGGGTATTAATGGCAAAGGGTCCTATAGTCCTCTACCATTTTTTTGCCCTGGCAGTGCCTGTGATGTGTTCACCTCGTGCTCTGAAGGCTGAAATAATTCCTGTGTACGTTCCACACCAGGAAAATGTAAGTAAACACTCTCATATGGAACCACAAGGCTTGTCGGCACCTGCCTAATCATGAGGGTTTTCCATTTATGACTTGCTTACACTTTTAAATAATGAATATAAACCTGTCATTGTGTACAGTAAAGGCAAACAGCTTTTTTTGGTTTTTTTGCCCCTCTGCTTTGGTAGCTGATAATGAATTGCTTATTTAACTGCAAGCTGGTAGATTTGTTAGTTTGGGGATACGTCCCCAGGGCCACTGCAATGCCCATCCCAGCCCGCTCGGCAGGTGGCTGTTGTAGGGTGGCAGCCAGACCTGCAACACCCCTCGAAGATTTTGGAGATGCTTTTGCCACTGCTTCATACTTTGCAGCTGCTGTGCTTTTTTGGTGTGCAACAAGCTCACAACTAGCTGGGTCACATGGGGCTGCTTCCAGGTGGGCTATTGCCAAATCTTCCACCATGCAGTGGGTTGCTTTAAAAGCACACGTTACCTCAGCTTGCATTGAAGCCAAAAACCTGAAGCGTGAAGTTTCGGGGTCCGTTAACCTGTGTATTGACATAAAATGCAGCTCCATAGTGTCTGACTTCTCTGCTGTCCTCGGGGCTTTCTGTACTACTATAAATTTACATTTTCTATCATATAAGGTCACTTTATCTAGCTGGAAGAAACTGGCAGCCTCCAAAGTTTAAGCAAGTATCAGATGTGGAGTGCTTATTAAATATTACAGCCAGGTGGGCAGTGCCCTGAAAATTTCTGGCTCACGCAATTCTAATTTCAGATAAGTAATGCTGCCTCCTCCAGGGTCAGCATGTTTAATTTTAGAGGGAGAAAACAACAGGGTTGCAGAGAAAAACAGCTCTGTCGTTGTTTAGGTGAAGCTTATCTGTGCCTATGGCAGGGTCACAGTGAAAAAGCTCAAACTGGCAGCGCCTGCTTGCCTCTGAACTGCTGTGATTTATATTAACACAGGAGCTATGGGAGACCGGAGGTCCATCATGCTTGTCTTATACACCTGAAGGGCATAGACCCTATAAAAATTATAGAAGTAGTCAGGACAAAGCACAGAGGGAGAGAGGAGAGGCTCAGGATGACCATCTAGGTTAGTGTTCTTTTGGAAGAGAGCTAAAGAGACTCCCAGCCCTGTTTCATTGGTGGATCTTGCTTATAGGAGTTCATCCTTATAGGAAAAGTCAGGATAGTTCATCCTTATGGGTAAGTGGCTGGAGAGACCTTTGCTGTTTCCTCTTTGGGCTTCACCTGTGGTGGCAAATTTACAGTGTGCTCCTTTCTGATCGATTAATTTTTTATACTTCCCTGACCACAATTTTGTAATGGCATAAATGCACACCCAAGGGAGGTGGAAGCAAGGATCCTGTTGCCACAAGCCTTGCCTGTGTGTGGGGAGGGCCATTGCGTGGCCAAGGCAAACTCTGCAGAGCAAATTGGGGCAGAAGGGCTGGGCTGAGCAAGAAAAGCTGGAAGAGAGGCGAAGCAAGGAAATTGGCAGGTGAAAGGCCAGATTGTTTAATGTTTCATCCCTGAATACCAGTTGTTTTCAAGAACAACATTTTCTAGGGTCAATAAGTCAACAAGGAAGTTTGCAAAAGAGGTTGAAACCAGCCCAGAAATCTTCATTCGTGCGTGGCTGCCATTTCCTTAACACTGTCCACGTTTGCAGCAGACTCAACACTGTGGGGTCCGGTCTAGGAGTAGGTTTCTAAGGTGTTACAAATTATAGTCTCATTACAGCTCCATTTTCCAGTTTCAAGGGTTTGTAAGCCCAGCTTTGAAATCCTTGCACAAAAATACTGCGGAACGCAAGATGGTAGGAAATCGCTTCTCCAAGAGCCATCCCTGCTCCCCATTACCTCCTGACGCTGACCCCAGCACTCGTCGGATGGATTTAACCCATTCCTCCATCTCAGACTGGGAATTAGCCATGAGCACGCAGGTGTCCTGCCCTGTCCGGTTCTGGTCTCCAGAGACCCCTACAAAAAAAATTTATGCGTCATTTATAGAGAGGATTGGAGGAGAAAAGACACATTCTTGTTGTTTTTTTTACTAAATGCTTTTGGCTCCAAATTTCTCCATTAATGTCTATTTGGCTGTGAAATGAAGCAGCACTTTTACATTTCACCCTTGGCAAAGGTCTGCAAGAAAGGAACAGAAACTGCTTAACGTTGCAGCTTGGTAAGGCTTCTCAGCATGGGACGTGGACACTGACACTTCCAGCTCTGACATGAATATTGAAAGCAAAGCATTAATTTTCATGTGCAACACAGCGCTGTGGGGACCTTGAAAAGACTGGCAAGGTGACTTGCCCAAATGATATTGCGTGAACACTCCAGCCCAAAAGCATGCAACGAAGAGGAGTGAAACATCCTCACCTGGGATGATTTCGAAGATAAATTTCCCCCCTTCCTCTGGGTTGCTGGCCACCTCCTTGATGGTGCTTCCCTGAAGAGACAGGCAGCCCTAGGACAAAGAAGAGCAGGAGCTGCAAACACCCGTGTCCCATCTTTGCGAGGCTGACACTACCATGTGTCAGCACTGAGGATCAAAGTCCTTCTTTCAAACAGATTGCAGGACCTGGGAGCCTGATATATATATATACACACACACACACTAAAAATTACTTTTCAAACAAGAAGGGACATTTCTTAAATGCCAGTTTATCTGATGAAATGACTCTTGGAATAAGAAAATTGGTGATTTTGCTCTTTCATTTTTTTCCTCCCTTCTCATGTTTTTTTAACCCCTCTTGGGAGTGGAAGAAGAAAGCACAAAGGAGAAGGGACTTGGCAAAACACCGGAGCATCCTGTTTCTGCTGCACCAGAGCAAGAAAACTGTTTCTTTAACACAGCATCGCTTAAAACCAAAAACCAAGGTCAAAGTTTGCAGGAGAGGAGTAGAGAAAAAGAAGAAAAAGAGAGGGGAAATACAAAAGCAAAGTGGAAAACAGCCATTTATTTTGGGCCTTCCTTTCCCCAGCTGTCGTGGCGAACGCGGGCAGCTTGGTCCCCGCCGGAAAGGATGGGTGGGGAGTGGACGAGGCATGTGGGGGCCGAGCAGGCGTATGAGTCAGCACCCCAGGGCAGGAAATGAGCCTGTGCCATAGAAATGAAGTTTCTCAGCTATTTTAGCCTCCTGAAAGCCATTGGGCTCCTGTGAGCAGCAAGGACCATCAGCGCTTCAAGAGCCTGAATTGCAGCCGTATCAATCAGAATCTTTGATGGGATCAGAGAGGCTTGAAGTGACCCTGAATGATGCATCAGTGTCACGGTGAGAGCTGCCAAAAGCACCACAAATGGCAATACACTTTTTGCAGCACTTCTGTCTCTACATCCCACTCACAACCAGGGAGACTGCTCTTCCCAGTCACCCCTGAAGCGGGGCAAAGGCAGAAATAAAACCTGGATCCCATTGGGCTCAGCCCTGTGCTTTCACCCTGAAGGTCTACTGATCGCCTTCGCCTCACGAGCATTTTCTATCTTAAGATTAATTTTGCTACCAGTAACAATTTGTACAGACAGTGGCTTTTCCAGAAAAGGGGAGGATCTTTCCCTGAAATTTTTCAAAACAAGGAAAAGATGGTGGATATTCAAAAAGTAAGTTACAGTATGGAGAAAATGGTTGAAAAACTAAGAAGTTACCCATGTAAACTGGAGAAACAATGTGATTTCTTCCTGGCAAGTGCACTACAATGCGTACTCTGAGAAATGGTTTATACAGGTGAGACAGAGGGCTTGTTGCGCCTCGGAAGGACTGAAGATGGGATGATGCTGCCGGAAGGCTGCGGACGTCAGGCACTGGTGCTGACATTTAAATCATACCCAGGTGGGCGATCACACTCCCATTTTGTGCAAAGGGTTGGTGCATGTTGTGCTCTCCTGGGGATCTCAAAAACCATCAGAGCTGACATCCACTGGAGCATTCAGCAGATTTCAAGCCTTTTCCCTTAGAGGAAAAGGCAGTGGGGCAGGTTTCCTCTGGCTGTGCAGGGTGGACTAGGGCAGCAGCTGAATAACACAAACAGCATCCGCACCACTGAGCCTTCTGCGAAGGTCGGGGCTGGGCCAGGATGGGATACAAACCCGGAGGCCGGAGAGAGAGAGACATTTCCTTTCTTTATCCCTCCAGCTTCCCCCTCCCGTGGCAAGAGCTCCTAAGGAAGCAGGTGCCCTTCGCTGTCATCTGTCCAGCCCACAGCCCTGCCAAGAGATCTGTCTTGGGCAGATCCTCACACCCAGGCTATGCTGAAAGTCCTGCTTGTTTTTCCCTAAAAGCATCCTGTAAGATTCCTTTCCCACCAAGTGCATGGCTGAAACCTCTCTCAAAGCTCCTGTCATCTTGTGCACCCATCGCTGCACCTGCCATCACAAAAATGGCAGTGTACTGAGCTCTTTGTCTCCCCAGGCTTTTTCTGTTGTCTTGGAGAATGGTAGCAACTTTTTAGTTGGTAACTGTTTGGTTTTTTTCCAGCACCCCATTGCTTGGGCACAGAGGTACCAAGCCCCCAGCAGGGCTTGCAGGCACTTTAAGAATTTAAGTGCATAGGTGATGCTGATCAGGATATCTCATCTCTGTTACTGCCCAGAGGCAGAAAACATCTTTAATACCCTACTCCAGACCCATCCCCAATCCATTTCCCTATGAGCAAAGCTGCAAGAAGGTGGAAACTGAGGACTGGCAAAGCTCAGTGGCCTCATCCTACCTGTGGTTTGACATCGTCCTCGTCCTTGTAGTAGTAAAGCTGCTGGCCCTTAAGCACAAAGTACCGCTGCTGCCAGTTCTTGACGATGGAGCGCTGCTTTTTCAGCCAGCCGATCTTCAGAGGCCTCTCCAGAGGGTTGGGGGAGGCCGGGCGGGCACCCGCTGCCTCGCAGCTCATCACACTCTTGGAGCGGGCTGCGAAGGAAAGAGAGGGATGGGCTGGCAGGGACGCACGGGGACGAGTTGCCAGCAGACCCGCGCTGGCTGTCCCCAGGATCGATTTAAGCTACAACAGCGAGAGCTGCTCTCTGCCCCTCTGCCGGTGCTGAGCAAACTGGCTAGAGTTTTTAAAGGAAGTGGCTGCAGTATCTGTCAGTATGTGCTTCCTTTTTCCTGCGTGGGAGTAATTGTCTTGCAAGTGAGAAGAAAATCATTAGCTTTTTTTTAATGGGAGTGTGTGTTTTTTTAATACCCACCCCAAAAAGCCTGCAGCAGCGATAGCGGAACGACCCAGCCTGGCTTGAAAACAGATGTTTCGAAACTGCAGTTTTGCTCTGGTAGAGCATTGCCTGGTGTTGCCAATGGGGCAGTTCTCATACAATGAGACTGGAAGGTCTCCAAGGTGGGGAAAAGTGCCGGTGTGGATTTACTGGATGGGCAGAGCAGTGTCCCCTGTCTCCCATTTGCATTATGCGGATGAGTCCCGTTGGTGCCACTGACCTGTGCCAGGGACCAGCAGCATGGCTCTGTGACATCTCTAAATGCTTCTGTGGTGGTAAATGCATTGCGAGGGATTGTGTCCAGAAGGGACACTTTGATTTTTGCCTCTGGATCAGGCACTGCAGAACCCCAGTGCCATTCCAGCTGGGTAGAGTTAACCTTTATCGTTGCAGGGCAAAAATAATTATATCACTCCACGGGAATTCAGCTTCACTGGTCTCTGCACCTGGTGACTTCCTGAGGTCTTATGTCTCCACTGCTAAAACGGAGCTGATGGCACCTGGCTGGGTGCTGCACGTGAGGGTGCTGGAGGATGCGAGGCCCTGAGCCCAGCAGCGTTTGCTGGCAGAGGGCATTCGGGCTGAGCCAGGGCTGCGAGGGAGGCGTTGTGCAATGCTGTGGGATGGGGAAGCTGCGGCAGCCCCGTATCTCTACCCCCAGATGCCCACTTTTCCCCTGAGCTGGTCAGCAGAGCAGAGAGCTGCAAAAGCTGTGTTAGATATGAACATCAATGAATCCTGGCGTGGACCTGAGTGCAAAGGACAAGCTTAAAAAAGGAAAAAACCTAAAAATCACATGAGCCTATGAAACATTTTGCACTCCGTGCCGAGCAGTTAGCAGTTGCTTCAGAGGTCAGAGGTGCTGCAGTTCAAGAGTGTTCCCGGCTTCCCCTTCTGAAATCCCCTGAAGCAAGAATCCCCGCTGCGTTTTGCCTTCATCCTTCGGAGCCAGGCTTGGGTAGGGCACTCTGAGCTCACCTCTCCACTACAAACCTGTTACAGGATTGAAAATCCCTTTCCAAAAATCAAAAAATATTATGAATCCAAAATTCAGCCTTTGAAACACAGTGAGGATGCTGCTTGTATCTCAACGCATGCTGATGTGGGATGTCCCCTGCAGAAGATGTGGTTGTAAGCAAGGACCTTCAAAAGGGATTTGCCAGCCAGCTCCCCTGAAAAATGCTGTTACTGGGGATTACCCTGATGCAAAAACCAAAACGGGGTTTCCAAATTGCACCTCAAGCTCCAGGCAGCTTCTTTGCTCTTTGCCAAAACATCTGCATTGCTCAAATCTCATAAATATTAGTATGTCTCTTAGCAAACTGCTCTCGAGCAGCATCGCTCCTCTCCATAAATCGTGTTCCTTCATGTCTTGCGGCTGCCACTGACTCCTCAGGGATGAGGATTTTTGGGGAATGATCCACGGGGTGGAGCAGCTACCGGGAGCATGAAGGCTGCTGGGTGCAGGGCGCTGCCTGCCTCTCGCGAACGCTTTGCTCTGTGGAAACCACAGCCCATTGCCCAAGAGCAAATCCCGAGTGGGCTGGCTCCGGACTAGCCCTGTTCTGCAGAAACTCCCGCGAGCCAGCACTGTGATGCCTTCCCGAATCTTGCTGTGTGTTCTTCTATCCGATCATAGGACCTTATCTCCCCCTCGATGAAACAGATGCCAATATTTGCTTTGTTTAATTAGTGCTAACATTTGCAGAGTGAGGTCTCTGTACCAAGCACGGATGATCACAAGGGCTTAATCCGAAGTGAAGCTGTTGCAACGCAGCTCGCAGGGTCCACACTCACACCCAAATGGGTGGAGATGAGGGATGTGTCTCCATCCACCAGCTCCGTGTTCAGCCTTCCCCAAAGAGCTCAGCTCAACCCAACAGCACTGATATTCCAGCGGCACAAGACTTGGAAGGAGAAATAGTGTCTTTGATGAAAAATGCAATGTTTTACTACCTTTTATCTGAGATATTAATCTCCCTCTAAGCCCGTCACAGCTGCATCAGGGCTCTGCACCACAGAAAGGAAGCAACCTGGCAGGCACTGCTACCCGGGGGTTTCTTCTGCTCTCAGCCTTGAGCTTAAATTGCTTGCTGCTTTCTGGAAATAAGATTTATTCTCTCCCTCTTTACAGCCTTCCCCAGGCGCATAAGGAATGTGCATTCAGAGGGGTACACTTGGGTCCCGTTTCTTTAGCATCAGCCTTTCTGAAGCGCCAGGCTCGGGGAGCAACCAGAGGCCTGTGCTTAGCGATGGCTTGGCCATGTTCATGCATGTACACATGCACCCATGTGAACACGCAGATGTATTTTCGCTCTGCACAAGACAGATCCCCCTGTACTATGGGGTCATTTAAGGCCAAAAGAACAGTTTGCAGGATCCTTCTTACCCACAAAACGAGCACTCCCCAACCACCACCCCCACCACGGCACTTGTGTAGAGGTGTGGGGAGGGAGCTGCTGTGGGGACTTTGGCTTTGCAGACAGTGAGGCTATTTTTGCCCTGTGGAAAGTTTTCTGCATTCACTAAACCAGAACTACCAAGGCTGCGGCTCCCTCCCTTACCACTTTTCCAAGTTCCTACCTTTTGTGGCCAGTGCAATGTGCAGCTCACGTGTGATGACCAGATGAAAATTTTACGCAGGGTTGGGGCGAAACTTTTTGCCTGGTTCTCAGCAGGGTGGTCCAGCAGTTACAACCACGTCCTCCCTCACCAATGCATCCCTGCCACACTTGGCCCTGCTCCTCCTTGCCACTCTCGCAGGGCAGGAAAGAGCCACTAAGAGCAAATGTGGTGCCCCCTGAAGCGTTTCCTGCGGTAACCGCCTCTGAAGTTGAGTATTTCCTCCAAAACATCCTCGCTCTTCCTCCAGCCATTGGGACTGGCCACAGCAGGGTGGCCATGTCCTGCTGCCTGCTCCCAGAAAAGAGGAGCCCTGCCAAAGTGTGACTTCAGGAGAAACTGCATCACGTGCCACCGTTGTATCCACATCAAAGCTGGCTCCAGCCCCAAATCATTGTCTTGGGCAAGAGCCCTCCCTGCTATCCCCTTTGGTCCTGCCCCACAGGAGGGACCTCGGGTACTTGCAATAAAAACCAGTAAAAACAAAAGTGCCACAATAGGTTTTGCAATAAAAATTGCAAATGCCATTTTCTCCTTCATTGAAATAAATAGATTTGCACTTTTCTCAGCATGAGGAAGCACGCAGGAGCTGGCACGCTGTCCTGGGGCTTTACAAAAGCTGCTTGTGCCATGGCCACGGCTGGGGACAAGGAGGGGGAAGTGTCCCAAAGCTGGGAGGAGCCAGCGAGGCCGGTGGTGACTATTCTGCAAACATTTTCCACAGGCAAGTCACATCTCTGCTGCACCCCTGAAGACAGCAGCAGCTGGTTCCCGCAGCCAGAAACCCCAAAGCATGAGAAGAGTCGATGCACCGAGCTGCACCCCAGCGCTCAGGTCTCTGCACATGCACACACAACCCTCATCTCATGGGCTCACAGCAGCTGCAAGCTGCAAAAAGCGCCCAGAATTTCATCACAGGTAGATTTTCTTGATAAAAATAGCAATTCCTGGTAACAACACAGGTTCAAGCCTGTGTCCCCTCTCCACCCTGGCTGATTCCCATCAGCCAGCAGGCTCAGTGTCCCCTGGCCTTTTTTTCTGAGCTATGGGTTGAATTTATCCACTGCTCCACAGGCCCTGTGCAAAAGAGTATTAATTATCCTGAGAACGGGCAATGCAGGAATCCAGGATTCTTCCATGATAACTATGTGAGGATTTCTCCACTGCTGTCCTGCAAGCTGATGGGTGCGGGTGATGGCACTGCTTCCTCTGTCTGCCTGCAAGCTGCTGGACCACCCGGGCTTTCATCCTGCCCATCCTGCCGAGCCCAGCCACAGCGGTGGCTGCTGGGGACCAGTGGTGCTTCACCTGGGGCCTTGTGTGAAGCAAATTGTTGGATTACTGCAGTGAAAGCAGGTTCAGATAGAAGTCCAAAGTGCCTTTGCAAGAAAATCCAGCCAGGACGACCTTGCAAGCTGACGCAAGGTGCGGGGAGGAAGAGCTCAGCACACAGAGACCAGCATGGTCAAATCTCTCCACTGCAGGGAGAAATCAAATTGCCAGTGTATGCCTTGATCATGTTTTGGCACCAGTGCCAGGACCACGGAGGGCCTTTGTCTCAGTGTGTGCACGAGGCTGGGCTTGTGCACCCCTTCCTTGACCGCAGCATCCTCAACCCCAAATCTCTTCCCTGGCTGCTCGACCCAAAAGCAGGCAATGACTCCACCAGGATTTTTTGGCCACGGAGCCCACTGTAGGGATCCCTCACTCCTTCCCAAAGGCATTCTGAAGTGGTTTTCATGCTGGAGATGGAGCCCATGGTAGAGGAGAGCTGTGCAAAGCCTGGGCAGAGGCACCAGAGAAGTCAGGAAATCACACAGTGAAGCTGTCCCATGGCACAGAGCCTGTCATGGGCGTCAGGTGGCTCTTTACCACCGGTGAGAGGAAACCAATGACGTCAGGGTGGGCGAAGAAACCTGAGCAAGAGCGAGATTGCTTCCTGCACCGCTCTGTCCACCTCT
>Ga0065711_1001041_pt1 | contig 59885 bp, 30 predicted proteins | sample Hoacrofraction12_FD_59098 | JGI IMG/M metagenome (GOLD analysis project Ga0065711, IMG submission 59098) | Hoatzin crop microbial communities from Cojedes, Venezuela - Epithelial fraction 12 v2 (version 2) | ecosystem: Host-associated > Birds > Digestive system > Esophagus > Crop | place... | reverse complement strand
GGCCCAGTACTGACCCCTGGGGGACACCACTTGTTACCAGCCTCCAACTAGACTCAGCGCCGCTGATGACAACCCTCTGAGTTCTGCCATTCAGCCAGTTCTCTATCCACTTCACCGACCACTCATCTTTAGCCAGTTTACCTGGTGTATTTTCTGGCAGACAGGGATTAATATGTCACGAAGGGAAAGCTAGCATAGCTTTGAAGTGATACATTTTTCAAGAAGTAAGGCTTTGAGGATAAGTATAAACTGTGTTCTTGTATTTCCAAAAGACTTGAAAAATCTGAAGATGAAGGCTCTTAAACTGGTATGTTACAGGACAAGAGGGAAGCTTCTTAAACTTTGGCTGCAAGAGAACAAAACAGATATCCACTGAACATCATACTGTGTTGTGCTCATTGAGATGGATGACCAGAGCTTGGTTTTTTGTTTGTTTCTTTTACATTCCAAACCATTGCTTGGTGAGGATGATGATTTAGAGGATCATAAATGGATGATTTACCACATAAATATTGCTATTCATATATTATGTGTTTACACTTCAATGAGCATATGCAATGTTTTGTAGTACTGTTTCTACATAGCAGTAAGCTAGTCCAAGGTAGTAAAAAAAAAAACCCTTAAAACTTACATTAGTAAGCTAATTTAACTGTCCTAATAGAAAGGAGTCAGTCATATGCAGAGTGACTTTATGGAAGTAATTTGGCTTAATGTGATTTGAAATTACTAAGAAATATTTATGTCTAGACTAATTTTAAATTTCTCTCTAGGTTTCTTGAATACAGAAGGGTTGGGTAGGAATGGACTTTTGCTCTTTGCCTGAAGGGTCTAAAGCTCTAAAGAGCTTTTGGCACCTCTTTGATATCAAGAGGCATGATTATAGTCAAAAGCATATTGCTCAACTTATTAATGGACATTAATAAGAAATAATACATTCTACAAAAAAAAGGGGGGGAGTGTTCAGATCAGGATGAGATGGTAAATATCTGGTTTTGGCTGAAGTGTTACATGCAATTTAACTTAAATATGTTTCTATGTAAATAGGCGCAACATGTTCTGAAACAGTTTCTGGTGTTAAGAACTCTTGAAGTTGAGGTGAGCTTCAGAGCACAGACGCTTCCGCTAATGCTACTTGCTGCCTAACAACACCGAAAGGGAAGAAAATAGCTGTTCAAACCGACTAAAGCAATGTCAGTGGTATGCATGCATAGTATTGTGATAATCAAAAAATGGAAGTAAAAATAGAGGCAACACCTGAAATGTGTGTTTAGCTCAAAATGTGTCGGAAGCAGGGTTAAGGATAAGCAGCAAAAGTTAAAGGCTTTATGGAAAAAGGTAAAAAGATTTCTGAAGACAAGTAGTATACCTGTAGGAATAACTTATGAGGAAGTCAGCTGCTGTTTTGCTCCGAGTCATAATTGTTGTCAGAACTGGCCAGCTGGATGCGTTCCTTACAGGCATGCACCAAGTGACTAAAATCCAGGAATCCAATTCCAGCTCTGTTGGGTGAAATTTGCTACCATCTCACTTGCCCTTTACTTGAAGCTTGGTTGCATATAATGATGTCATATGCGTAATTTAACATAAGCCTGACACAGTCTGTGGCTGGAATGCATCTTGTAATTTGAAATGCAAGCAGACTCTGTTGTAGTCTAATAAGATAATTTTAGTAAGTAGGATGTCATGCTACCATCTCTTTTTAAAAAAGTTCAGGTTTTTGTATTGTAATTTTTGCCAATACTACTTCAATAAGTATTGATAAGAGAAGTGTGATAAGTTGTTTCTGAACTTAATGCGAATATTTTTTAATGGAGGACTTTACTGCACACACACACCACACACCCCCCCCAATCTGCTTTTAAGGTTATAGATAGAGTTATTAATATGACAGACCTGTTAACAGAACATACTTGACAGCATAATTAACCTGAATAAACAGGATAAAAGCCTGAACTGTGCAGGATTAAGAGACTTTAAATCCTCAGTCATCTATTTAGGACCCAGTGGATCTGAAGTGAAGGAAAAGGTTGATGGGTGCTAGGCAAACTTTTCTTTTTGTGCATTTTAAACATCAGTAGGTGGAGATTTGTGGTATCCCAGGTGTGCTTCCAGCTGTCAGATGCCTTAGTCCAAATTTTGGCAGCTCTACTCATCTCAAGTTATCTGAGGAAGCTGACACACAGTAAATGCATCTTAGCTACTTGAAGACACTAGAAACAATGCTGAATGTGACAGTCATATGCGGAGGTTAAAGCTTTTTTCTCTGGGATTATTGTTTTAACTTGGAATTACTTGGTATTATAAATAGTCCTGTCAAATTTAGCCTTTTTTTGTTTTAGTTTAAGATGTCATCGCAGAGCGAAAAGTAGATGACCCTAGTGAAAGGGAGTGCTGAGAAGGAAGCTTCAGGGCCTGCAGGTGGAGAAGGGAGAAGCTGTCTGAATGCTGGTCAGAGCTGTGGAGTGTAGGAGACCCTTCAAGACACTTCTCTGTTAATAGGTATCTGAAGTGAGTAAGTCCTGCCTACAGAAAAGTGTTTTAAGCAGTTAAAAACTCAACCTTTCTGCACGTCATGAAGTGTTTGGCTTCTTGCGGACAGCTCAGCATTGTGGTACGAAATAGGAGAGTATGGGAGCCTAGTATTTTAAATACATGGGACACTCGATGCTTTCTGTAATGATAATCACATTGGTTTCATTTTCTAGGGATTGCCAGTATGTCTCAGGCTGATGCTCCTTGAAAGTGTTCATAGGTTTTTCTGAAGGTCTACTTGTTGGATCTATTTATTTATTTCTTTCATATTCAAGTTAAAATACCTTAAATTCAGACAGCTAATGATTAGTTTAAGCTTTTGATAAAATAGTTTTTCTACTCAGGCTGTTCTATACAGCACTTTCCAATCTTGTTTCTCAGTCCAGCTGTCATTTCAGTCAGAGTTGACTTGTTTCACAAGCATGGAAAGGCCATGGCTTGGGAGAGGCAGGGCAGTAGAAGGCTGCATGGTTGGTTCATGGTGCAAGACAATGTCTGACTGCTTGTTGGGCTCCTTGGAGAGACTGTGGAGCGAGCTGCTGCTTAAGAGAAGTTCATGTTTTTGATGCCATAATAACTCACCTTCAAGACTGTTACAATTTTCCCTTGCTGCTACCAAAATAGGAAGGAAATGGTGCGGGAATCCTTTGCATGAACATTGCTAACTTGTACTACTGAATTGACTTCAGAAGTCCCAATTTGTTAGCCGTCACTTCAGTAAGAAATAATTTGAGGTCTTAAAGAAACTACCACTGAATGAAGCTGCTGCTGCAAAAGTGGCAATCATGGTAGGCGCCAGCAGTCCTTTAGATTAAATATGATAAATTCCAGTGTTTACATCCACTGCAGAGTCTAGGAACAGCAGCCAGTTTTTATTTCAGTTAGACAAGTACATCTGCCTCCCAAGAGATTAAGCTTTAGAATGAAGTCAGATTTCTCTTTAAAACCTCAGCAAAGCTCGTAACCTTGACGAATTTACTGTTTGTAACGCAGGAGTTGTAGTAAGGGAAACTTGTCATTACAGTGCTGTTGGGCACATTTAAGGCTGAAGGTGATGTATTAAAAACTTCCTGCTGCAGAGCATCATGTGTCTTCCCTGATCGTGCCCTCTCCCTCTTAGCAGTTCAACCTACTGGTGATCGTCTCTTCATAAGCCAGACTCTCCAAGATGCTTGCTCTAAAACAACAGCATGCCGCTGAAATGATTTAACTCCTAGTTGTTCAGTTAGGCACATTTTAACGTATAGGATAGTGACCTGTAAATGCGTACTGTTCTGTATGAACCTTTTATTAGCATTCGTTCGTATTTCTTATGAAGCAGCTGGTGAGTTTCTGTAGCCTGTGAAGGAGGTATGAGGGTCTGTCTCTTAAAGTAAGAAAACTGACCCTCCAGAGCAGAGCAGAAGACCTTGACTCTTTCAGTGTGATTTCCAGGTCACTTTCTCAGTTACAATTACTTTCTGTTACAATAATATTACAGACAACTTCCCCCCGCCCCCCCGCCCCGCTCCGGAAAAATGTCATGCGATAGCTTGAAGCAGAGGAACCTACCCAGTGTTGTGGGTTTCAGACTAAAGCGTGCAAAGGCATATTCTATTTTTCAGTAACTTAAATGCTGTTTTTTGAAACAGATTAAACTAGCATGACAACTGAAACATATGGGGACTGTTTTTTATCCCTGAAACCTCTTGGTATGTAGATCTGTCCGGTCTTCGTTGAACTAATTAGATTAAACAAAGGCTTTCCTGAGATAATCACTTTGCAAGCCTTTTCCTATATTGCAGCAACCAGCTTTAGTATGTTGTTGAAGGTCAAATGCTAGTACGAGCTAACGCTTAGTATCTGAATGCATAGTGCTAGAGCAGATGTATGAATTAAATTGAATGACGCATGAAATAGAGTGCCTGAAGCTTTGACTCTTGAGTTATGAATTTGCTTAAGTATATTAAGATTTGCTTTTAATTAATACTAAAATGGATTTCCCGTAGGTAGGTGAAGCAAGTATTAAGTGCAAATTCAGTAACAGGAAAGGCTCAGATAGGAGTCTAAGGTATGCTAGGTCCTGTGCATCTGGGCAATAGCAATTATGCCACTCTAAAGCTCTGCTGTTCACATCTGATTGTCAGTGCATGGCTGCTGCAAATTCACTTGAAGTTAGCCTTAATTTTAATGAATGTAGAACACAGATCATAGCTTTCGTCCAAATAGAGGGAATTACTGAATACTAAATCACTAATTACTAAATACTTTTGCCTGTGAAGGACTACTTCTGAAGTCTTTTTGAAGCATGCTTAAAGTTCAGGGCTGCCACAATAGTAGCTGCTTTTTGGGGTGGGGGATTAACATAGGTTTATGTTTAAAGTGTTGTTACAAGAACACTTAAAGAAACGTTACATCTTCTGCTAGCTTGGTCAACACAGTTATGTTTTAGTGGCACTAAACAGAGCTGTAAAGTATATTATCTTTATGCTTTGGTAAATATCTTTACATGTAGACTTCTGTTTAGAGCTTGTCCTTTTTCCAGCTCAACTACAGAGGCTCGTGAGGTTGTCAAACTTCTAACACTGGTAAAATTGTCTAACCTTTGTTTCATGGGTTATGGTTTTGAATGATTGTCTTTGGTAACAAAGCACACTCACATAGCGATAAATATCAGTTTGATTTGAGAAAGGAATTGAAGATGCAGTACTCCTCATAGGCAGCCATGGTGACGTGAAATGTCAGTGAAGCTACTGGTCATAGAGCAGCAGGGTCTTTGCAGAGAGATTTGCACCAGTATCTGAATCCTGCCTATGAGAGTATGTGCTGCTGCTGTAAGATACCTCTGCAGTACAGGATTTTTAGTCACCTGAGTGTGACAGGCAGTAGCTTTAAAGTTCCTTCTAGTCTGAGTCATATGTAAACAAAGGATTATCCAAAAGTTGATGTGCCTTATGAAAGACAGACTTCTCTTAATCATCTTGTGTGCAGCTTATTTAAGCTGGACACTAACATAACTTCAAATGAATTAAACTTTAAGGTGGAACTTCAGCAATGGTGCATGTGGTTTTGAGTTTGGTAACTATTTCCTGAATTTACTATTTGAAAAATTAGCAGATTGGAATTTTGAGGTGAGTAGTTTTTAACTGTAGTGCTTCAGAGCTCGTGCTATTCAAATAATGTATCTCAAATGGCTGCTGCAAGAATTGAGTAGAGAACTGGTCAAAACAAATAAAATATTCCACTAGTTGGAGTTAAATATTAGTAGATGATCTATGTAGCTTAAAAACCTGCTTTCTTTTATGATACTTGAATTTCACTGTTTACAGTTGCATTATGAATCGACACTTTGTTACAAAAGTGGACTGTTGGAACTCCCTGTAACAGGAAGCAATTGAATGTTGCAAGGTTTGACATCAAAACTGCATTAAGGCTATTTCTTAAAGAAATTTTGTAGCGAGATTTTTCTGTAGGAAGCTGCAAATAAACAATGTTAAAGTAAGTCTATTCTGTGCCGGTGTTCCAAGAGGCTTTTGTACTGTCCTTTGAAATGCCTGGTAGAAATGGGCTACTGGAGCAGATTCTTCATGGAGTGATTTGATGTAACAATTGCTACTGTTTAACCAAGTTTTTATGATTTGGAGCAAAAATACTCTTGCTCAGTATTCAGAATTTGAAGAGTCTTAACACTATTCCTCTCAGTTTTCCTCAGCTATTTCCTAACATGGACTTACTAAATAGTCTGCAACACTACTCAGGCTGATCTGCAGAACCACACCAGTTTTGTAGTGTTAATGTAAGCTTATCGAACTTCTCTGTGAGCCCTGAGGGTCCGTTGGTATGTTAGGACACCACCAAGGTACTTCAGAACATCCAAGAACTCCTTTCAGTATAAACTGTTAGCAATAGCTTATTACTGGACTATTACATCTTAAAAAAAAAATGGATCTAGATGCATCGAGATGATAGAACCGGAGTGCAAAGCACAGTGTGAGCTACGACTGCTCAACGTTATTGCTCTTAAGATCACTTGCACATGAACGCAGGTCTTGCCCTGACCCAGTATTCAGTCTCAAAGCTTTTCAATGCCAAGTGAGGAGTGACTAGAGCTGTAGCTTTTTCCTAACCTCGTGTCTGTACTTGGATTTGGGTGTATTTGGGCCTCCAGTGCAGGGCTCCTGCTAGAGGCTTGGACAGAGCTTTTCTTAATTAAAATTTAGTCTAGTTGATGTAATTAGTTGTGGGGCATTCTGCTTGGTCTATTTTTGCCTAATTAGCAGTTGCAGCATCTTCTCCATAGCTATACAAACTCATTTGCCTGATCTGCTTCTTGTTATGCTGTCATAGCTTGTGAAAAGATGCCAACTGAATTCCTCCTAGGCTACTAGTTGGCCAACAGCATCCAGCTTTTGAGCATTAGATAGTCAGCTGAAGAATGTGTATTAATCAAAACTGCATCCTAGCATGGAGGTTAACACAGTCATCACGGACTCTTCAACTGTTGTAATTTTTTTTTTTTTTTGCAAGTAACAGAGAAAATAATGAAGATTTAAAATTAGTTTTTAAATTAGGTACCTTGATGTTATAGGATGTTGAAGTTTTAAGTGTATGAATATTGATTGCTCTATGTTTTTTTGTCAGTCTCCAGAAAAGAGCCGTAGCCAGTGCTTTTCTCAGAATCTCCTAGTGACAGGAAGAGAAGAGTGGTTGTAGTTGTGCTAGAGATGGGACTGTCACTAGTGGTTGGGTCACTTCAGTCTTTCAGCATCAGTGGTTGTATTCAGTGCAAATGCACCACAGTGGCACGGTGCTTAAAATGGCAGATTGACTACAGCTGAAGCCGATTGTTTCCAGAGCAAAGAACTGAGACTGTCTTGGAACCAAGTCTTTAAATTTCTGGTAATCAAGTGCTTATACATGGACCTCGACATAGACACAGTGGTTCAGCTGAGCAGTCCTCTAACCTGGCAGGGCAATAGCCAGAAATCTTTTCTCGGCTATTTGACCTTCTGCCTTTGTAAAAGCAATGCAGTTTGTGGTAACTGTTTGTCTTTGTTAGGTATATGACACCTGAGGGTCTTGTTGACCTGGAAGCGTCCAAGTTATTGTTCGTGTGAGCCTGGCAGTTGTAATGTTTCATGGGGGAATATGTTGTTACTTGTGCTTACTGTGCCCTGTTACGTCGATAAAGCTGGCTTACATGAGCAGACTTCTGTCTTGCGCACACAACAGACACATAGGCATGAAGTGTTTGTGCATTTGCTATTGTGTACATATATGTGTACTTGCAAGATGTGTCAGCCGATCAGGAATTAAGTATAGAGTGCCTGTGCAGGTTAAGAATCCTGTGGGTAGATGTTAATTTCTCAGCTACAGTGCTCTGATAATCAGACAGAAGAGCTGCTTTTAGTCTCCCTATCCCTTCTGTAGGAAGGCAGTATTGTGCAATTTTCCCCTGTGTTCAAAGAATTAAATGCAGATACTTTGGGAGGCTTGAGTTGTGATGAAATGGGCTGGAGGGGGCTAAAACTGTTTGGACATGAAAATGCATTAAGACCTAGGTCTGCCTGAAGATACACTCCTACTTACACTACCAAAGTACTTCATGCGAGTGCTAACTTAGCATTGAAACTGTTTTCCTTGAAGTTTGCACAAATGAATTCATGGGAACACACAAAAGCTTGCTCCTCGCGAACTCTGAGCTGAAAGCTTTGGTGAAGTCAGGACGTTTAACTTGAGCATGTTCTTACCCAATGTGACATTGGTGGTGGATGCCCCAAACTCCATTTCACTGGAAATAGATTTACCTCCAAGTGTTTTTAAAGGTTTCCTCTTAATGCTGAGCCGTATGGATACATCAAGCAAAATGCAAGACTTAAAGGCAACCACTGTTCTAAGAGGTTAATGATTTAAGAAAGTAGAATAATGCAAGGTTATTTTTGGGATGGGAAAAATCCATTTTATGCCTTGTCATTCTTGCCAGCTGAATGCTAACTAAAAATATTATAGGAAATATGAAGAAATTGCCCTTAAGCAGAAACTTGTCCTGTAACCTCGACACGAAGAGCAGGGTTGTCTTACAGTGTATTTCAGTATAGCTGTTATGTAACTGAATGCATATTTATTCTTTCCCTAGACTGCACATGCCATTTGGCTTGGGGAACAGAACGCGCCATGGGACAACCTCAAAGATATCTCTCCAGGCGGGGTCTCTTACTTGGGTGATGTGTCTGCTCTTCTGACTGTCTTCAGACCCAAAGGATTTATTTTCTTTTTGGAAATATTTCAAGCTGAAATCTTGTTCCTTACTGGAAACTGTCTACACTAAAGACTGCACGCATCATGGGTGATATGGCAAACAACTCGGTTGCATATAGTGGCGTGAAAAATGCTGTAAAAGAAGCTAATCATGGAGATTTTGGAGTTACTCTTGCAGAGCTCCGTTCTCTTATGGAACTTCGAGCTACAGATGCACTGCATAAAATACAGGAATGCTATGGAGATGTGCATGGCATCTGTACAAAATTGAAAACTTCACCAAATGAAGGTAAGTCAATTTTAACACTGCTATTGAAGAAACTCCATTTAGGAAAAACCTTAGTCAAGTGAAGTACATGCTTTTATAAACTTTGTTATTAAAAAATATTTCAGTTAGCCTAAAAACATAATGCATCTTACTCCTATAAGGTAGAGGTATTCAATGGTAATAAGTAAGCAAGGGTTCTTTCAGTTGGTCTAACTGCACGTGAGATGTTGGATTAGTGGTGAAGTTGCACTTTGGAATAAAGTTCATTGATGTAGGCATCCACATATGAAATAGCAATGCAACACAGCAATGTTTAATTTACTGTGAAAGTGTAATTGAATAGTTCATGTGACCTATAGTTCACAATTCAGATCATGCTGTCATAGAATGCAAGGTTTTAATAGTCTAATGCAGGACTTATGCTTCTGTGTTGCTACCTAGTTCTTGTATTGCCAATGCAACAATTTTTAAAACTGGTGACCTCTGTTTTCTATTTGTACTACTTTGAATTCTTAATAGCAGGATCTAGTTTTTAAATCTACAGTATTTTTGTAGATTTCATTTGATCTATACAAAATAACTATCAATACAGCTTTAGGCACTAAAAGGTACTGTCACAGTAGAAGGTTTGCAAAGTGATCACATGATCTTATTCTCTAGAAATAAGAATCTTTAAAGAAGTCTTTGCCGTGTTGGACTTGCTGGCATTCTTTGAAGTGTGGCTACCTGATGCTTTTGCTCTCTAGAGTTACTACTCCAAGATACGGAGTAGTTACACTTACAAATGTGAAGAAGAAAATAAATGTATCAAGCCTCCTTCCTTGGAGCTTTGCAGAAGTTTTCCTTAAGATCTGACCCTCTTACTACTCTCTTCCAATGTAAATGAAAGCTATAAGCTTTAATTTGTGGAAGAAAGATGCAAGTCATATCACTTAAGGTATCTAAACTGTAGTATCCTGTACAAATATATTTATGCATTTTTGTCTAATATTAGCTCAATGTGAAGTCCTGCTGTTGGTAGTGAATGAGAAGTATCAAAATCAAGATTTCAGAAAATTGCGTTGTCTCAGCATATAAGCACTCGCATAGCTTTTAACCGGTGTGTTGTCATGTTGGTGGCAGTGAAGTAGCTGCTGTCTTAATCCTGGAGAGCTGTTGCTTTCTGTTCTGCAGAAATGCTATGGAAAGGTTTGTCTCCTTGGATCAAGAACAGCCTACTAATGCCGTAAGGTATCTCTGAGTGCATCTGTGTTTAGCATGTTTTGGCTTGATCTGCTTTTGAAGCCAGACTCCTGAAATTATTCTAGTACATGAGCTGGGTTCCCCTTACCAAATGGAAAGTAGCCAGCTCTCAGGCCTGACCCACCGGTGAATGGGAGTAGACCAGTTTCAGGCTGAAGAAGAAATCTGTAACACATGAGGACTTCAAAACTTCTGTTCCCTGGCATGAATGGAGTTGTAAACTTCAGTGCCTGTGTGCAAAGCACTGCTGTGTGCAAGCAGTGTAGCACTTCTTAGATAGGAGCAGTAGTCTCTCGTTAACCTGTTGACCTGTTGCATAGTATTGAAAGGCAATTTCTTTTGCAGTGAAAAGAGCTGTAGTTTTCTACAGTCAGCAACAGAGAGTTGAATCCTGTTTTATAGTAATCTGCAAGGTTTAAAGCCCGTTATTACTGCAAGCTAGTGGACGTACAGTTGTAGGTGGCAATGACACACTAAGCACCGAATACCTGGGATACTGTGGGATTCCCTTTATGTCCCCTAATGTAACAAGCAGGTTAACACATGGGAATGATGAGTGTCAGCGCACTAAAACTAGAAAGGATTAGATGCCCTTTCCCACAGATTGATTCTGCTTTATTGAGGACTGTGTGGTCAAGGCCTTTCCCTTTAAAAAGGATTTGACATTTAGATGTACTGTCCTGCAATCAGTTAAATACAATCACTAACTTAATAAATGGGAACCATCATCTTTTTTTTTTTTTTTGAAGTGTGAGAGCAGCTCATAAACACAGCAAGGCCTCTGCAGTCGAATATGAGAATTAGCTTGGAAAAGGTTAAGTAAGATGAGTTAGAGCAGCGTCCTCTACAAAGGTGTTGTTTTGGCTATAAATCACTACTTGAACCTTTAGAGAACCAGCCTCTGTGTCAGATAAGCTGCTATAAATTTCTCAGAGGTAGTACTGGAGAGCTCTTGTGAAAGAAGAGCTAGGTCTCTTCTGTCAAATTCAAGTTGCAAGTATAGAAATGGAGACATTTCTAATGGAGAAAATCTAGGCAAGATCTATGCAAAAAACTGCTATGTGTTACACTAGTTCTAACTCTCTAAAATCTCATGTGTACACCTGTAAGGCCCTATGACACTTCTTCCTATTCAGAAGCTTTCTTTTTGATGTGAAATGCTGACATCCATAATTCCTAGTGGCTTCACAGCAAAAGTACAGGTAGTTCTGAAATGCTACGCAGTGGATGAGATCAGCTAGTATCATTTGTTGCTTTTAAGTTGTTAACAGTGTAAGGCCATGTCTGTTTTCAGGCAAAATGTGGATCAGACCTACCTGATTATAAATGAGAAATGGGAACCGTCCATTACCAGTCTTACTAAAAACAGACACTGAGCAGACTTTACTGCTCAGTATTTGATGTTTATTGTGTCCTTTACATGTGTACAAACATATACAAATGTAAATAAATGACTGTTTGACATCTGTAGTAGCAAAAGTCCTTCCACTGTTCTGGAGAGGTGGACCACCATCGATATTTCTACAGGTCTACATAATTTTGATTGTCTAGGAGCTTCTAGTTTTCTAATTAAATTTGTATATGAACCTTTAACTAGTTCCTTGCTAGTATTTTTCAAACTTCACCGCAAATAACATCAATTACCCTAGTTAAAATATATAATAAACAATACAATGGCAGTAGTTTTGACCTCAGACCTGTAGATCGCGAACTGTGAAATAGCCAGCCGTGTGGTAAATGTAGCAAGCTCAGTAATGGTGCATGATGCATTATGGCAAATATTAAAAATGTAAATGCTTTTTGTCTTTGCTAGGCTTATGTACTAATCTTCACTAAGTGAGTCTGATAGTAGCTTGACTTTATATAGCCTTGGTGGAAAAAGTTTTTCATTCTTCAAAGACCTTTGGTGTATACTTCTGATGTTCTGCATCCTGTGAAAGGAGAAGGAAAGTGGTGTTGCTGACATTATGTAAAGAATCTTCCAAACTCTGCCATGCTGAAAGGAAGAGAGAAATGGTGTCTGTTGCAAAATAGAAATATGGCCAAGCTATCTGGAGTTTCTCTAGTTCATCTCCTATAGCTTGATTTTAAAAATGATCTTGCAGTGCTTTTTCAGTAGAGGGTGAAAGCAAGCACCTCAAAGCTTGAACTTCAAGAGCTGCAGTGTTATGGCTAACCGGTAAAATTGCTCCTTTGTGTTAAACCTCCAAAGCCACAAATTCAAGGTGAATCTAAGAGTGTTAGGATAAATCTAATTTATTATATACACTAAGAGTATGTTTAATTCATTTCACTCTTGAAAAGATCTGCACATAATTTTTTGCTTTTCAGTGAAGTGATTCCATAGCAGTTGTTAGCATTTAAAATTGAGCTTTGCGGCTCAGTTGTCTTTGCAATGTGTCTTGAAGTATCATGTGATGATTCTAGGAAATGTCTGTTAGAGGTGTTAAATACCCTGCTTATTATGAAAGCCAGTTGCAGAAGTCGCTATTCTTGGAGATTACCTAGCGTGTTTGCAGTGCCTTGATATCACCAAGCAATTGGGTTAACTACTAAAAAAATCTGCTACTAGGAAAATTGTTGTCTTTAAGCAGGTGCTGATCATAACTTTGGGGACAATGTGGTTGAAATATCCAGACCTTTGCTCTGAACACAGTTGGACACTTGGCCGTTTTGCCTTGAGAAATGAACTAGCAGCTTAAATTCTGAATGGTGGGTTAGGCAGCTGGAAATTGTTGAAGGAGTAAACAGGAGGTGTACTTATGCAAGGCCTTGAGAGCATGACACTGCACTGAATATACTTGGTATACCTTGATTTTTAAGGACTGGGCTAACTCTTGGGAGCATGCAGTGTCTTCTAGTGAAGGGCCCTCTTTCTTGCCTGCTGATGTCCCTTAAGGATGGTACAAGAGTTGAGACAGAGAAGAGGACTCTGAAAGAAATATGCTGTATAAGAAAGAAGATAGGTACACAGCTGAGGTGACGGACCCTGCACAGTGCTAAATATGGGCTTTCTCTGTGTGAGAGGAGATAGAAAGTGAAACTTCAGAAGAGTAAACAACTTGCTGTCCAGGCAGAAGCAGCATCATTAAGTGGCTGCCTCTCTCTACATGATGGCTGGAGAGCTTCACCAGCTTTTCACAGTATTTGATAATTAAATAATATGCAAATATAATAATTATAGTATCTTCTATTATGAATTATATTAAATATTTCATTATAAATGTTACATTAATTGTAGGAACCTAGGATGTTATCTCTGAATACAGAATCCCTGCAGTGGGAACCAGAGCTGGCTTCACAGGCTGTGGTCTTGCTAAAGCTGCATGGTGCTACTCAGTCTCGATAGTAGTAACTCTACTAATGAAATTGTCTTGCAAACTTGTTTACTTTGTACAAAGGTATGTCTGTTACTATTACTCTGTTGCTATGTCATATTAAGTGCAAGTAGGTAGACCATCAGTTTACACTGGCAAAGTGTGAATGATAAAATATAGCTGGTTTTCTGTAGTGACTGTGATTTAAGGATAATACTTATGCGATTATATTTGAGATATGGCTTTTTCAGTATTGTTACTGAAATTTGGAGTGGGACTTGACTCCGTGAATGGGAAACCTCAATCACTTCTATTGTGAGGGTGAAATGCAAATAAGTGTCACTAACTTTGTCTTATTATTAATTAGGTTTAAGCGGAAATCCAGCAGATATAGAAAGGAGAGAAGCAGTTTTTGGGAAGAACTTTATACCTCCTAAAAAGCCAAAAACATTTCTTCAGTTAGTATGGGAAGCACTACAGGACGTTACACTAATTATATTAGAAATTGCAGCTGTAGTATCCTTGGGCCTTTCTTTTTACCAGCCTCCAGGAGGAAATGAATCACGTGAGTAAACGTTTTTAAGAAGTAGGTATTTACCTGTATTATACTACTGACTTTCCTGGTCCAAAATGCCTATACTGTAAATCTGATGGGAGACAGTAAGTCAGTGGAAAAGCAGCTTATTGTTCCTTATTGAGAGAACACTACTAGAACTCTAGCTTGCCTTGAAAGGGCAACATGAGATTTCCCTGGTCATGAGCTGGTATGATTCTGACCAAAATAATGCCAAAGGTGAAGTGCAGGCAGCAGGAAAAAAGACCTGTCTTAGATCCAGTCATGCTTCTGTGCAGTCGGTTTTGTGTTTTGGGGTTTTTTTTTGTTTGGTTTTTTTTCTTTTCTTTTCTTTTTTTTTTTTTAGCTTTGCCTCAAAGATTTAAGCAGTTTATGGCTTGTGGTCATGTGCTTTCTTTGGGGAGTGACCAAGTCTTAAATTTTCCTTGATTTGCAATATGACACTGGTAACTTTCCTATTTAAGAATTGAAGCTATATTTATACTTGTAAGTGGAAGATGAAGGGATCTGGCCTTCATTGAACTGAATTTTTGTAATGATATCTGGCTTGTTAAGATAAGGGTAAAGTGGAAATTGTTGAGAAAGCAGAAGGTGGTTAACTAATTGTCTAGTCTGGCATTCTTACACCATCATTTAACAAGGTAATAAGGACAGGTAACTTTCTATATCAACTTCTCTGATGTTCAGATAAGGGATGTAAATTCTAGGTGGTTTAACTTCCTTGAGCTGCTCTAACTAGGTTCTTTAGCTTTTTTCTGTGTTACCCTTACTGAAAAGAAATCTAAAATTGCAAAGAAGGCTAGCACGGAAAATATTTAGCAGCTATTAGTTTTTTCTTCTATTTGGCAGAACTTTTTTGTTGTTGATATAACTATCTGCACGAACCTTCTTAAATCTAAAACCTGTTTTCTACAGTATGTGGATCAGTAAATGTTGGTGAAGAAGAGGAGGAATCTGAAGCAGGTTGGATTGAAGGAGCAGCAATCCTCCTATCTGTAGTTTGTGTGGTATTAGTAACAGCTTTCAATGACTGGAGTAAAGAGAAACAGTTTCGGGGATTGCAGAGCCGTATTGAACAAGAACAGAAATTCACAGTCATCAGAGGTGGCCAAGTCATCCAAATACCAGTAGCTGACATAATTGTTGGAGATATTGCACAAGTGAAATATGGTAAACATATTTTTAAAGTTGAACTTTCTTTTCTTTTTAAAAAAGGAAATGCAGTCAACATACCCAGTGATCTCTCGTAGGTGATCTTTTACCGGCCGATGGTGTACTCATTCAAGGAAATGACCTCAAAATTGATGAAAGCTCACTGACTGGAGAATCTGATCATGTTAAGAAATCTCTGGACAGAGATCCTATGCTGCTGTCAGGTGTGTAACGTTTGACAGTTCTTAAAGAAAGTTGTTTCTGAGGGTAAACTGGTTATTTAAAATTTTGAGGTTAAAATCTGGCGAACTGGACCATATCTAGGCTGACTCCTAAAAAGTATCCAAAACCAGTGCAACTAGTACAAAACTTTGCCAACGTGAGCAAACTTAAAACTGACAAACACTTTGTGTAGTTGTTTATGGTTTTATTTTCCAGATAGTCTTGGCAATTAAAGCTCTAGAGGAACACAGTGGTATACATATACATCTTGCGGTTTGGTCAACGTGAAGTTTTGAGAGCTCATTTCCTTTGTGCTCTGCCATATAACTACTCAAGTCTCAGTGGAAAACCAGATTCAATCTTTCAGGTACACACGTGATGGAAGGCTCTGGAAGAATGGTAGTTACTGCTGTAGGTGTGAACTCTCAGACTGGAATCATCTTTACCTTACTTGGGGCTGGAGGAGATGAAGAGGAGAAGGAGAAGGAAAAAGAGAAGAAGGACAAGAAAAGTAGGCATAATAATCTTAAATCCCTGGGGAGGGAGGAGTGAACTCCTGGATGTTACTGATAAAAACCTTTTCTAGTCATCTGGAGCCAGAAGTCTTTTTTTAAACCTCATACTTTCAGTAGGTTTCACAGGAATAAAACCTCCGGTCCAGTGACCTGGGACTACACCACTACTAATAACTCGTCACGTGGATTTTTAAATAAACTGCAGATCTTACTGATCAATTAGAGGTTGGAAAGTTTACAACTCCTAACCAGCCATACCATGTATAAATTGTTAAACTGCCATCTTGTGTAACTTTCAACACTCATGTTTAACACCAAATATTTGTTTATGGGAAACAGGTTATTACCAATAACTCAACCTAATAAGTAGCGAGTTCTGCTTTTGACAGATAGAAAAAGTCCTGTAGGGAGTTCTTCTATAACACTTCAAGGGAAAAAGCTTGTATCATTTGATACTGCTTAGTTTGTGGTGTCTTAAACATATATAAGACTGATTTTGATCAAGGTGAGCAGACAGCTGCTTCTGCCACTGCTTTTCTTCCAGAGCTGAAACTTTGAATGCTCAGAGATATACACCAGGCAAATCCCTAGCAGCGCTTTTCTATAAACTTTATTTTTGGACAGATGAGGGGCTTGTAACCCAGAGCATTTTGGAGCCTTTCTGTGAACTGTGAAATGGGCTATCTTCCTTATTTTGAAGGACCTGCTCAGTAGCTGGAACTAAGGTCAGTTAGCTAAGCCATAGCCTTTATCCTGAGAATCGAAGCTTAGAAATGTTAGCCAGTGATATTTTGATACTAGCTCTCACAAGGCATGTTCAGGACTCAGCTTTACCACAGCAAAACTTTTTGTAGCAAACGTTGTGAGGTCTACTGGAATGGGACTGAGTCTGAGGATTCTTGGCAGAAGATGATACTTTATAATCAGATGAATATGAAACAGTAAGGGAAAGCTATAAGTGGAAAGCCATACAGAAATCTGCTTAGGAATTTTAGTGCCTTCAAACTAAACAGGCAATTGTTGAAACGTGTGATCTGTGCAGGAAATAGGATTGAACTGTGCTTTTTGTCTTCTTGTCCCACTCCACAAACATTTTACAGTTCTGACCCTTCTTGAAGCTTAAAGTAATAAGTTTCTTCAGAAGTATGTTACAAGAATTTTTACAAGAGGAATTTAAAGTTCAAAATTAGTTTCAAGCTCAAGCGTGGTAGTAAAGCGTAAAAGTTGACCTGCAGCACTTCCAGGGATTAGTGTGAAACCATCCTTTTCTCTTTCCCTTACAGAAGAAGGAGAAGGAAGCAATCAACAGTCCCAGCTGCTACAGGAAATATGGAGAAGATGATAGCTTTTGTTAATATTCTGCCAGTGTATATTATTCTAGAAGCAGAAGTATTTTTGACAAGTAGTGTTTTGGTGTATCCTAGGGCCTGAACACTTGTGGGTTTTTTTTGTCTCCACAGCTAGACAACTTCCTGTTTCCTTGAAGTTAGGTGCTTGATAAGATTCTCCTTGGTAAAACTCAAGTTAGACTAAATTAGCTTCTCTGTGAATGTTAAGGAGATTAAAGTGGCTATTTTTAGTTGGCTGTGTGTGGCTTGGTTCAGAGTGAAGGCAAATATATGTATAAGGAGTTAGAAGTAACTGAAGTGTAGAACTTTGCTCTTCACAGAATCACACAATGTTAGGGGTTGGAAGGGACAAGAGCGAAAGGGGAACCAGGAAAGAAAAAATACTAAATTAGGATACAGTAGTGAATTCTTAAGAAGTCTGAAGTGGCTTTTTCTGGGGAGAGTGAACAAGCTTTTTTTTTTTTCTCAGGTGTTCTGAGGATGCTCGGAGGGAAATCTTATGCATAGAAGTTAGAGTATGTCTACAGTAATAATGTAGTGGAGGTATTAAATGTCATGCCAGACAGGCTGCATGATAATTTGATTTTATTCTAACTAAGTACTCTCATACATTTCAGTCTACATAACCTAAGGCTGAAGATTTTATGAATTACCAGTGGTACTGAAAAATTCTGGGGTTTATTCTGAATTCCTCGATTTTGTGCTTTCATTTCAGGTTATTGCAAGTAGTAACTATAACCCTGCTTTCTCTACTTAGGAGAAAAATTTGTCACTTGCCAAGGTAGTATCTAAACCTTTTTACCTGAAAGCCCAAACTAAAGAAGTAGTGTTCCCCCTGCCCCAATGAGCTACACATGATGTGTCAGTCTTCTAGTTACCTTTAATGTTTCACTCATTAATGTCTCTTATTATTTCACTGTCCTTTATGATCTCTTGAACTCCATTTCTGAACAGAGGTAGGAGAGATATTTTATTATGAACTTGAACTATTCTCTATATTGGTATGTTGCCAATGGATTATGTTCATGCTTGCGTAAATAGGGTTAGCATAGATCCAGTAATCCAGCGCTGTACCTCCATTAAGCTTTCGTGTGGATTTATAAATATTTTATACTACAGTAGCTTCTGCAGTGTTGTACACAAGCACTGATTTTGGAAGTGAGATCCTACAGTTCATTTACAGTAGTAGTCAGATACAGATGCCAAGTGTTGGAAGAACAGAGAGCAAGACTTGAGGCCACAAGAATCACTTCAGTGTTACAAATTTCTTTCCTAGAAAAATGTTTAGGCAGGCCTTTTATAAGCTTTCCTCACAAGCAATAAATGCCTGTATCGGTAATTTTTGCAAACTTAACTGGTAGCATAGCACTGGAGCAGTCTTATATGGGAAAAATAAAGTCCAAAAAACTGCTATGAGCTGTTTCTGCGAGTTGACTTATACTTTTAAAAGCCTCAGTTATATCAGCCCTCTGTCTCTGGTTTGTTCTACTTTTTTTTTTGTTTTTTTTTAAATGCAGTTGCTTGTTTCAGTGTATGGTAATGTATGCATTAAATATAAACATAGGCGTTGAAATGAACTCTGCACAGCCAATCTAAAACACATCTTTTTCGTCTCTGATAGGTAAAAAGCAAGATGGAGCTGTTGAAAACCGTAACAAAGGTAAATGCAGGTTCTCTGTTCCTTTCTTGCAAGTCGTGTGTGTAATGAATACGTACTTTCCTGTGAAAATGCATATTGAATACTTAGTTCCAAGTGCTTATGGTGAAGATAGCATAAGTGAATCTGCCCAAAACAAATGCTTAAATGAACTTGATAGTCTCACATAGCTAGATACTACAAAAGTAATCTTTACCAATGATTTTCAAGCTATCTTGTTGAGGTGAGTTAACCTTGGCTGGCTGACAGATGTCCACCCAGCTGTTCTCTCACTCCCTCTCCTCAGCAGGTTGGGGCAGAAAACAGGATGAAAAGTTTGTGGATTAGGATAAGGATGGGAAGGTTACTTACTGATGATTCTCATGGGCAAAACAGACTCAATTTGAGGAAGGTTAAATAGAGTAGGATGTTGAGAAACAAAAATAATCAACACAACTTTTCTCTCACTTCCTCTTCCTTCCAAGCTCAGCTACATTCCCAACTCCTACCTCCTCTGTCTGAGGAGCACAGGGGGATGGGGAATAGCGTTTTTTTGCTCAGTGTGTAACACTTGTCTCCACTGCTCCTTCGTTCTCACACTCTTCCCCTGCTCCACTGTGGTGTCCCTCCTATGGGATATAGTCCTTCATGAACTTCTCCAATGTGGGTCCTTCCCACAAGGTACAGTCCTTCAGGAACAGACTGTACAAGCGTGGGTCTCCCATGGTCCACAGCCCCTGCCAGGACCCTGCTCTGGCATGGGCCCTTCACAGGCACCTACACCCCATACATATGTTTAAACATTCGTGTGTAGTATGGCATCTCCAGATACAAGGTACTACGCAGTACTGGTGTCAGTGGAGCCTGATGTTATTAAGCTTTTTAAGTATCATTGATTTGGGGGACTCCCCAGTGGCTAAATTTTATTTGATCTTAACTTCTAGCTAAAGCTCAGGATGGTGCAGCCATGGAAATGCAACCGCTGAAGAGTGAGGATGGTGGAGATGGAGATGAGAAAGATAAGAAGAGATCAAATTTGCCAAAGAAAGAAAAGTCGGTTCTTCAAGGCAAACTTACAAAGCTTGCAGTTCAGATTGGCAAAGCAGGTATGATGTATCAGTACCCTCCTTATGCTTGTGTCACACACTTGAATAAAGTTGGAACATGCATAGTTTGTGAGGGGATAAAGTAAGTAGCTAGCCTTCACCAGTTCGATTATTTGAAGTGCAAAATTCCAATACATGCAAGTATGCCTGAGTGTGCTGGTGGGTTCTCAGACTGTGTCATGTGGACGGCTTTTATTTTTCCTTGTTTTAAATAGATTCAGGCTTGTCAGCTTCTGGGAGAGAAAATTCCAACTTCATAACATTGGGCAACTGTTATGAAAGATGTTTTTAGATAAGATATGGCATTTAGTGATGTATCTAGAGAGCTATAAATTGAGCGAAGTCTGGAAAATGCGGCAAGGTCGACCAGGTTCTCTGGTACTTCCAGAGGCTTAGGAATTTCCACTTAACATTTGCCTTGCTGATATGTAATATTTGTATTGACTTTCTACTGTCCTTCTGCTTCTGTTACTCTTTTATTGGCTGATATTCAGCTTGTCAAAACATTTGGTAAACTTGATTCTTGAAAGTAGACCAAAATAACAATGAAGTTCAGTGTAAGTTTCAGGCTGTTTTATCTAGTATGTAGAAGTTTAATTCAAATATTTCAGGATTTATTTTGGTCCATGTGGAATTATTGAAAGACTTATGCCAGAAGGAACTTCTAGAAGTCTTGTAGCCCAGCCCACAGCTCAAAAAGGGCTGATTTGAGCATCTATGTCATAAAGACAGTAATGGTGTGAGGACGAAGCAATTAAACCTTTAGCTTTAGCACTCCATAGTTTATATATAACAATGTTAATTTTACAGAGAAACTTATACTAACAGATCTTGAATAAAGCTTCCGTGGTTTGTTTAGTGTAAAATACTGTTCTAGTCAAACAATTTTTTCACATCTTTTATGAGTAAGATCTCTTGTTTTCCTTTATGCACCTTTTGACCAACTGTAATTCTCCACGCGCCTTTAATGCTCATCTGCTTCATGCATGCGTTTTTCTGACTCTGGGACGATGCACACCTGAAGCATCTTTCTGTAAAAAGCTGACACTTCAGTGACTTCTGTTCCTTTATTCCAGCCAGGTCCATTTTCCTTCACTGTTTTCATGTGGTGTCTTAAGTTTGCCGCTCAGCTTGCTAACAGCAGTTCTGATTTGTCTTCCCGGTTAGTCCCCGTTCATCAAACACTGTGCTTAGCTGCCATATTTAATCCCACCTTCAGCAGGAAGCAGAGTACAGACTGTCAGCAGTACAATCATTGAAGGCCTGCTGAATTGTTTCAGTTCTTATTCTGCTTAGTCAACTGACGTATGGACAGGAGAAACCAATATCTAAATTAAGTTGACACTTTTCAATTAAATAGGAAGGAAAAATAAAAAATGTTTTAGAAGTTTCTTGGTGAAATGCATGAGGAAATACTTGCACTGGAAGTTGAAACACCTTTGAGAACTACCTCAATGTTTCTTGACTTGCCTGCTTAAAATCTTAATTATAAACTAACTTCTATAAAGGCAGAAGTATTTGCACTTATCCACAGTCTGTATTGCCAAATATTTGAGATAATTGCTGAAAATTCTTTGTTCTCTTTTCAACAAGGTTTGTTGATGTCTGCAATCACAGTCATTATCCTTGTGTTATATTTTGTAATTGATACCTTCTGGGTTCAGAAGAGACCTTGGCTTGCTGAATGTACACCAATTTATATTCAATATTTTGTGAAGTTCTTCATTATCGGAGTTACAGTCTTGGTGGTGGCAGTACCAGAAGGTCTTCCACTTGCAGTCACTATATCTCTGGCTTACTCTGTTAAGGTAAGTGGATAGATGGGGAACAAATTTTAAAGGTGGCTGGGTGTATTTGTCAGCTGTAAAATCTCAGCTGAAATATGCTGCATCACATATATGAAACAGACCTGGGAGAAAATTTTCTGATTTCCCTGAACTGCACAAGAAATCCGCCACAGTATATTGCATAATCTCTGAATACACGCTAACATGAACAGTGACAGCCTGTTGTCACCAACTGAAGATGAATGGGTTTAGCTGATAACATTGTAGCATTTGCTTATAATAAATAGATGTGTTAGAGTTTGTGAATAACAAACTTCTGTATAAACCCGAACTTCTACCTACCTGACCTGTTAGGCAACTACTACCAAAACTTCCAGATTGATTCTCCTTGAGGACTGAATATTGTAGAACATACATCTTTCTATTTATTATACAGCATGTTTTTTAACTTATGCACTTTGTTCTCTTAATTATCTTGTTGCTTTAACATGCTGGGACTGGTTATTGATCTGAAAATCTAATTGTAAAGACAGTGGCTGCTTATGCTGTATTCTAAAACTTAATAACTTACAGCACTAACTAGTAGTGGCCTTAGTATTGTATCATTTGAAGTTACTCTCCTCTTCAAGGTGAAAATACTATTCAAACCTGTCAAATAAAGAATTTAAAGTGATATTTGACCTATGAAAGTTGTGTAGTCCTCACTGGCTTGGCTGAAACATTAGGCTTCCAGTTTATATTTGATTTTAGGTCTGACTCTAGTATCTTTGAAGTATATATCATATGATGTTTGGATAAGTCTGTAACATAGCTTACTTGATCTTTCTTTGAGCAGAAAGACTTTTTTTAGTGTTGTATCTGGTATAGTCTGTACCCCCCACCCCCCCACCCCCCTTTTCTAAATATCATCATGAACTATTTGCTGGTAACAGTCTGAATAGTATCAGTAGTCAGTGTGGCAGGCAGATACAGAAGATTAAGACTGTATTTATGAACCTTGTTCAAAACGAAGTTTACTGTGACAAAATAGACTTAAAGGAATCCTTACAGAATATGGCAGCTACAAATTCTTCCTCTGTAAGATGTCAGATGACTTAAAGGCTGAGTGTCTTCTGAAACTGCTGTGTAAGATTGGTCACCCTAAATAAGAAATTCTGAAATGTGAAGTAATGGTCATGGATAGATGCTGACTGCTTTTATTTCCTTAGAAAATGATGAAAGATAATAACTTGGTGAGACATCTGGATGCATGTGAAACAATGGGCAATGCAACAGCTATTTGCTCAGATAAAACAGGAACATTGACCATGAACAGAATGACAGTGGTCCAAGCCTACATCAATGAAAAACATTATAAAAAAATTCCAGAACCAGAAGCTATTCCAGAGAAAACTATGGCTTACCTTGTGACAGGAATTTCTGTTAACTGTGCTTATACTTCCAAAATACTGGTAAGTGGATTTCTTCATTCTAATCAAGGTAACTAAACCTCCCCGAAAGATGCAAATTGTCTGGTGGCTACATGGTAGGCAGTTAAGTATAAGCATGTGGCAAAATGCAGTGTAAGGTATTTTATATCTGCTGTAAATTGCTCAACTGTTCATTTGAGACTAAGCTTCAAAAATAGCTTATTTCAGTTAGAACTGATAACTTAGGTTTTGAACAGATGATGTGAAGATACAATCTCAGGAAGACAACTTCCTTAAAGTTCACAGTTGTGTCTAAAATTGTTTTTATAAGTGGGGCTGTTTACCTTACTTGAAGAGCATCTTGGCTCAATTTGAGTGCTACTTCAAAGTAAACATGCAAAAGTAGCATAACATTAGCTAGAACTTAATGAGAAAATGCAAATACAGACGAGTATTTTGATAGATTTTTATTCCAGATATTGTTGTATGAGTTTGTAGGCCTTAAAACTGTAAAGTCTTTGCTTATACCTTGTTTGAGACTTCCAAAATATTTTGAAATATAAAGAATAATGGACTATTTAGCACTTTCGTGTGTATAATTTTCTGCAACTCCAAACATAGCTTCCTTGCTGTAGTTACTCCAATGTGTTGCATAATGTCTGTTCTTTAAGACAGTAAAAGTAATAATTAGAATTTAGCTTTAAAAAACAAATAAATTAGCACTTTAAGATTTAGTAGAAGCCTCTGTTATGAATGCTTTGTACAGGAATAGCCGTAAAACCCCAGTCCAAAAGCTACTTTTCAGCCAATAAAGATGGTACCTCTGCAAGAATTTCCACGATAGCAGTACTTGAGGCAGCACATCAAGATCACTAGCAGCAAATTCTCTGAAACAAGACTGAAATACTACTAACGAGTTACAGCATGTGAGAAGTTTCACAGTCTATTTTCTAAAAGTCTTTTTATAGAAAGAAAAAAAAATGTAGCTGCATGTAAACTGGCCAGGTCCCTTATTACTACAGTTTTAGTCAAATTACATCCAATGCAGTCAGAGTTAGTCTGTTTTACAGAATCACAGAGGGCTGAAAGGGACCTCTTGCAACCTTCTGGTCCACCCACCTGCTCAAAGCAGGGTCAGCCTGAGCATGCTGCTTAGGGCTGTGTCCAGTTGGGTTTTAAGAATCTGAAGGGATGGAGACTGCATCCTCTGGGCATACTGGGCAAGTATTTGACCACCCTGTGAGTGAAAAGGTGTTTCCTTATGTTCAAGCAGAATTTCAAGAGTTTCAGTTTGTACCCATTGTCTGCTGTCCACTCACTGGGCACCACTAAGTCTGGCTTGGCAGTCGTCACCATTGCTCCACCCACCTGCCCCATTCAGGCACTTAATACAAACTGATCAGTTCCTCCCTCAGAGCCTGCTCTTCTCCAGGCTGAACAGCCTCAGCTCTCTCAGCCTCTCCTCATATGTCAGGTGCTCCAGTCCCTTTATCATCTTTGTGGCCCATGGTTGGACTTGCTCCTGGATGTCCATGTCTCTTGTACTGGGAAGCCCGCAACTGAACACCTTAAACTGCACATTAAAGTGATTATCTTGAAAGTGTGAGTATTCAGTACAGACAAATCCAAAGTCTTGCAGCTCTGAACGATGAAAACAGATCACTGACTTATGATTAATATAGTTCAGCTCTAGCTGCTTGAGGCATGTCAGGCTGACTAAGGGCTTCTGCCTTTTTTGCTACAAACTACACTGCAATGTTATAGCTACATAAACTCAGAAGTATCTTGAGAGAAATACTCCTTTAATTATAGCACTAGTACGTTCATATTCCACACTGCTAAGGTAAGAAACTTGCTCTAGTATTAAAGGTTTGGAAACTTGTTTGTGAACTCTCGTCAGTTAAATAGGCCATGGCCTGGAAAATAGAACTTGTAGTGTGCCTTAAGAAGCTTAAAGAATTAGTTTGTTCCGTAGAAGGCTAACAGGTGATGTCATTGTAATCTAAGTCATTGAGGAAGAGTTATTACAAGAGAAGGTACTTTAATTTAGTAGAAATAATGCCACTTAGCTGGTTAAATCAGTTTACTTAAACTTACCTGTACTTTTAAAATGCAAAGTAATTATTCAGGGACTACACTCAATTGATAGAAATTTCAAGCAGTGGAAGGTGCCTTTTAGAAAGGCCATACTGGGATTTGATATAAACTTAATGGGTGATTTTTGAATCTGAGAAGGGAACTGAAAGATCCAAAAAATGTACAGAAGTTACTTACAAAAAACAGCAGTATGACTTTGGCTCATGACTCATAGGAATGTACAGAGTAATCATTGTGAAAGTGAAACTTCCCCATCTCAGAGCAAAGCTTGGCCTTAGCTTCCTTGTTTTCTATATGCTGTACTTCAGTGGTTCATAAGTTAACCTCCTAATCAGTGAAGGTTCTTGTTCTTCTTCCAGCCTCCTGAAAAAGAAGGTGGCCTACCACGTCATGTTGGAAATAAAACTGAATGTGCCTTGCTGGGATTGCTCTTGGATTTAAAACGTGATTATCAGGATGTAAGAAATGAGATACCGGAAGAGGATCTGTACAAAGTGTACACCTTCAACTCTGTTAGAAAATCTATGAGTACTGTGTTAAAAAACTCTGATGGCAGTTTCCGGATATTCAGTAAAGGTGCCTCTGAGATAGTTCTTAAAAAGTAAGAACAACTAATATTGTACTTCAGCATTTAAATCTGGCTAAATATTGTGATAATTGATGAGACTGAAGTGCTATACAACATTGTGCCATAGTCTGCAAAATATTTCTGTTGCGCTGTTCAGACAAGTGTAGCAGTCCAATAACTGTGTGATTGCAGCCAGGTTCCCAGCTTGTATCCCTCAATTGTTTGACTTTCTACAGTTAGATGGGCAATTAGCATTTCAGTTACTTCAACATTTACACCCCCACCATTCTCAAAAAAGAGCTGGTCGTGGTTAATTTTAACTTGCGAACTCTGCTCGGATACAGGAAAGTGTCTATGTACTGATCTGTTCTCTAGTTGAACTATTATAGTTGTGTATAGGTGTGTTTGGTCAAAATTCTCACCCACCTTCCAGTAATGTTCCGAAAGCTGATGTACCTAAATTCCAGGAAGGTCTTGTGCCTCTGGAAAGTGATTACTTTTATGATTACTTTCAGCTTCAAAAGATTGTGCAAGTTGGTCTCCAAGTTGATTAATTTAATAGGAGATTGAACCTGGCCAATGGAGAAACTTCAGGATTTTTAATGTGACAAAGCAAATTGCTTCCTTATGCATCTATAGAGGATTTATTAGAATGAGATTAGACTATTAGCAAGAGATTAATCACTGCTGGGGCAAACTTTTAGGTGTGAAGGCAGCTGTGGTAACTCCTAACTAGGTGAGAAGTCAAGCATGCATGTGTCATGTTCTTTCGGAACAGCAGCTGTATAGCCAGTCTGGTTTTGGTTCCATTGATTTTGCACAATTTCTAGTCAGAGTAGCACATAGATCATACTCATCAGTTCAATATACTTTTTTTGCTTGCTAATAGCCCCCCGCCCCCAAATCATTATCTAGGAAAGTACTAACGCACTAAAGAAAAAAGATGAAATCTTCCTTCTGCTCAACTTAGTGCTGACAACAGAAGGTGAATCTTTAAAGGACTCTTGTTCCTTTCAATACAGAACTTGGATGTAGATGTGAAGTTTTTGATAGCTATGTTTTAAGCCAAATCTCATCAGTGAATAAGTATGCCTATATTTGCATTACTTCTACCCTCAGAAGTATTTTGTACCTTATTATCTTGTTGAGCAGTTGAACTGTAGAAGTGGCTGGAACTCGTTCAGCCCAGACTCATGTAGTCCGCCTGGCTTTATAACTGAGATAAGAAAATAAATAATAAGGAAATTTGGCAAAGAACAAGAAAACTTATACTGATTTAGATACCACTGGAACAGCTGTAATTCCAAAACTACTTCAGAGTATGCACCAGCTAGGAAAAAGTCTTAGCATCATAAGCCACTTTCTTTACCCACTATGTATGCAGTCCTGTGATTGCAGGTAACACAAGATATCCTTAGTAGTTGCTGACGTATGAACAGGTAATCAAAATCAGGAAATTTGGATAGACTTCAAATTTCAGCTATGATGAATACTATGAAGGGACTGCTTCATTTTCATTTCTTGGCTGAGGTGGAAATGTTTTTGTCTTGCACCTGGGAATTCCCTAAACCCTTGGACTAAATACTTAAATTAACATTATTCATCTTAGCAGATCTGCCAGGTCTGAAATTGATATTTTTCAACAAGTCATAAATTCTTATCTTTTTTTTTTTCAGTGCCACACTAGTACTAATTTGTAAAATGTTTATCGCGTTGCTTTATGGCAAAACTTTGTTAAAGATGCAGATGAACAAGACTAAATTTAAATGTTCAAAATATTTGGTAGTGTCATATTCATGGCACCAATATTGGTGAAGTACACACGCTGTCTGTGAAAGCAATGGCATCTTTGGCATGAAGAAACATAACTAGAAGAGCATGTGCTGAAATGTTAGAGTACATAGTGTTGAATCTACTATCTTGTACAAACATTTACATCAGATTTTTTTATTTGTTTTTCATTTACTACTTCACATTAAGAACTCTGTGCCATATGCTCTCTGAATTCTCTGCGCTTAGACGGGGGGGCGGGGAAATGTTACTACTTTTGAGGATGGCATTGGTTCATCATAGTACTAGAGTTTGCTTGTAGTGCTCTTTAGTTTAGTGCTTACAGTTGTTTAAGCACCACATGCATGTTCTGAAAGCGTACTGTACTTCTGAGACTTGTAAAACTGTTAACAAGGTGGGACTATTTTGTTGAACTTGAATTGGATTGACTGACTCAACCAGTGCAGACACTAGTTCATTTACACGCAATGGAGAAACGGATACTTCTGGGAGGTAACCAATGTTTGTGTCCTAAATCCCTTAGGCATTATTTTCATCTAAGGATGACTGGCTCAGGTAACTTTCTACTACAGCTAGTATGTTTTGTGTGTGTGAGTCTAGTGAAAACAAAGCTTGTGGAAACTTGCTGGAGTTGACTGAATGGGCTCACTTCTGGTTAAAATTTGATAACTCTTTAAACCTTCCTTTTCAGGTGCTTCAAAATACTGAGTGCTAATGGAGAACCAAAGGTATTTAGACCTAGGGACCGCGATGATATCGTGAAAACTGTAATTGAGCCAATGGCTTCTGAAGGGCTCAGAACCATCTGCCTGGCATTCAGAGACTTCCCGGCAGGGGAACCTGAGCCAGAATGGGACAATGAAAATGATATTGTTACTGGTCTGACGTGCATTGCTGTTGTTGGGATTGAAGATCCTGTGAGACCTGAGGTAGGGTTGCTGACTAAGCTGTGGTGATTCTGTTAGAACGGATCTTGATTCATGTTGTTGTTTGTCATGCAGAGAGTACAAGAAACTGAATTGCTATTGTATGCCTTAAGCCTAGTTGATAAATGAAGTCTAATTTCTTGGGGGGGAAGTTAATGGAGCTGTAAAAGCAGATTAAAACTTCTTAATGTAACTTATGCTGAGTTACTGAAGCTCTGTACAAACTAATGACTTAAGGGGCTTACTGTGCAGGGTCTCAGTAGGTGGAAAAACTTGTCATTTTTTTGCCACTTGAAATATTAGGAAGTATTGTTCAGGATAATGTTAGCCATTGTGCTTGTTGCCAGCTTCTCATGTGGAGTGAGGGAAGGGAGGGTTTGTCACCTGAGAACTGAGGTAGGGAGTCCGGCTTGTGGTCGAGGTCTTAGGAGGGCAGTATTTCTCAGTGGTGAAAGCTTTTATGCCACATGTAAGCAGAACTCCAGTCTGATCTATGCTAACATCACTTCACACTGAAAGTCGTGAGTGAAGTAGTGTATGGTACTTTATTTCACATAATCATAAATGAAAAGCCAGCACTCAGTAATTTTGAATACTACAGCCTAATATGTCATGAGGGTTATTGTATATTTTTGAATACTGCAGTATTTGAAAAATGAAGGCAGGGGTGTCGCAAGGCAGGGGACATGACATAACAACAGCAAAACCCATTTGCCAGAATTGCCATTTGTGTGTTTTTCAGGAAAAGAATTTTGGTAAGCTACTTAATTTTTTTAAAATGTTCCATGGCAACAGTCTTGATTGTAATAAAAGTGTTATTCTGGATTGAGCCAAAAACATTCCTTTCACTCACATGTCTAGATTTATTCAGCCAATGTATAGTCTCTGAGCCTTTGGGTTTTGATGGGGGTTTTTTTTGGTTGTTTTTTGGTTGTGTTTTTTTTTTTTTTGCTTACAGGTACCTGATGCAATAAAAAAGTGTCAGCGTGCAGGTATAACTGTGCGTATGGTCACTGGCGATAACATTAACACTGCTCGTGCTATTGCATTAAAATGTGGTATTCTGAATCCCGGTGAAGACTTCCTGTGTTTAGAGGGCAAAGACTTTAACAGGAGAATACGCAATGAAAAAGGAGAGGTAAGCATACTGACAACGTAAATTAGATCAGCAGATATTTTAAGTCTCCTAACTAAAATATAACCAGTGCTCTCTTTTGCAGATAGAGCAAGAACGAATAGATAAAATTTGGCCAAAGCTTCGTGTTCTTGCAAGATCTTCTCCCACTGACAAACACACTCTAGTAAAAGGTAAGTAAAAGCTATCTGAGCTTCTAAGTAAAGCGCTTCTAGGGAAAAAAAAATCTATGACTGAGCGGAGGGAAAAACCTATGAGTGTGTCTTCATTTACCAACCAATTTCCGCTCCCCACCTCTCCACCCCCTGCTTTAGAAATGGAGCCAACTAGAACTCTGCTGTGACATTTTTTATGATTCTCAGGAAGACAAAACTGTGTTTCTCTTTTGGGTTTAACCTGTGCTGTGTTGTCAATTTTGAACTGTAACACTGAGATGTCATTTCATTTTAGGTATAATTGACAGCACTGTCTTTGAACAGAGGCAAGTTGTAGCAGTAACTGGTGATGGTACCAATGATGGTCCAGCTCTGAAGAAGGCAGATGTTGGATTTGCTATGGTATGATTTATTTTTATTTTATCTTCAGTATTTTGGAGACCTATTTTGATAAAATAGCTTATCAAATCACTTAAAAGAAGATTAAACAGCCTTGCTTGTTTCATGAGCCTAATATACAATTAAGTTAATGGAGTCAATATCTCTCACACATAATACTAATTACTTTTTCTTCCTCCCTCAGTCTTCCAACTTAAGCATATTTTTCTTTGATGGAAAATGTCCTTGTGGCATTTCCCATTGAATAAAACTTAACAACCGCAGATCCCCAGCCACTTGCAAATGAAAACCTTTTTACTCAAAGGCTTGTTGTAAAATGTAGGAACAGAATTACTGATACTGAAGATTTCTGAAATGAGATCTGTTCAGTGTATAACAAAGTGACTTCAGGTGGTAAACAGCATACATGTTGACTTTCAGTAAAGCTTATACGCAATATGGAATGAGCTTATTCATCTGCTTTTCATGAAATGATGCATCGGAATATGGAGACTATAATGAGAGACTGGCAGTTGATGTTTAAAATGGCTTTGGAGGCTATACTAAAAGACATCTCTAGTACAACTGAAGTAAGAGCATTTTATGACAATCTAGGATCTGCATTCATCTGGGTGGTTCATTAGATTACTTGGCTGTCTCAGTTTAAATTCTCAAACACCCTTTCAGATGGTAGCCAAACAAAGTCTTGGACAGAACCCATGAAAATCAACTGCTCGGGGTAGAACTTCTTATCCTAGATTTACCTTGTGTTAAGCACTAGTTTATTGCAGGCTCTCAATTAAAACAAACTTATCTTTAAGTGCCAATACTAGATAGACTCATACCCTAAGTAGGCAGGCTTCAGCTTTCTTTTGTCTCTTTCAAAACACTGCAAGATGGATTCCTCAAGCATCCTCTTTCCTTAAGATTCCTCCTTGGTCTTAAGCTGAAAAGGTACATTTTCATGCTAGTAGGTCACTTTTGTCTTTAAAAACTCGTTATTAAGCATTTGAAGGAAAAAATATCATCACGCTCTTCCTACACCACATGCAGATGCACTGAGTCAGATGCTAATCTTGAAGAAAAATATGAAAAGAGGAAGAGCTTTTATGTCATTCTCAAGGAGCATTTTTCAACAGCATAACTTACAAATTTGACAGCTACATATGAAATGTTCTCCGGACTGTAACAGTCTTGTTTGAATGAGTATCTGTTTTCTGCTATTGTATAGCTGCTGTAGTTGGCACTGTCAGGGGCAGATTTATTTTCATCTTCTAGAGCTTAAATGTTCCCTGCAGTTGTCATCAATATTCATCTGTGTAAGAAACTGCTTTCTCTAACTGTTTACCTAAATAGCACTTAAAATATACCATCTACTCTACGATATTTAAAGATACCTTTTAAGGTGTACACGTAACTGTGCAGGTGACTCATTTCTTTGGCAAAATAATATTGCAAGAATAACGATCATTGAATTTGCTGTTGAGTTAGTGTTTTTGAAATGCCAAAAGCTAAATAAATATCCTTGAAGTAGGTGTTACACAGAACTCAGCTTAACTGTTTGGGTACTGTTAAGAGAGTCCAAGTGCTTAAAACTTCAGAATGTCATATTGCATTGCAGTGTTGTATGAAATGACATTGCACGTGCTGCTGTTTAATGCCAATGCTCTTCTGCAAAAGGCTTTTGGTAATGTGTACCATGCTACTGTGTTACGAACACATGCATTGCCGGACTGCCGAAACCCGTACAGCAAATTCATTAGGACATAGACTAAAATGTAGTACTGCACCATCTGGTGGCCTTTAACTTGAACAGGGTTCAGTAACATTTCTTTGGGAGAACTTAAGTAGTGTCTTTGTTGTCAACCTGAGGATTTTTACTATTAAGGTGTTTCTTTTAAAGACAACATTACCTTTTTTTGTTTACATTTTCCCATGCTTGAGTAGAACTTGCAAGCAGAACTTGACTCAGTAGAATCTAGGGTGCTTACATTAAAATAGTCCTTCAGACATTGTGCATCAAAGTGAAGGCTGACCAAGGATATAATAAAAGCTTCTATTACGTAAGTCAGTGCATCCTGTTATATTTCATAGTGTTTTTCTTTTTCTACCAGGGTATTGCTGGAACAGATGTAGCTAAAGAAGCTTCTGATATTATCCTTACAGACGACAACTTCACAAGTATTGTTAAAGCAGTTATGTGGGGACGGAACGTGTATGACAGCATCTCCAAATTTCTTCAGTTCCAGCTTACTGTCAATGTAGTAGCAGTAATTGTTGCTTTTACAGGAGCATGCATTACACAAGTACGTACTAGTGGTGGATTATTTCAGCTAATAAAGGTTGAAAATGCCATGACTGACTAACTCTTGAATTCAAGCCTTCAGTTAAATACTAGTCCAAAGAACACAATGCTCTTCAGAACATGCCCATGTTGTATAATAAATGCCTTTAATAGCTTCAATTTGGTCACTCATATTGTAGGGTTTATGTATCTATCTTTATAGGATTCTCCACTTAAAGCTGTGCAGATGCTGTGGGTAAATCTCATAATGGACACATTAGCTTCTCTTGCCCTGGCAACAGAACCACCCACTGAAGCTCTTCTCTTGCGAAAGCCTTATGGTAGAAATAAACCTTTGATTTCTCGCACAATGATGAAGAACATTTTGGGTCATGCGTTCTACCAACTTGTAGTGGTCTTCACACTCCTGTTTGCTGGTAAGAATATTGAGGCTTTACAAAGTTATAAAAATTGTACAGAGATGTGATCTTAAAACTATCTTTTTTATTGTAGTGTGTGTGTGTAAAGACACCAATTAAGCTGCTGATAAATGCCTTTTATACACAGGTGAGAGAATTTTTGATATTGACAGTGGAAGAAATGCACCTCTGCATGCTCCTCCTTCAGAACATTATACTATTGTATTTAATACATTTGTGATGATGCAGCTTTTTAACGAAATTAATGCCCGAAAAATTCATGGTGAAAGAAACGTTTTTGAGGGAATCTTTAACAACGCTATCTTCTGTTCTATTGTTCTGGGGACGTTTGTTGTGCAGGTAAGTAAATTCTTGGGGGGTGAGGGGAAAATGTACTTAGTAGACTGACTTACTTGCTCACTTAGGAATGATAATCAACTAGTGCCAGGCATTTAATTTCTGCAATGTGCAAAACCTTCAGTGTCAAATGCTATACATCACTTCAAAGTGCTGCTTGATAGGGTTTTCGGGTAAGATCTTTGAAACTGGCAAAATTGGAATGTTGAAGTACTTGTATGTACCTTTTGAATTTTCTAGACCTTCAATTTGATCTTAGTGTTCTACTTTCTTGACAAAATGTTAAGAAGCTGTATGTTCCTCCCTAGGCAGAACTTTTCCTCATAGTATCTGCCTGCGCATCTGAACGAAGCTGCATTGAAACAATTATAGAAAAGTTACAACTTCTCGTATCTTCTTAAGGAGATTAGGACATAAATAAGCTTCAGACACTTCAGGATCAGCTTTTATCTTCCTGATGTAGAAATCAGTTACCTGTATAGATGAGACTGTTTTAGGTGTTATTTTTATGTGAAAACCACTGATTTCTAGGGAACTTCTGTTGGTACATCTAGGCAGATTTGTAAAAGTTAGTTAGTTAACTCAGTGTATACTAACAGATGAAACTATCTGAAATTGATTGGGTTAACACACTGAAGTTGAGAAAACCAAGTCAAAATTGAATCCAAATAAACTAGTTCACAAGAAATAGTTTCACCTTCTAAGTGCTCTTCACTTTTAATTCATCAGAAGAAATAACCAACAAATCGGTATACTATTTGTTTCAGAATTCTTTCCTTTTGACTGAAGTTATTTCAGACTTAAGATATAACGCACGCCTTAAGCTTCTCCTTAGACTTGGGATTCCATGAAGTTGACCTGATTCATAGCGGTTCAAGCAATGCAAATGTATGCACCTCAACTTCATGTAAAGTTAGTTCACGTATTCTCCCAGGTTTACGTTTCTTTAGATGACACTTAGTCAGAAGCTACTTTTATCGTCAGGGTTGCATATTCAGCAGACGGACTGTTATTGTGCAACAAATCCAAATATGTAGAAATTACTCCCGACTGCAGCCCTGTTTGCTTTATGAACTTGGCAGACTGAATGCTTTCCCAAATAAGTAACTCCTGAGTTGTCATCTCAGTGTTTTATTCTGTCTTAATAAAAGAAAGATACACTTGGGCTTTTCAGCTGTCAGGTGTCCTACTTAATGGTCAATACTGTCTCCTTTTCATGCCTGCCCTGCTACTTGAATTGTTGATTCTCCAGGGCAGACTTTCATGTGTAAGTCAGTAGGAGCTCATTTAATTTAGCTTTTGAGATCTCTGCCCCCTCCCCCCAAGACTTGCTACATATGTGCCGCACCATGAGGATTTAAAGTCTGACATTTAACACTGGGATAGATAGTAATATTCGGTTGATTTATTTCTGAAATATTTCATGTCTTGTCTGACATTTAACACTGGGATAGATAGTAATATTCTGCTGATTTATTTCTGAAATGTTTCGTGTCTTGTGGATCTGTGACTTGTGTTAATAGAAGTTTATTAATCAACTTGGTTCTGAGATGGGTGTTCATAGGATAAATAATCACTATGAATTTGTAGCATTGAATACATGCTGTAAATGTGAAATGAAGGGGAAGAACTGCAAGCACAAAGAAGTAGTCAACAGGTTTTTGTGAGTAACCTCTGAAGAATAGCTAAATGGGTAGCTCTTGAAATACTGAAAAGCAAGAGAAAAGATGGCTTACGTTTGGAAACTTGCTCAACGGCTGAGATAGTGGAAGTATATGCTTAATAAGATGGGAAATCCTATGTTCTAATGCAAAGTTGTATGTAGGGATCTTGAAGCGTCTGGGAATTTTTTAGTAACAGGTCACTGATAATGTGTTGTTTAACGATGTTGCTCTTGACAGATAATTATTGTGCAGTTTGGTGGGAAGCCTTTCAGTTGCTCAGAACTCTCAATTGAACAGTGGCTATGGTCCATTTTCCTGGGCATGGGAACACTACTCTGGGGCCAGGTAAACTAGCTTTTTCAAAATGCTAAGTATCTACTTGCACTAGAATACTTCACATGGAAAATAAAAATACACTGTCTTTAACATTCAGATCTTTGAAGTGGATTATATGAACAGATGGAGATTAACAGTAAATACTGATTAAAATTGACTCTCAATAGCTAGAAATTCCTTAGTTGGATATTCCTTAATCTGACTTGGTCAATAAGTTACACTTCATAACTTGATGCTATGGCTGATATATGTTTAGTAACTTTTAACTAGAAGCAGACATAGTTACCTTTTGAATATGAAATTTATATCTTTAGCCAGGTAAGTACTAGAAGAAGTTCTGTAAGAATACAGGTGCAATGAACATGTTAATGTTGAAATATATATAGCTTATTGTTGAATGGTTTTCTTGAAAAACCAGAATTGTTAAATGTGCTAGTATTTTCTTGATATAAAAAATTCCTGGAGTAGCAAGAAATGCAGCAAAACTAAAAAAAAATTTCTCTTTAATCTTCATTTACATAATTATGAAATAATGGGAAAGTTCTCTCAACTATTAAACTGTTGCATTTTTACACACACACACACACCCCCACACACCCACACACCCACAACCACCCCCCTTAGGGTTTCATTACTATTGCATGCACAATAGCACTTGTAGCCAGCAAGCTTATTTACATGAAACTTTAGACCTACAGAGTTTTCTATTATTCAATGACATAGTTGTCTAAACTTTTCATACCACATGAAGAGTTTTCCATTACAGTTTCTTTCCTTCCATTTTGTAAAGGACACTTCAGGTTTCAGTGTAAAATTGGTAGGGTGAATTTTAGTTGTAAATACATACATAGATGCATATTCTAAAGGTGGGGTATAAGCTTTTTAATAAGGTTCTCTGGAAAATTAATTATTTAAAAAAAAAAATCAAATAGAGTCACTCTGAGGTTTAAAAGTACCCTAGAAGAGAATCGAGATGGCTTGAAATACCTTTGACACAAAGTGTCTTGCAAGGGCAAAGCTTCCCTGCTGCAGTTCATGCTGCTCTAGCATCTCATTAAAGTCAAAGAGATCTTGGTTTTCTGAGAATAGTAGAGACTGAAGTGTGATCTGGGATCATTCATAGTAGCAATTTCAGCATGAAGGCTCTTTATCTTGCTTTTGGAGCAGTCTTTTTTCCTCTGCAGCTGCTGAAATGGTCTTCTAGGTTTGTGATGATCAAGGAAAGCAGTCTTGGAACTGATCTGGATCTGCTAGATGGGACGTATCAAAAGATGACTCCCCTTAACTACATAGTTCACCAGAATAGCCCTGAAGGTGGGGATGAAGAGGAAAGCTGGAACAGCCATACATAGCTTTCGTTTAGTTTAAGATAGATGAACTACTGTATACCAAGTAGCAAAGTAACAGTTTGGGATAAGGGTTTTGGACACATCACTCATCTTGCAAATGGATTGATACCTTCCAGGTCACAAAAGAATGCATGTCTGTTTTGTATTTCTGAATTATCTGTGGTTACTTTAAATGATGTAGTTCTCGCTTGAGGTAGTACATCATGCTCATCAAACTGATGGAGCTCTGAAAGTTCTAGAAACAAGCGCAATCTACAGAATGAATGGCTCTCGTAGCTTCGGTACTGCTTCTTCCTGGCATAGTCAAGTAATATTAAAGTAGAATTCTTTGTCCCTAGCAAGGATATCTTGTTTGCTAGGTTTGTAGTCCAAGTTTAATTTCACACCTCAGTTGAGCTGGTGAGGATATTCACAGCTTTGCAGCTATTCAGCTGGAGCGATTGCTCCACATTAATACAGTCATCCGATTTACATAATTTGTTTTTTCAACTTTGCTAATTGTATGCAGGATATTATGTTAAGCCTTAAGTCTGGTATTACAATATTTTTTTTTTTTTAAAGAATAATCCTGATTTGTATTTTTTATTCACCGTTAGTTGATTTCAACAATTCCAACCAGCCGCCTGAAATTCCTTAAAGAAGCTGGTCATGGAACACAAAAGGAAGAGATTCCTGAAGAAGAACTAGCAGAAGATGTAGAGGAGATTGATCATGCTGAGAGAGAATTACGTCGCGGTCAGATCTTGTGGTTTAGGGGCCTAAACAGGATACAAACTCAGGTATGGTCTTGAAAAAGGTAGGATGCAGTGGGTGTTATGAGGGAAATCTCTCCATCTCCAATCCTTTGACTAAGGTGGCAGTTCTAACTGGTGTGACTGAGAGTATCAAAAGGGGGTACGGATGAAAATGTAATCCCTCAGGGAACCTCTGTTTTCTTCAGCTCTAAATGCATCTCTTGCTTGTGTATCTGCTCCATTAAAAAAAAAAAAGTGCCTTTTTTCTTTACTTTTTGTGTGTTATAGATGGGATGGTCCTTTCTCTTGTTCTCTCTCTCTCTGTCTCTGTCTCTTTCTCTTGCTGAGCAAGCTGTCACAATCTCTGATTCCTTGCAGATGGATGTAGTGAATGCTTTCCAGAGTGGAAGTACCATTCAGGGGGCTCTAAGGCGGCAACCCTCCATCGCCAGCCAGCACCATGATGTAACAAATATTTCTACCCCTACACATGTAGTGTTTTCCTCTACTACTGCTTCTACTACTGTGGGGTGTGAGTGTGTGTTCCTAAAGTGCATGAAATTAACATTTCCTAATTCATGTACCTAACGTTTCTCATTTTCTCCTTAGTACTTAAAATCATCGTTCAGGCTTTTATAGAGCTCTTCCACAAAGTGGAGTCCTCAAGACGTTTTTTTTCTTAGAGGGCTGAGAACAGGTGGAACAGTTTCAACAAAAGACTTTAATGTGAAAGCTGTGAGCCTGCACATCCTGTGCCTTCATCCATTCGTGTACAGGGGGATGTTTAAGATAACTGGGAAAACTGTTGTAAATTTTCGAGTATATGCCTCTTAGGGTGACTTACATTGAATAAGTGAATTAACAGCATAATCACGGACCCAGGGCAATAAAAATAGATGTCTTGCACTGCAGCATAAATTATATCTAAGGAAACAAGCTGATGGAAAAGCAAATGGTATGTTAAAAATATGAATGTAGTTAGCACATGAAGAACTAAATCCATTTTCTTTGTAGCCTGTAAGGAACTTCTGAATCTCTGCTTCTGTTGGACCCTTTTTTACTGAATAACACTACTTTCTCAACATCAGGATTCAGGTGGCGAAACAAGGCTTCTAAAATGTGTACAAGTCAGAAGAAACATTTAATTAGCTAATATAAAAAGGAAAAAAAATGCTTGAGCATTGAAGAGTGAAACGTTCATTCAAATTTGAAGGGTTTTTTTCCTTTCTAGGTTCTTCTGGCAGCAGTTCATAAGCCATCAGTGAAAGTGAAGTTTTTGTCTCACCTTAATTTTGCCCTCTTTGTATTGTGCTCTAAGTGGCATTTCAGTTTCAGCCTTCCTGTCTGTAGAGGCTAGAGATTTAAGTACTCCTGTACACAGGCTTCAACTCTGGAGCTTGAAGATGCATAACAGCTGTAGTTGAATACTGATAGCTAGTATCTATTGTTGAAAGAGTTTTCCATCTTAATTATATATTACATGTTTAAATTCCCATGTTCTAAATTCCTAGAGACTGGTTAAATCGTTGTGTTTTTTTAAAGTAACTCTGAGGGCTTCTTTCCCCCCCGTGCTTTTTAAACTTTCAGATTACCAGATGGATGAAGACCCTTCATTTCAGGAACTGTCTTAAATGAAATGTTCTCTTCTGATTCCCCCCCTCCCCCTCCGGCTTGGCCAGAATTCTTGCGTAAGCTTGCACAAGTATTTACCTCTGTACTTGTTCTCCTTTGGCAAGACAGGTATTTTGCTACCTTGCAGTAGTATTGAGAAGCTTAGGTCACAAATTTGCATGCCTCAAGAACACGAAATGAAAAGTAAATTTAACAATAAGGATGCCCAGGATTGCATCTCCTTGTTAAAATGCTAATTAGTAACCTGTATCCCTAACTACTCTTAAGAACATTAGACATTCAGAATTCTCTAGAGAGCAACTTCATGCCATGCTGCCATTTGAGCAGAATCTAATGGGCACTGCAGCATCTCATTGCATCAAATGACCAATGCAGATATGGAGCTACAATAGCAGAGAACTAGTTTTTGATCCTCACTAAGTAGTACAGTCTTCTGCTACATCCTCCAGTAGAAGAACTTTTGATAACTAATATGTATTAACGAGAAGCAGATGTGTTATTTCATCGTGTGTCTCTTTTGGAGCTGTTTGGAAAACAGTTCAGCTCCTCCTATGAAGTGAGGTTGCAACTCTTAAGCAGCCATCTGGCTAGGAGGATTTGGAGTGCTTACTGCATTCCTTGCTATTCTGGTACTAATATGAGGAAGGCCTGATGACAGTATAAATTACATATAACAAATTTGTCTTGTTTTGTCCTCACTTATGCAATTTATTTATAGCTACATCTCTCATCTAATTATCCTGAGTAGTTGAGCATAAAGCCTTTGAAACGCTAGATTTTCCCTTTTTAAGTATAACTTAGCATGCTGATAGTCTGCTTTCTGCATTCATGGCTGGACTCTGAGGGTCATGGGTTCATAGGATTGTCTAGACCACTTGTTTAGTATGCATTTTGCATGGGAATCAAACCTTTATTGTGGGTATGCTTGTATTCTTATGATAATTACAGCTGTCCTGTTAAGCCAAAAATTGTTTTCCATTACTGCTTATGTTTTAAGTTACCATCTGTAAGTCATGAAAAACCAGTCCCACGAGGCAGTCATATTTCATTTCGCTACACAAATCAGTGGCACAGTGGGACGCAACATGCCAAATAAAGGCGTTGCAAACTTTGTCTGGCATTGTCACCGCTGATTTTCTTGGTAAGTGCTGAGAGAGTTTAGACAGCTTGCTGGACTTGTTTAAAGCTCTTGTAACAGCCAACTCCTTAACAGCGTGCTCAGTTTTATCTTATGACGAACAATAAAGTGCTAGCTGCTGTTCTAATCTTTGTACTTCTCAAGCACATTCACACTATTCCCTGTCCTCCCTTTATTGGTAGTTATGTCCTCCCCTGTGCGTGCACGTGCCCCCGCCGTGGTCTCCATGGTTAACGGGGCCCAGCCATGTACCTGCAGTATAAAAATGGGGACATGATAGCTTTTGAGTAAAATTCTTTGTGCAAGTGCTCTGAGGTGGTAGGGGTGGGGGAACAACACTATTTCTGGAGGTCAAAGAACATGGTCAGGACCTAAGACTTTATCATATGCAGTGACTCTGTGGTAACAACTCTGATAAAGCATCACTTTTTGGGAGCCCTTCACTGTGTTAATAGTGAGGTGGTTTGATGTGTCTTAGCTGTTTTGAAGTCTCTGCCCCTGGTCTGCTTGATCTTCCAGCTTCATTCCTTCACCTGGAAGTCACTTTATTTTTACTGTTGAGCAACTCTACGGAAGCACTAGTCATGACATATTTCTTAGCTTGAAACTAGTAATCTTGGATGTGCTAAAAAAAAACACAACATTTTTTTTTAAATGGGACTTGCTGTTTGTAACAGTAAGTTCTTGTTTACTACAGCATTGCTCTGGTGCTTGCTATACGGCAGAGGAGCTTTAGGAATGAAACTGTGCTTTGCCGGAGACTTACTCAGAACAGAGATGTTGAGACCTGAAGAGAGAGCTAATAGAAGGGAGAAACTGTATCTTGAGGAAAATGTTGGATGAAGTGGTCCCTGACTTCTGCCTAACCTTATTTGTTTTATCAGTTCACAAATGAATCCTGAATTCCTGTAGTTGGTCAGGGAAACGTGGGACATGGGAGGAGAAAAGGGGTGTGGGCAAGTGGTTTCATCATTCAAGTTACAATTTGGAAAGCTTAAATTCAAATCAACCTGGACATGCACAATTTGCAAAATGAAGCTGTACTTTATTCTGTCTTAATTTCATTCCAAAACATCTATTTATGAATTCTGTAAACTTAGTTTTCTGATTTGAAAAATGGAGGGACTTGAAATAATACTCAGCCTGGGAATTTTGTCCATGAATTCTATGTAAATTGAAGACTCAAGCAAAGGCTGATCACCTGCTTTTCTCATACTTTGTGCTACTTGAATAGCCTCTTCAAAATTACAACCTGTCATGGCTACTTAGTTGTACAATACAGTATTTGATTTCCTAGTTCTGGTCTTAAGTTTCCAAAGCACTCTTCAGTAAGAAACTTTCTCTAGTGTGGTAAATGGGTATATACTCGAATATTTACAGCTGTTACAGTGGTATCCTTTTTTGCATGACTCTTTGTAAATGTCCAGTCATTGTGACATTGGCTTACACTTGCTTGGCTTTTTCATAGTCAGTTGACATCCCAATTCCTAGCATGAGAATTAGTAACCCTTTTATCCTCTAACTTATTTTCAGCCTCTCCCCTCCCCCCATACCCCAAGTATTCAATAAAACACTCATTGAGATTTATTTAATTTGTGAATAAGTAAATAATCGTTGGCCTCACTTCTGAAAAATGCTTAGCCCATGTTAAATAATTGAACAATTCTAGTGCCATGTCTGAATTTTTAGGCCCTTCAACTTTTTGCAGTACTTCTACAATTTTTATTCCTGCTGTGTAGACTGGCAGTGCTCTCCTGAAATGCTCTTCATTTTTTACAGTTTATTGCAACTTCCACTGCATCACATACAAATTCGATTCACTCATGTCTACCTGTTTGTGGATTCAAACTCATAAGAACCATGCCATTACCAGTAAATCTGCAGCACTTACACCACCTTTTTTTCTTTGTTTACAGATCCGAGTGGTGAATGCATTTCGTAGCTCCTTGTACGAGGGGCTAGAGAAACCTGAGACACGAAGTTCAATTCACAATTTTATGACGCATCCTGAGTTTAGAATAGAAGACTCCGAGCCTCATATTCCCCTTATTGATGATACTGATGCTGAAGATGATGCTCCAACAAAACGCAACTCTAGTCCCCCACCCTCTCCCAATAAAAATAACAATGCGGTTGACAGTGGAATTCACCTTACAACAGACATGAACAAGTCTGCTACCTCTTCATCCCCAGGGAGCCCGCTACATAGTTTGGAAACATCACTCTGATTGTAAGCTGAATGTTAACACACTAGCTGCATTGTAAAGAAATTGAAACTGGGTCTTTTCACACATTATGATGGACAAGATGGTATTCTTGTCTTGGACTTCAACAGAAGACACACTTGTACGAATGTAGATTTATTTTTTTAAAAAAAAAGCTTTCTGCCAGACTGGAGGGTGCTTTTCTGGGGGTGGGAGTAATAATGAACTCTGACAGATAAACAGTAACTCGGCATAAGTGACCTGTGGATCATCTGTTGTACTTATGAATGGTCCTGAACAGTGTGTTAGCAGAGCTTTAGTTTATCATGATCCTTTTCTGAGGGGAAGGCTGGGAAGGGCAAGGAGGCCCTGGATCATTGAATTGATACTTTAATTTCTGCTGTTGGCTGTTAATAATTTGGATTATTTATGTTTATAAATGATACAGATCTGTTTACAAGGTTTGTAGATACTTTTTTTTGTTCCTGTTCATAGATGGGAAGCTTCCTTATAAATGATGCAGAGGAAAAAAACAAAAAAAACCGAAAAAACTAGTCCTTCAAATACTGCTGTATTTTCAGGAAAAGGGTGTTTCTATTGAAACTGTACTAAATTTTGCCTGCAATTTACCTTGTTAAATATTGTAGATAAATTGCTAATACTAATAGCCAAATAGATAACACTAATGCTTTGTAAAAACATGAGCAGTGGTGTTCTAATGAAGTTATGGCCTCTGTCCTAATTAGTTTCTTAAATACATTTACTACTTAATGGTTTTGAAACAACTGTTTAATTTTTAAAAATTTTGAGAAACTTAATAACTTTTGTTCAGAACTTAGTAGGATTGTTTAATGCAGGACATCAATATGTGATGGAACTTGCTTGAAATAATTCTGTTATCGGGCAAAATGGATTAAATTGAAATACATCAGAATCTTAGTCCTTTGTTTTTGTCTAAACATGTTAGTTTAGTGCTGTCTTGGTGAACTGTGAGTGGAACTGTGATTTTTTTCTAATCTATAGAATCCTTCATGCAGCATGAGGGCTGTTGGCATTTTGAAAGGTTGTTAGTGGGTAGCATACATGTTCTCCTTTTTGTTTTTGAAACTTGTTTGTAAACATGAATAAATCTGCCCTTTTGTTAAAATAAAATTGCAGCAATGGTTTCTTACAGATTTTTTTTTCTCAGCTCCTTCACTGGAAACACTGAAAAGTACTCTTTTGCATTACTGGTTAACTTTAAACTGCAATTTCAAGATGGTAACAGCCCCACTAAATATAGTACTTTGGGTAAATTGAATCATGGTGGCTGCCTCGAAAATGAATGTAAGCTAAGGTAATCAAAAGTCTTCACTAAGCCAAAAGGATGCTCCTTGGGATTGAATAGGTCTGACTGAAATTCCAAGACTTACTGTGAGTACTGTGTAATAAATATATCCCTGACCACTTAAGTGAGGGGAAACTGAGAACTAACATATAGCATGGGTGAAAATACATTTTTCAGTTGATTAATATCTTATGCACCAAAACTGACCTGCTAGTGATTGACTGAAGAAGTTATGGTCCACTTCACCTCAACTGTATTGTTTAAACAGCAAAGGATGCTGGAACAGTACTTGATCTGGTACTTCCTCACGTTTTCTAGGTCCAATACTGCTTAGAAGAGCAACTGAAGAGATGAGTTGTAAACTTTTTTTTTTCTTTATTTTCCAGCTCTGTATTCTTCAAAATAGCAAGTGAATTTTTTTGCCAAATAGTCCAGACTTTTGGAGATTTTTTAAAGGGGTCCCTTCAAAGGAGTGCAGGAATTAAGCTGGTAATGAGGGAGAGATAATACTAGAGCAAACTGCAGAAACTAGCAGGTTAGGAAGCTCAAGCATATCTCTCCCTTGTGGTGGGATACAGGCATGCTTGGGTTTGTCCTTTAGTGGCTAGTGTTCGACCTGTAGCACTGTATCCCGCTGTCAACCACTCCTGAATTCAATCTTTACCATTGTACTTAAGTAAATACACTGAATTCTAGGCAAGGGGGTTTTGCACTTGACACTGTATAGCAATTTCTCCCACGTTTCTAGCACTTCCCTTACGTCATGGTTCTTGCCTAGAGTGCTTGGTAGGGGGATCAGTTTTTATGCGATCTGTTTTCTCCCTACTACAAAAGTCAGATAAGCGCTGGCTAAAAATGAGGAGAGTTTCTTTACCCATGTACACTGCCATTGATAAAGTATCTTCATTTAACTTCATTAACGCATCATCATTTGACTTCATCTGAAAACAGACTTTAATATTTCCCCCTCTCTTTTAGCTGTGCTAATGACTGCGTGTTATATTTTTTGGAATAAAGTCTGCACTTAAGCCTTTTGAGGGGGAGTGGGAGAGGGTGAATGTAGGCTTTGTACATCGGTGGTCCCTCCTGATTCTGTTAACCTTGGCGTGCTGTTCTTACAGGAAATGTCCATACAGAAATAAGGAAAAGTTGTTTAAGAGGGGAGTATGCTTTCTTTGTGATTTCAAGAAGTCATAACATGTTGCCTAGATTATGAAGTGGTTATTAAGCTCATGAGGCCTTCATTGCCTTTCTGGTTGTAAGGTTTACTTGTCTTTCTTCTTGTAACTGAAATCAATAAAAGTGCTGTTCATCTCAGTCTGTATGGGGACTGAAATTCTTGAATGTCAGTACAGTACTGATTTAAACCCAAAATGCATGCCCATTTTATAAAATAGCTCTTCCTACGACTTTAGGCTCATTGCCTTTCAGAAGGTCATGGCGTACATGGTGTTATGATCAAGCAATAGTAACTTTAACATAAATGCAGGTTTAGACTGACTACTATTTGAAGTGGCTTAAAATTCAGTATCCTGGGTAGGATGTCTATTATACTTGTGCATAAGAAAAATGTTAGGACACCTAATTTTGGCTTTGAGGGAGGGGTGAAAATTGCTGTATAAGAGGACTCATTTTTCTGTGTTGGTTTTAACAGGGAGAGGAAAATGCTGCCTCATGGAGTAGTCTGAAGAGAATAATGGAAACAAATGCCTTAATGCCAAACCAATGGGTAAATGTAGGGCTCTGCAGCAAGTGTAAGCAGCCAAAAAATATGAACTAATGCTCTCAGACTTTCTTAAAATAGCAGGAAGTTGTCCAACGTGTTTCAAAGTAAGCAAGCAAATGCAATATTCATAGAAGGATAACTCATGCAGAGCCTACTGTATTGGGAAGCTATATTTCAAAGGCCTGCTAAGTTCAGTTTCTACTGCCAGTAGTGCCAGCCTCTGCAGAGCCCTGGAAGAATCCAGCTCGTATTAAGCCTTGCATAAATTAAAATAGAATGTCTTATTGTCCATATTGCTTTTCTGATGCAAATACTTGGTTCTAAAGAGCTCCTGCTTTTTTTCTACCTCCACCCTCTCCCCATGCAGTGCATATCTTCTGATCTTACAGATTTCAAGCCCTCACTGAAATACCTTAACTTTGTTGGATGAGCCTGGCCAGCATGGAGGGTCCAACTCCGACTTATCTCCAGCCTGAACTGGCCTGATATTCAGGACCATGCCATGAGATATTCTGGGCCAGAATCAAGAGACTTAGAGCTGTTCCTTCTTATCTTCTTCTGGGGACTGGATACAGAATTACCTAACCACCGTCTTCAAGAGATTGCAGCATCCATCAAGGAGATATGGCTTACACAGTGTCTAAACCAAAAGCCTCCTACAGGTACTACTTGTCCTTTTTGTTCAAAGTGAGGTCTAGGATGAGGATTTGCTTAGAAAACTATGAGATGGGCTTAAACACCTGAAAGAAGATGTCATGAAAAAGGTAGCTCACTAGACAGCAGCAGCACCTTCCTAGTTGCAAAACATAAAGCCTAGAGTTGATGCTTACACTGCAAATTTAACAAACCGGGGAGTATTCCTCAGTAGGGGAAACAAATTGGATGTGGCTATTACACTTTCATAGTAATTCAGCAGCATTAATAGGAGATTATATATAAAAGAAGAAGAGATTGGCATAGTTTATGTCCAAAACATGCACAGCTGCAAGGAAGCAAGCAGGTTTCTCCTGCACTGTATGGAGCAGGTAGAGGACTTTGTTTGGTGTCCACATACAACTGTTTGGTGTCCACATACAACCACTTCAGCTCTTCTTAGGATTCTGGGTGTATTCCTTTAAAAGATAGATAAGGACACCTAGCATTGCAGAAGATGGGCAGTAGCTTGCTTCAGCCATATCCGATCTTCAAGATTTAATGAATTCCTCTATAACTCTTTACAACTATTATGTGCACCTGACATCTCCTAGTTTTCAAAAAATCTATAAAATTGTTAGGCTGAAGAGGGTTACTTGGCTTGCCCCAGCTGGAAGATGGTGGAAATTCAAGCTTGGAAAAAGGAGAAGCAAGGGGATTTCTGAGAACTAACAGCTTTTGGTTGATGGGAATGTATATTCGGGAATACTGGAACATCAACTGGCATCTTGAACTCTGGTGTAGTGACAAGTGTCAATCCAACTATGAAGCAGCAGTTGCTTGCTGAAATGCAAGTATGCATTCTGTATCCCTCTGATTCATTGCAAAGCTAGCAGTATCTAACAGTATTCTGAACAAGTTCACCTGCTTTCCTAGGCTGCCTCTCTTACAGGGTATGAAGCGGAAGTATGCTGGAAGACCGTAAGTACAATCATATGGAAGACTTTCTACGTCTTCTTCTTTAGCAAAGACGTGATCTTGGCGTTGCTATATGACAGTTGCTAAGGCACAAAGCGAATACTAGCTTTTTCTGTTCACAAGCTTTCAGAGCCTCCTGTAGAGAATCAGAGTGTACAGTTCAAATGCTTCTAAAATTCATGTGAACAGCCTCCCAAAAATTCTGATTTAAGATACTACAATAAAAAAACACCCCAAAACACTCTACAAAAAAAACCCTAATTGTCTTGGACAATTTCAGTTTTACAAATACAGGATTTAACTTGACGTTTTCCCTCTTCCACAAGTTGGTTGCTCTGATGGCTGTAGGTATAAAGCATCTTCAATTATGACCTAATCTAGTCTTGGATCTCCTGAAGATCAACCACTATTTGGCTGATGAATGCAGGGAAGTACAGAGCTTATTTTGATACTGTGGTGGCAGCTACTGCATAGTGTTTTGTGTCATTTTAGGAAGGAACCTGCAAAACTATCAATTTGGAACATTCAGATCTTTATCATAGGACCTGTCAAAGGATACATGGGTCAGACATAGGTTACATGAAATTGGGAGCTCTTAGAATTAATATTTTTTTGTAAGAAGCAATAGGATTTGCCTTTTGACAACACTACTTTTAAAGATAGGAAGGTATGTCTTTACTCACTTGCCATGTATTGGTCATTAATATTCTGATCAGTGTAACAGTCTAATTCATTAAGTACCATCATTCAAAAAGCACTCTAGTGTTTTTAAATTAAAAAAAAAATACTCTAGAAAAAGTACTTTCTGATGTATTTTAATTTCCAAAAAGATGGCTTACTCCTTTTTGAATGAGTAATTTCCTCATTCAAAAGGATTGAATGAATAGCATTTTTCCTTTTACCAAATCAGCTAGGCTGTCTTCTAATAAATCTGGCAGTAGTATGGATATGACCTACGACTTGGTATCTTCTCTCTTCCTCCTCTTCTCCCTTCCAGTCTGTCAAGGACTATTGTAGGGAATCAATGAAGGACAGATAGAGTAAGAGGTGTAATTGTGCATTTGTATCCTTTATCATCCTTCTACTCTGCCTGACAATTTGCTCTTCTGCCTTCTTCTTCACCCACTATCAGTAAACACACCAGAAAACCGCTGTGCAACATCGCTGTTGGTGTGCCACAGCCCTTAATGTGTTCCTTCCACTTTATAATTGATGTGAAGGCTTGAAGAATTAGGTTTTAGACTAGGAATGAACAGTGAATGAACATAAGAATGCACAGCAGAGAATGAACATTTAAGACCAAATGTTTCTCCCAGGTAGTTCATGAAAACCACTTACCTAGCTGAGCCCTCAATGTTCTTTCGTGCCTCTGTGCCTGCTTGTATGAAAGCACCTTGCTATATAGACAAGGTTCCACCTCTACACATAGTGGGACTGTGGTCATGCTTGCAGATGCACAGGTGCTGAGAATTAGGACAACACTTTTAAATTTGGGTCTTGGGCAGGAAACTTCAAAACTATTATGCCTTTCCAGTAGACTTCTGTCAGGTATATCTTGAAGACCCACTTCTAGTAAAAAGTCTTAAGGACAGGACTTTGACAGTACACACAAAAAGCCTATGAGGACTTAATAGGGAAAATAAATGCAAAGACAACGTAAGGTAGCTATATAATAAAATATCTACTTACTTGAACAGGCGTAGTGATTCTGACCTGCATGCCCCTGTACGTGGTAGGACTGATCAACCCACGACACAATTAACATGAGCAGGCACAGGCTGTGCTGTGCTGCACAGATCCCTTGGCCACAGGTAGCAAACGCTTGCTGAACAGCCCCTCTTCCTCCCCCTCACCTAACCCCCAAAACAAGCATTAAGCTCTTCAGCTGTATAGGGGTCTAATTTGGCACAATTGTACACGTGTGATGGTTAGAATTGAAGAAGAATCTTCTCAGTGATGCCCACTGATAGAACAAGAGGCAATGGGCACAAGTTACAACATGTGAAATTCTGCCTGAACACCAGAAAACACTTTTTTTACTGTGCTGGTGGTCAGATGCTGGACCATGTTGCCCAGGGAGGTTATGGTTTCCAACCTTGGAGACACTCAAAACCTAACTAGACACAGTCCCGAGCAACCTGCTACAGCTGACCCTTCTTTGAGCTGGGGGTTTGATTAGATGATCTGCAGAGGTCCCTGACAACCTCAGCCATTCTGTATCCTGAAATTCTCGAGCAGGAGATGTAATTCTGTAGGGTTTCCCCATTAGCCTCATGGATATTATTTGTACGCATAGATAGAATTCAGCAAAGAAATCAGTCACAGGAGTGATCAAATCTGAGCCAAAGCAAGAAAGAATATGACGTGACCAACAGATGCATAGATAGAATTCAGCAAAGAAATCAATCACTGGAGTGATCAAATCTGAGCCAAAGCAAGAAAGAATATGACGTGACCAACAGATGCATAGATAGAATTCAGCAAAGAAATCAATCACTGGAGTGATCAAATCTGAGCCAAAGCAAGAAAGAATGTGACGTGACCAATGGATTTACTGATATTTGCCTGCTGTAATGCTTACTGTGATAGCAGAGCTTGGATCACTTCTGCTATGGTAAACCTTTTTGAATGATACCAGACTGGAAAAGTCAAAAATTAATGTCTTAAAATGGCAGCAACTTTAGCTATGTTCTGTAAAGACATGATGGGTCATCTGGAATCCTGATCTGCTAAGTAACCAGCTAAGCAATTCTGGTGATATTTCTTCTGGGCTTCGAAACTTTGAAATGGAACTTCTACTGTTTTGTTTTTTTTTCTAACGGGGGGAAAAAAAAGCTGTCTGTTTTTTCCATACATCTTGTTAAAGGAACTCTCCTGTGCATTGGTCTAGGCAATAGCACTGAACGATGCTACCATGTAAAAAGTACTCCCAAAATTGTATGACTAACCATAAGCAACTCTACCTTGCTTGCTTTTTATCTAAAATACTACAACTTTCAGGCTTTAAGCTGTTGCATGCAAGATGATATCCTATGCTTGCTGGCCTGTTAGGTATCCCAGAGGACTTCTTACAAGAGAGGAACTCAGGTTGTCTAAAATATCACCAGTGGCTTTGATCTTTTTTGGAGCCATTAGGTGCAGAAGAAAGGGGATAGCATATGTGCATTGAAGAAAACTTGCAGTTTCCATTCCTCTGTAGAAGCATCTTTTACTAAATAGAAGCATACATTTTTCTCTTCTTTCTTCTAGCAGCTCTATCTCATACCTTCTTCTTACAAGTTGAAAATGGAATAAAAAGAATTAAAAGTTTGTCCTATGGCTAATGTAAGTAACATGAAGCTTAGTGCAAGTAATGTTACTTATCTGTTTTTATAGTTCTTAGAGTTGTTCTCTAGTGAGCTGAACTTAAACTAACATCTAATCAAGTCTTCAGTGGTGATATTCTTAAATTTCAGAGACGGTCAGGAATTAAGTTACTGGCCGTGAATGAAAAGCTCCTTGCAGGAAGCTTCAGATACCATGGCTTTTTTTTTTTTTTTTTTACTCCCAATGAATCTTAGTAAAGGTCAGCGAAGCGTAAACTGGACTTCAGCTTTTCTCATTTTCTCATCTCCTGTTAGGAGGGAACCTGCAGGAGAAATAACACAGAGCTTAGTTGTTACTGTTCAGTGCTGAACTGCATAGATTTTGTGTGGCTTCTAATCGCTGCCCCTTCCCCTGCTTCCTGAGCTTATGCCATCACAGTGTAATGCAGCTGTGCACACAGCTGTCTGGGAAGATATTCTGAGCTGTAAAGAGGGATATGGGGTTAAATCAGTATTCAAATGTTCAAACTAACGGTTTATTCAGTTATTCTTTTGTGGACATGGGAGACTATTCAGCAGACAATAACTCTTTAGTGAGGAAAATTCACAGCCTTTTTGTCTTTGCAGGCATTAAAGGAATGATGCTTCATGAAATAATCTGAATGAAACTTCATGAAGTTCTACTGATTTGAGCAGGTGTTTAGCTGGCTTCCCAAGGCCCCTTCCAACCTGAATTATCCTGCGATCCTATTTTTAAACTGTCTTCAGTAGGTATCTGTTACACTTTGCTTATGCCTTCTAATATTTGTGTTTTATGCTACAAGCCAGGCATGTTTAGCCACTTGAAAGTAACAGTCTGTAATTCACAGGAAAGCCCACAGATTTTAATGTGATCTTCAGAAAGTTCTGCTGCAGACCTGTGGAAAGCAGCTGCTCCTCAAGGAAGAAGAGGATTTCTTACTCTGTTATTTGGCTCCTTCAAATCTTTCAGGTGTATAAAGAATAAAAATCATAGCTCTTTCTAAGGAAAGTCAAAAGATGACTTATTATTATGAAAAGTAGACATGTGTGGTTTCACTGCCCCGCTCTCTATTTAAGACTCTTGCAAAATCCTGCTCCTTTTTGTCAAAGCTACTGTGGGTTTTTTTCTGTTTTCACGTGTTTAAGATCAGTTTCTGAAAAAGAAAGTTCTTTTTCAGTCATATAAAGTTAATGGAATCTATATTATTGTTCTAGGTGATCAAGAATAAAGAGCACTGAAAAATATATTTTCATTCATAAAAGCCTGTAATCTAAATGGAATTGAGAAGCTGACTTTTCTCCTTACCCGAGTTCTCAGAGTGGTGGTGTTATAGGCTTTTTTCTAATTGATCAAAATACCTATGAAATTAAATTAAATGCAGTGTCAGTTCTGCTGTTACATACAAATGCTCCCTCTTTTGCCTTGAGTTACAGAAATACTTTGTCACACCTGGAGGACTTAGTGTTATGTCAGATTTGGAGTTTGTTTTTACTGGTTCTCAGATAATTGCATATATAACTTTAAATGCTAATGCAGGAAGCCTGACATTACAAAACTGCCATTCTGGTCTTAAAAAGGATGTAATAAGAAAAAGCTTCTGTCAACTATTCCACATATAAGCTGTAGAGTAAAGCTAGCTGGCTGGCTGGCTGGCTGACCAAATGTTAAAGTAATGTGAGATGATTCAAGTAGAAATTTGACATTCTAACTATTGAAAAAATAGCTGGTTTTCTGCAAAACAGTTGTCATAGCCTGTTTTTTTTTTTGTTATAAATAATGCGTTGCTTCTGAAACTAAAACAGATTTAAACTAAGTACATTTAGAAGATGTGGGGGAGTGCCTCACCACTAAATCTTAATAAACTGTGTTCTGGCCCTCTACCTTAAAGGTGCAGAAATAATTTGATTTTTCTTCTGTAGGGCCAGTATATTGCAATGTGTTTCATTTCAAAGGTATTAATGTTTCAATAAAAGATGAACTAAATTCTACAGCAAAGTTAAAAGTATTCTGAACTGCCATTTTTAAACAGCGTGGGCTATTGCCATTCTGCAGGTATGTCAATACTTGAATACAATTGTTACAGCTTTAAATCTCACTGACTTCACCGTTTCCCAAGAGGGCTACAAACAGTGGAAGTTTGAATATCAGCTAAACGATCATGTGTCAGCTTGAATACCAGCCAACACAATCAGCATTTTATATGTTTGAATGAAGAAGCGTTACAGGCTTTTTGATCGCTGGATGGGGAGTGTGAGCTGATAAAATACCACTTGAGAATACTACTTTACGTCGGCTTTCTTCATTACTGTCCCAGCAGGCAGTCAGCACAACTGATAGACTCTCAATGTTTGTTTTCCAAAGGCATGCTTGATCTCTGACAATCATTGTCAGAAGGACTGAAATGCTGTAACATACTCCTGTATGCCGTCATAAACCCAGTTTGAAACGTTGTGCACAGAATCAATGCAAGTTCAACAGTTAAGCCATACATAATTATTTCCAAACTGACTATGTCTGGGATATTACCAAATACAAGACAAGTGCTCCTGCGGCTTTCTTGCCTAGTTTCAGTCTTGCAAGGCTTGATGGTTGTACTGCAACTTAGAAATCGGGCCTTTGAGGAAACTTCATTGAGAAATACATTTAACTACTAACCATCCTAATGAAATTATACAGCTCAAGAAGTCTGCTTTCGGGGGGGGAGTAATGTTATGAAATAAAAGGGCTTAGCCATTTCAAAGAATTAAATTGGAGAGGGAAGTGTTTATTTTTCTGTTAATGCTTATTGCTGCTGGTATTCTACCATCTCCAAGCTTTTGAAAAAACTTTGACACTTGTCAAGGAGGATCTGCTGGTGCCGGGGATCTCTTGTGCTTTCCCAGTGGAAAGCATGGACGAATTGCAACCTGCTAGATATATATATAGTCAGCCTTGTCCGTTGTCCAGCAAAATATTACTGAAAATTGCACCTGTTCTGAGCAAACTGCTCTGCCTGGTTGCAGGGGGATGCCATCGGTTTGCAACTGGGCCTTTCACGGTGCTGATGATCCACGATGCTGGCTCAGGCTACCCCTTGTCCCCTCAGTTGTGCTGTTTCAACAGCTTGTGTGACCAAATGGTGAACCACGTTGGAACAGCTCCTGGGTAAACTGCTGCTGCCTGAGCTAGCGTTGCTGCTGCTGCGAAACACGCTTGTCAGGTGCTGTCAGCTGCACAGGCTGCTCTCTGCACAGCAAAACTCGAGCAGAAAGGTGCTCCCCTCTGTGGCTCCCAGTGCCCCAGTAACTAGGGGTGGAGAAAGCAACAGCTGATACACTGTGGATGAAAGAAGTTAAAGCGGGAAGTGAAATGGGAGGGTGCGAAATAAAGCAGAGGCAGCGAGGAGGCTGCTGAAAGCGTCAAGGGAAGCAAAGCCGGTTAACAGGATAGGAGTGAGAGGAGCAAAAACAATGAATATGAAAGTTGAAAAGGGTGTAGCTTAGAGCAGGCTCCTCCAGCTTGAGGCACTAACGTCAGGAGTGCTGCACACTATACCCTCTCTCAGTTCATGCTTTTGCTTGAGCGCTTCAGTCCTCTTTTTACTTTTTGTTTTAGTTTACAGGAGAGTCTACTAGGGCCTGTCCTGTGAATCTGAACACCAAAATCTGACAACTAACGTGGATCATTGTATGATTTCACATAACTGACGGTAGGTTGGAGGGAGCAGAACAAGACTAGAATCCCAAATGTTCTAAGTAAACTGATGTAAGAAACGTAATCTAGTGCTTTTTGTTAAAAATATCAAAATTAAATATGGCTAACATAACTAAGAGATGTGTCACAATAAAATGTGCCTGTCTGCAAGTCATATGCTTTTGATGAAGACATAAGTTCCAGGATCATATTCAATACTACGGAAGGAAAACTTCGTTGCAGCAGGCGTGAGCTTGAAGGCAGCTCTTGTAGCAAGCATGTAGGACCCCCTTCTGACAACAACTAGGAAATTCAAAGCACACCCTGTCTGTTCTACAGGTGCAACAACAAGCTGTTATTATTAACAGCAGGCTGTGTTTTTCAGAACAAAGTCTAGTTAAGGATGGATTCTCTTAAACCAGAATGGAAGGAGCCAGCAAACTGAATTTCTGAAGAAGAATTGATGCAAAAAATGCAAGCAGTGCACAGAGTATGTTAGGTGCTACCATCTTTAACAGGCAGCTTTGTGATCATTTTAGCACTAATTTAATATTTTGTCTCCTTTGGAGAGATTGTGTGGTGTGAAAATACTTGTAAGGTTGCAGCCTCACAACATACTGGAGAAAAACTGCCCAGGTTAGTTGTGAAGGGGCAGAAGCCGTCGGAACATGCTTCCTGTGCAATTGCTGCTACTGCGTCTGCAAAAGCTGCACTGTACAGTACAGGGGCTGTTCAGCCATTCAGAAGTCCTTGCTCTCTGAAACAAAACCAGTCATTATGCTGAGATCAGCATAAAATTTAATCATATTAGAGCTCCTACAAGAAGTCTTAAAGCAAGCTGACACATATCCAGCAAGGCATGCATGCAGCCTTCCTGCAGGAGAGGAAAGGGAATTTAAAAAAAGAAGGCATGGAGTGGGGAAGGTATTTGCAGTTTGGACTTTCTACCCCCAAAATGACCCACTACTCTTGCATGCCTTATCAGTGGAATAGAGCCCATTGGTTCTATTTTTATCATTTCAAAAGAAGCTTTTCACAAGGTGTAACTACACTGCTTACTCTGAATCAGACCAGTGTCTAGCTGTCTCATTTTATACTTATTGCAGGCATGCAAACAGAATAGTGTATTTAATAATCAAACCGAGAGTCTGAAACTACTAGTACCCCCTTCATCTTTCTGTGTGCATCAGCCACACAAGTAATATTCAAGACAAAGCCTAAATGGTAGCAGCAGGAAGCATCTGTGGTACTCTGTCATGTTGTGGGTTTGCCAACTGTCATGCTTGAAAGCTCTTCCTGCCCAAGCAGCCAGTGCTGCAACAGAAAAAAAAAACACCAAACCACCAAAAATACAGATGCAGGCTTTCTTTCTCCAGACAAAGAAGTTGCTACCCTGCTCTGGTATAGCAATGATGAACGCAGATCAATCAGCATTTAGGGTTGCCTATGAAGTGGCAAAAATGTAAAGTTTTCTCTCTCTCATGTGACCCAGTCTTCTCTGTAACAATCCTGAATCTGAAGATGCTGCCATTGCTGGTCAGAAGCACCTTGCCTTACTCCTGTCCCTCCAGAAACTAACCTGAGGGAAGAGTAGAATCAAGATCTCCGAGTTCTTTTAAGTGTACTAACAAAAATCTAGCTCAACCTTGGTAAAATAAACTGGTGGTTCAGTCCTGACATACACGCCACAAAGGGGCAGCAGAGGAGAGAGCAATGACGTTTCTAATTCAGTGCCCAAGTCATCTCTGGACCAGTCAGGAGATAGGGAATCAAGGATCCTCTTTAGAGGATGCATGGGTGGTGTGAAGTTGGGAGACTAGCATCACGACATTGCTAAACAAATGCACGTAGCACAGCCCTGTGCTAAGCACCTGAAGTCTCTGACGGGTCAGACCCTGGCCTCCAGCAAGCATTTAGCAGAAGAAAGTAATGCCACAGATAAAATGTAGTATGTGTGCCAGGCTGTGTGGTCGAAGACCACCCCTGCTCCACTGAGCGCACACTTCTGCTTTCTGCATCTCTCAGGACACCATGTTCCCCCTCCTTTGCCACTGTAAACAGACTTGTTAAACTGGAAGTCGTAGTGGAGGACCCAGAAGATCAATTGGCCTGCTGACCTCCCCTTGTGATTTGTTAACAGCTGCGTACTCCCTTCCTCCACCTGTAGTTGCAGGTGTTCAGGCACCATCAGGTTCCTTGTTTTCCAATAATACTGGTATATTGTTTTTCCTCACTTGTTTCTGTAACAACATTTGTTATCCTTTCTCATACTTTGTACCTGGCATACTGGTCCCTGGTTTCAAGCACTTGCTTTAGTTTTTCTGTTGTACCTTCACTGTTCACTCATATTTGATATATTTACATGTGTTTTCCCCTAGTCCTCCTTGGATAAGTGCAGACAAGCAAGCTTATGAAAGCAGAAAGTGAGGTAATTTCCATTTTCCCCTCTCATCAGCAGCAGAAAAAATAAATTAGCATGAGAATCGTGATGGTGGTTGTTACTGGTTGAGCATGAGGGAGCAGCTGTATGCTGATGGAACAAAGAAAATTAATTGTCTAAGGGTGTAGTTTGACAGCTTCTCTAAGACAATGTATTGGCTAAATATTGCCAAATGGAGCAGTCCTGCACTCAGCAGCAAGCTCCAGCCACTTAATGTGTGCCAGTTACCATTGGTCTGATCATAAAAAGAATGAATTCAATACACTAAACTGGCAGAACACTAAACCATCAACAAATAAGCAACCACCACACTACTATTCACGTTGGTTTAGCTTTCTAAACCACTTCACCCCTAGGTCAGATGACCACTAATGCCCCCATGAAAAGAAAGATTGATGGTGTCCCTTTTGGAAGCAGCTAACTACTAGATTTATTTATATCTGGTTTGGTACCACAGCTAAGCATATATATGGTACAGGGATGCAAGAAAATTCAAAGTTAACACAGTTAGTTGATTTTAAAAATGCCTGAAACGAGCTAGTCTTAAATGAGCATATTTAGACATACTGTCAATGCACAAACCTTGACACACCTTGCTGATACTGGACTGCCCATTAAGCTTCAGCCTGAGCTAGAAGACACTTAAACCAAATCTGGAATTTATCAACATAAGCAAAAGGTATTTAAAAAAACCCTTGAGTTCTGACTCAGGCCTAAACCACCCTGTGAATCCAGGTACTGCCTACAATACCTATATACCTCTTGCTGTAAACCACCGTATCCAAGGCAATGCAAGAAACACAGAAACAGCCATTCCCTTGTTCTTCCATATGACTGATACCACCAGAACAATCCCCAACAAATAGTGGAAAACAAAAGCTACAGACATACTCAAATACAATACTACTGGTGTGAACTTAACCAGCTAAGATGACAGAAGTGACTACTTCTGTCTTAACGTACAGGAAAAGTACAATAAGAAATCGGATCTGAACGAGGCATGACACAAAACATTGGTCGAATCTGGAACAATATCAAGATTATTGAACAGAAAATGTCATTAGCCAATTGGGACTGTTATGCTCATTTACAGGTGATTTTAGCAATTGGCCTTACTTAAAAAACAACTCTTACAACTCTGAATTTTATATCTACATATTTGGGGGAGGTGGGGGGGCCGTAAGTATTCCTTGAAGGCACACAAGTAGTTTCTTGGAGCCCTGAAATCAGAACTGGGAGTCAGACTTCAATTCTGTTTCTGATTTTGCTATAATCCCCCATAAAATTAGTTTCTTTGACATGCACATTTTCAACAGCAGTCTTCCAATAGCCTTCACCATCATGTATGCTTCTACAGAAACATGAAAGCAAGCAACTTCCTACCTGTAGAACAACTAATAAAATTAGAAAAATACTTCACAATCTCTCAATAAAAAGCACCATATTAATGTATCTGATTATTTTTGCTATAATATGCACATTTTGTAATTTTTCATTCAATCTCACTGATTCCCCAAAGCCTCAAGGTAACACCTATACATCCCTTTCTGCTTTGTTCCTTTAAATACAGAAAAAAAGACATTGTTGTCTTTGGTCTTCACCGGTGTATCATCAACTACCCAGCCTCACTGTTGTACTCGGGATTATTACACAGCCTTCAGTGCATGTTTCTGTCTCATACCCTGTTTGTCTGTCTATGTACGAAGAAAAAATTTTGTATTTTTCTGAGTGTTTCTAGCAGCTTTTTGAGTTCCTGAAATATGCTGATTTATTGTAATTGGAGATGGTAAAAACAGGTGCTTCTCTACATTTTCTGTTTAAAACTAACACGCATAGTAGTTTTTCTTTTGAAAAGCTGAGTCAAGCAGGATGTATTATGGTTTTACCATGCCTTATATTCTCTATATCTTCAGTTTCATGGCTGAAAACCTTACTCGTTCAGTTTTAATTTAGTCTGGTTTAAAACAAACCACAAGAACCTATAAAATACCTACTCACATGTGCAAATACCAAGTTCCTTGTTAACACTCAGCAAATAGATTTACTGCCACCTTTTATTCATAAATTTGTCAGCTAAGCCAGAATTTGGTTTTACAGAGTTTGAACCTCAATAAAAGCTACATTTTTTTTTCTAAAATTAAGTGAGGTCCAATGTCAAGACCTCATTTTTCTAGTTAAATTTCTTATTTTAGTTTCTCCTGGTCATTTATTCCATTCCTTAGTTCATTCTCCTTACCAGATTCTTTAGGTGAAGTGTTGCCTTGTGATACATATCTAAACAGATACTTCACCAAGCTACCTATCTCCATACAGCAGTTCACTGTTCATTAGTTTTCATTGGCTCACTCTTGCAGTTAATATCCACACTATACTAGATATACTGCTATTGTTAAGCAGTAATAATCACAGAATCATAGAATCATAGGTTGGAAAATACCTCTAAGATCATCAAGTCCAACCATCCGCCCAACACCACCATGCCTACTGAACCATATCCTGAAGTGCCACATCTACACGTTTTTTAAATACCTCCAGGAATGGTGACTCAACCACCTCCCTGGGCAGCCTGTTCCAACACCTGACCACTCTTTCAGTAAACAAATTTTTCCTAATATCTAATCTAAACCTCCCCTCATGCAACTTTAGGCCATTGCGTCTTGTCCTGTCTCTATTTACCTGAGAGAAGAGACCAACACCTGCCTCACCAGGTATTCTATAAACACCATTCTATATGTCATCTGCTGATACATTCATAAATTTATTCTAACCTTTGTTACACTGTACTAAATTCTTCCAGACTTGTTCTAACCATCACAAACCTGGGAAGCTGTTCACGAGTGGTGTTCCCCAGGGCTCAGTTTTAAGTCCAGTCTTGTTTAACATCTTTAGCAATGATCTGGATGAGGGGATTGAGTGCTCCCTCAATGTGTTTGCAGATGACACCAAGTTGTATGGGAGTGATGATCTGCTCGAGGGTAGGAAGAGTCTGCTGAGCGATGTGGACAGGCTGGATCAATGGGCCGAGGCCAGCTGTATGAGTTTCAACAAGGCCAAGTGCCGAGTCCTGCACTTTGGTCACAACAACCCCATGCAACGCTACAGGCTTGGGGAGGAGTGGCTGGAAAGATGCCCTGCAGAAAAGGACCTGGGGATGCTGGCTGACAGCCGGCTGAACATGAGCCAGCAGTGTGCCCAGGTGGCCAAGAAGGCCAACGGCATCCTGGGTTGTATCAGGAATAGTGTGGCCAGCAGGAGTAGGGAGGGGATCG
>Ga0065711_1000617_pt1 | contig 59913 bp, 22 predicted proteins | sample Hoacrofraction12_FD_59098 | JGI IMG/M metagenome (GOLD analysis project Ga0065711, IMG submission 59098) | Hoatzin crop microbial communities from Cojedes, Venezuela - Epithelial fraction 12 v2 (version 2) | ecosystem: Host-associated > Birds > Digestive system > Esophagus > Crop | place... | reverse complement strand
TTCCTCTTTACTTATGATGCTTTTTTTTTCAGTATTTTTCTTTCTCAAATATAGTGGTTGTTTGTGGCTTATTTCTGCTTTAGAATTATTTCAGAAATACAGAAATTTGAAGAATGATTTAATAATCTATTAGTAATAAAGCTTCATAATTCCCATTTTCTTATATAATTCAGTGTGGCTCCATCACACAAAAGGATGCTGCATAATGTGAGCTTAAAGTAGTACTTTTTATGATCCCTATTGCCTAAATATTGGACTTTTATATAAAAGGAACTTACAAGGAAAGAGATGTCCATTTTATTTCTCCACAAAAATAATACCTTCTAAATATTGTAAAACTGAGGAATAAAAAGGTGAAATAAATAAAAATTAGTAGGCAGCCCTTTTTACACCAATTAACTCTTCAGTCTGATCTAAACTGTATAACCTTTCAGTCTTAAAGACTGAGTTCCTTTTGGGATTAAACACACACGGGAAGAGACAGTAAACAGCCAGTTCATCTCCACCGTCTTTATGCCATGTGTGGTTTGTACACCTGTCGTGCGCTCCTGGGTAATCTCTTTTTCAGGTTTGAAGACCCCCAGCCTACTCCATCATTCCACATATGGAAACTCTTCCACACCGTTGGTCATCCTTTTCTAAACCTTTTCTAAGTTGAATACGCCTTTCCTTAGACAAACAAACCAGAAATGCACACAGGATTCCTGGATAAGTGAATAAGAAGATTTATATAGTGGCACTTGCATTTATTCTCTTATTTGTTCTCTTTTGGTGAGAGGCTACCCACTGGTGTTAGTAGCTCAGCTGTTCCATCCTTCAGATCTTTTGGAATACTTTGATGAATTCTCTCTGCTTTTGCTGATTTACTGGAGTTGATTTGGTCTATTTATATTGTACTCACTTCCTCTGTTTCTTCAGTTTCACAGAAATTCACTGCTCAGTCCCACCATCCTCCTCAAAGGTTCTCATGTGGGAATCCAACCAATTTCTTCTACAGCAAAAGTTGATGAAAAAAATTCATTTAGTTTCATTGCAATGTTTTTGTCATCTCTGAGTGCTCCTTTTCTGCCTTGGATGTCAGTACTATTCAGTTAAACAAAGGAACTTCATCATGTTAAACTGTTAGAACAGTGTTTGACAGTCTGGCAGTTAGCAAGTCCCACAACTTCAGGCACCCTTTGGGAAGTAACACAGGATGGGAACTATTCTCCACATTTTGGATGCAGTTACCCTGCTATAAATGGTAAGATTATGTACGGGTATGATTATACCATACCAATAAGGTACAGGACCAGGGAAAGTGTCTTGGTACAGTTTTGTTTATCAGAAGAGATGTAGACTGATTCTGTGCTCCATGGTCCTATGTTAGACAGAACAGACCTGCCCAGAGTTTGAATTTCATCTCCAACAATAAGCTCTGCTCCTTCATCTTTTTCTGAATAACAGATGCAAGACAACTGTCTCTAGTTTTTATCCTGGCAAAGCATTTTCTTCCTGCCTCCTTCAGTCAGATCTTGATGTTTCTAATGACAGAATCACAGAAACAGAGAATCATAGAATACCAGGTTGGAAGAGACCACAAGGATCAGCTGGTCCAACCTTTCCTGGCCAGAGCATGGTGTAGACAAGATGGCCCAGCACCCTGTCCAGCCAAATCTTAAAAGTGTCCAGTGATGGAAATCCACCACTTCCCTGGGGAGATTATTCCAATGGCTGATCGTTCTCCTTGTGAAAAATCTTCCTCTTGTATCCAATCAGAATCTCCCCAGGAGTAACTTGTACCCATTACCCCTTGTCTTTTTCATGTGACTCCTTGCAGAAAGGGAGTCTCCACCTCCTTTGTAGCCACCTTTTAACTATTGGAACATGGTGATAAGGTCTCCCAAAACTGAACACAGTATTCCAGGTGTGACCTGACAAGCCCCGAGCAGAGTGGGATAATGACTTCTTTACCTCTGCTAGTGATGCTTTTTTTGACAGAACCCCAGCATCCTGCTGGCTTGCTTTGCTGCAGCAGCACACTGTTCACTCGTATTCAGCCTGTTGTCCACCAGGATCCCCAGGTCTCTTTCCACAGAGCTGTTCTCCAGCCAGGTGGATCTCAGCCTGTGCTGCACTCCTGGATTATGTTTTCTCAGGTGCAAGACCTTACATTTATCCTTGCTGAACTTCATAAGGTTCTTCTTAGCCCACTCTTCCAGCCTATCCAGGTCATCCTGTAGGGTGGCTCCACTTCCCCACTCAGTTTGATGTTGTTGACAAACTTCATCAGGGTACACTTGATCCCATCATCCAGATCACTTCTGAAGATATTTAACAGTGTTGGGCCCAAATGTGAAGGGCTTCATAGTTTCAAAATTTGTAAGATAGAATTAAATTAGGATAACAGAGATAGATCATTTTTTTTCTAAAAGAAAATAGAAAAGCTGCACCATCATTATAAATAAGGTTTGAAGTACGTATTTCATAGTGAAATAGACATCAAGGGCAGGATATGGGTATCTAGATGTCAGCATCTAGGGCTATCTCAGATGCTCTGTGGTATCTTACCTTGTCTCCATCTGCTGCTCAAGGATACAAGAGATGTCTTGTAGATTGTCATATCTGACAACCTAATAACAGTGTGTCTCAGGTTCCTTAGAGAATCTAAAATAACACTCAGTGCCCACATTTTAGTCAACTGAATTAAGCTTCTTGTCAGCTGAATTTCTCTCTGGGCTCCACTGACTGTACTAATTCAATTTATTCTCTATAATGGGAGCTTAGACACCTACCTCATACCTTCCCTCAAACAGATATTTAGGCAACTTCTATTGACAAGAATAATTTGATTTAAATGTTATTGGCATAAGACAAATTAGCAAGACACTGGGATGAAACAGCAAGAAAAAGCTTCAGGCCAAATGTATTTATAGTACATTTAGGAAGTTTACAGGTGAAAGGGAAAAACAGGGTACTTGAAGAGGCAAGCATAGCAAAAGTGTATCAGTTATCTTCAATATGTCGGTTCTGTGAGCAGGAATGGACTGACTGAAAAATAAATGCTGGATTCACATTCATTCTGTGGTGCTTTTAATCCCTCTAGCTGTAGAAAGGGACCTAAAGCAAATATGATACCCCCAACTTATTGCAGCAATGTGAAAAGACCTCACTGTAACTAAGAATTCAATCCAGCTAGAAACTGGGACTGTGGAGTTCCGTTTGTTCTCTCTCAAGAGAAGTTACCTGACAAAGAAACAAACAACACCATGAAAGCCACAAGGTCTTTATAGCAGCCATTATAAAAGCTTCATCTGAGAAATGAGAATTCTCTTGGATACATATAAGCTTGTTCAATGTCGTCAGTAATCAACATTTTGCAGAATGATTTCTACATGCCTGCCCTACCCTGTGTTGCAGAAGAAATAATGAAGATTCTCATTAATGTCTCTTTGCAGCCCATTTCTACACTGTCACCTCAGTCAACATCTAAAGGTCAGCTTCTGCCTTTGATCTCATCTATCTATCATAGTAAAAATCTGAAGAAACAAACTTTTGTTAAAGAAAAAATACTGTCAACTTGCAAACTGGAGACATGTGGAAATAATTCTTCCATTACAAGTTGTTTTATTTAAATTCAACTCATGGACATAATACATTTTATTTTGTTCCAAAGGGTTTGAAGCCTGCTGTGTCCCTCTGGCTTTGTGGCTGTGCTGTATTTTCTCACATCTGATGTTGTTGCCAGAACATCCCACTTGCAGCACAGAGTTTGGCCCCGGAGTTTGTGGTGCATAATTGTGTCTGTTTGACTACCAACTGTATTGTGATCAGAAAGACACTCGTGCGATTGCAGAAGCAGTTGGAACAGAAGTAGATGCTGAGAAAGGACTGACTCTCTTAAAGCATATGGCAAAAACTTCTGATAGCTTCTCTATTACAAACAATCTACAGTCATCACAAGCCTTTCTGCCTGAATCCATTGAACATTTTCTGCTAGCTACATTAAGGACCAATATATTCATTTCAGATCTTCTGACTGACCGTCTTTGTGCTAACTTTGATAAAATGCAACTCCATTCCCCTTGAGTTGTTCCTGGATCACATCAAAGAAGGAGAAGAAAGCAGTGGAATATTTGCTTTGAATCCTCCATTTTAGATCAAAATATTCTATTCCAAGTCCCAAAGTATAGTTTTTAATGCATTAAAAAGCGAGGTATAGTTCGAATGAAAAATTACATCGGAAAGATTACATCAGATGATGTACTTACTTGCTTAAAAAAAATGCAAAAATCTGAAATGCAAGCAAATGGAGAGAGGGAGGCAAGCTGGAAAGATTTAGTTGAATTCATCTCTTCTATAGGAAAAATTATTGACAGAATAGAGTTCTGCACAGGGATGAACGAGCGCACAGGCAGGATAGCAGGATGCCTCCAGATCGTGACCCCTCTTTCTACCTCTCCTCTGTATCTGAACAGAGCATGTTCCTCATGAGCTCTCGTGCCGATAAAAGTTGATTGGGGTCAGAGGGACACCTGCATCAAGCTGTAGCAACACAGAAGCGAAACACTGTGAAAAGCCATTTTCGCCTTACAAAGGCTTGTACAGTGTCTGTCCAGTGCTGTCTGAAAGCAAAATGTATTGCTGCTTTGTTCAGAGTAAGCAAACAAGGAAGTGCTCAAAGTTTTGGGATTGTCTTTTGGAAAGTCACCAAAACTCTGCACAGTGAGATTTTCAAAGCCTGCTTACTAATGAGTGTTTTGTTTTGAAATGGTAGTGGCTGGGATTTCTTCCGAGGAAGGAACATTTCTTCGCTTCCACCTGGAAGCCAAATCAGCAAAGCTGCGCGGCAGCATGGGCTCCTCGCTCAGAAGAAGCAGGGAGCAGTGCTTTTGTGTAGCATCAGCTAAAATCATTATGCAGTCCCATCTGTTATATCTCAGCACAGAGCTTGCTGGATATTTTTTTTTGCTTATTGTTATCTTGAAAGAATTGTTAAAGGAGGTATATTTAAAGGCACCACTGTCTAGAACAGAGCACCAATATCGATACGTTTCTAGCTTACCAGAGAACAGCTGATTTTGGTGGTATTGCTTTCTCAGATTTACTTACAGAAGACCATGACCAAGAGATTAACACATTCATAATCTTGAAAAAGAAATTTTATTCATGTGAAGAGAATGTATATCTAAACATTATAGAACTGTTTGGTTTTTGTCTTAGATTTATTTTTTAACGGTATTCCCAGAGGCTCACATTTCAACATGGCTCAGATTTTAGTACACAGCTTTCCTTGTTTATCACTCTCACAAACTACATATCCTTTATAGCCTTTTATAAAAGGCTATGGGGGACTCAAGTTCACAGTATGCCTGAAGATAAGTCTACAAAGGAACTTGAACATTACAAAGCTCAGCGCTGAAATGCTTAACTCGTGGGTGTTCTGCTCTGTGGAAACCTTGATGCATAACATCCAATGTCTGATATCTACAGGAAAAAGTCTAGGGAAAATAAAAGCAACAAAATGAGTGAAAATTTGGCAGAGCTGCTTAGTGCTGATGTTTAAAATTCTTCTGGATTTCAAAGTTTAAAGCAGGGGAAAAATAAAACCGGTACAAAAAAACACAGAAAAAACTTCCCCCCAAGCAAAATCTGTATACAGCTAGTGGTTCATGGGGGAGAGGTTCATGGATGGTGACAAGGGACCTCTGCATATTCTGACCAGACTTTCTGGATAGTTGAAAAGACTATGTGTAAGGAAGTGCTATAAGTGCAGGGATGCACAACACTCAATAACTCTATTGAAATTGCTTTGCTTTGGGTAATTAATGAATCCCTGGAAAAGGGACTTGAATCTGATTCTTTTGTCTCATAGTACTTCTAGACCAAGACACTAAAAAATCAACCTTTCTCTCTGGCTCTATCAGTAATTTAAGAAATGAAATGAAACAATGTCAAAATGAAAAATTCAGGGTAATTTTCTCAGAAAAACAAGAATTTGGAGAATTGGAAACCTGTTCTGATGCATGTGGCCAAGTCTCTGCTTTGCAACCAGCAGGGAGAAAAGAAATAAAATCCTGCCTGCCAGTTAAGCGCTCTGGCAGTTGGGTAAAATGGATGCAAATGTGATCCTGGAAGGTCAAGCATCGTGATCTTTTGCAGAAAGTTTAATCTGAGGGATGTTTAAAACCCAATTGACCTGGCATCATAGGGTAATGGGGCAGGGCGAATCCAGAATATGGGTTAACCTTTTTTATGATTATACCATAGACATAGGCACCAGCAAGACTTGGGGAAGATGCAAGTGGAAGATTACACTGGGGTGTAAATGCTGGAAATAATACATTTTCTCTATGTCAGATACATGCCTAAAACTCTTGCTGAACTTAACCTTTAGAGAATAATCCTGGTTATCCGACAGGTGTATTCTACTGACTTAAAAAAGCTGACCTTACTGGAGAATCCTCTGATAACATCAGACTCCAGATTAAAAGACACTTTGTTCCTGTGGCGAAGTGAATTTACTTGTGAGGAGTTTTAGACACAATTTCTACTACTAGCAGTGCCCATCAGACCGAAAGCCAGTACTTGTATTTCTGATGATGCTATGATGTTATCTGTGTAGTGGACCTCCATTCAACAGTACTTCTCCATGATCCAAAGCCTAACTCTTGTAGCATGGGTCAGAAGGAGAAGTGACAGGTGCCACCACAGTTTGCCATTCTTGTATATGTACCCTTAAATTACCACATTCCTCGCACCTCAGTATTCAAGCTTAGACAGGATTTCTCAAAGACGTGCAAAATGCGCAAATCAAAGCCATATGCTCCAAAAAGGGAACAAATATGTTACGCCATGCTTGTACTTAAACCTCTGAGAGAATAAATGTATTCGGAAGGATCTCCTGAACTCTGAAAATAGCTGATTAAGGTACGGGTAGTTGATGTGGCATAGAAAGCAGCTGATGTTTGTGCTGAGATGTCTTTATGCAATATTTAAGCAATGTGGCCCAAACTAATCTCATCTAATATTAGACACAGCAATGTAATACTTAAGCTAGAAGTGTAGTTATATGTGTCTCCCTCTATAGTCACTTCAAGATGTAACATCTGATGATTTTAGAAATCTCTCTTTGCTGCGTATGCATTTAGATTAGGGGGAATGAACCTGGACATCTGTGTGGAAAAGCTTGTAGATCATGAGGTGAGGAGACAGATCCTCAGAAAAACTAGGAACAGATTGCCAGCTTTTGCAGTGTCAGGGTCGTCCTTGCTGAACAAGGGTTTGGATCTCTGCTCTGAGAGGGAACAAATATATTCTGACGTTCAGCGTGGAATGGGAAGATGGGGTGGACCACAGGAGAAAATAGACTGAAGCACAAACAGTGACTAGGGAATTTCTGAGAAAATCTGGGAGCAGCCATACCTAGACCACAGGGATTTTCCAAAGACTGCAGAAGGGACTGTGTCAAATTTGTTGCAGCTCAGGAAGCCTCCAAAATTTGCTGGACTCAAAATAAGACTGAAGAAACAGGAACAATTTCAAGGACATACCAGGCAGGGAAGAGATCTATTGTCTAACTTCTTTTTTTTTCAGTTTATTCTGTCCCACTTTGGTTTTCTCTCTTTAAAGAGTTATTAATCATGACCTGGCAATTCAAAGCTGTCTTGGTTTTTTTGGTATGTTAACTTAAAAAGAACAGAAAATCCCTTCAAAGCTCTGGCTGGTTTGAAAGTCCCAGCTCCCCATGCTAGAGAATTGTGGAGTGCTTTTTCCTGGTTACAGAAACTGAAGCTCCTGAAGAAGACAGATGTTATCTTTCTCATTTGCCTCTGGGCTTCTAAATTTCACTCCACTGAACAAAGAATAATATTCTCGTTATGCAGCTGTTTTACAGCCATGAATTCTCTTCTTGTGATCTTTTTCGGCAAAGGGACGGTTTGAGGAAACACCTTCCTCTCCTTCTTCCTCCCCCAGACTCGCAGTTCCTAGCAGCCAGAGGCACAGGGTCTCTCATACACCCTCTATCTCTATCTTTCTGAGCTGATGTGATTATACATTACCTCTGAGCCCTACAGTAACTCACTGCTGCCTTTGGGCTGCTCTTAGTTGTGTTGTAAGCTATACCAGTGGTCACTGATATCCTTGGAGGCAAACTACCTGCTCAAACTGGCAGGAACTCAAGTGTGGGGAATAGCAAGTTTTTATCTCTTTAACATACGGTCTCGGTCATGAGAGAGAATCCAGTGATAATTCAGAAAGGCTTTAAAATCACCTGAAGTTTCCATAAGCAGAATTCATAGCCTGCCCCAGCGCAGAAGCTATTATTCATTTTTAAATTCTGCAGGAACATATTTTCAGAGACTGTTTCATATCTAGTGCTAATTAATGGCTGGGCCTTAAGAGAGCAATACATAAGCAGCAACTGGTCTTGCTTAACTCTTTTTTCATCTTTCCTTTCATTGTTCTGTGGCTCACTTTTGAGTATGATTTCTAATAGCTTTTTTGTGGCTAAGGCAACAAACGTGTTGTTTATTTTGCAACATCCTAATAAAAATTTAATGTTTTTATAAACCTCTTTTGAAGAGAGGTTAATTTGTTTTTTCCTAGAGACAGTCTGTGCAGAGAAAAATGTTTTTCCTTTCTTTAGGTGTGCTATGAAGTGTAGGTTGTTGAAGCAGAATTACCTGCCAAGTAAATTTCAGTCACACATTTGCAAATGAGTGTAGTGCCTGAATTGCAAATTAAGGTTGAATTCAAGAGCTGTTTGAAACATCATTCTGAACTTTAAGGCATGGATTCCCTTCACTTAATTTTAGGCCTGTAGGGGCCTAGTCTCCAGTCAGCGTGAGGAACAGGTACAGCGGGATGTGCAGGAGGGTTTGTGCAGGCTGGGTTGGCTTCTTGAAGCACACATCGCTGCTGAGCGTAGGAGGCTGCTGGTGCTCCCAGAGCTCTGCAGAGCTCTGACACCTCAGCTGGCTGTGCTTGCAGAGAAGTAAGAAAGTGGCATGTGAGAGGGAGGAGAAAAGGATGCTTTTATTTTATTTTACATTTTCATCAGTTACATGAACTGGCTAAAACCTAAGGAAGGTGATAATCCTGCTGCATAGCTTCCTTGGTTGTTTTCAGGCAGTCCAGTAAGTAAAAGCCATCTCTGGACTTTCCCTGAGAGCTGCCCTTAAAAACAGAGACCAGTGGTCTCTATCCTCCCTTTAGCTGAATTTCTTCCATTGTAGTTCACAGAAATTTTTGACTAGAAATACCAGGAGTCCCAACAGAGCTTCTAGATGAAAAACCATCTGTCATATGCTAAAAACCATAGGCTCCTCAACTGCATGTATTTCTGCCTATCATGAGAGAAGAAAAAGCTTCAGTAGTTTTGATATCTAATGACTGACCTTTATTGTTGGGACAGAGATCAAAGACAATAAAAATCAAAGGGGATCACAGCCAGAGTTGGCCACAATATGTCCCCTTTTTCCACTGGAACATTAAAAAACCAAATAAATGTCAGCCAGCTCTCAGATGACAGTTTTATTAAGTTATGAGAAGCTTTATGACTCTTCCTCACGTCCTAGGTAGATGGTAAAGAGGATCAAAAGAAGATTGCCATGGAAGCACCACTCACTGAGCAGCCACGCCATCTTATAGTTACTACTTAGGTTTTGTTCAGCTTGTGCTTCACAGAGCTGTAGGATACACGTCACTGAACATGAATAGTTGGTCGAAGTAGAAACTGCAGTGTAGGAGACAGAAGAGGAGGTTAGATCAAGTAACATCTGCATAGGTATAAAAGTGCATACTATGGCTTTGTAAGGCTGAGCCAAAATAATAAAAAGAGGACTCAAAACACGGATATCGTAGGAAAAAAAAAACCCAGACAACCCCCCAGCATTATGCTGACTCAAAAAGACTACCACTGAGCAGCGTGCGAAATAGGATTTAAACTATGACAGAATTCCAGGGGGCACCTTCAGCAGCACAGGGCTTGCTAAAAGTATGCTGGAGGAGGCTGGTTTAGCGCTGAGGAAAGCGCATCCTCTTGCTCAATCTGCAACAAGCCTTCCTGCAGAAAGCGAGCCACTCTTGCTTTCACTGAAGTGGTTGATCATGCCTCACTGCTTAGCTGGACCAAGGGGGATTTTTTGGTAGGCTAGCTCCTTTGCACACTGAAGGAATGGACAGATAGTCTAGCTGTCCTGAGGATGTAATCACCATGAAAAAATGGATCAGAATGCCTGAATTTCTCATTATCTTCAACGTTGTTAACCTAAGTGACAGGAACCTAGTGTTATTCTGACCTTTTAGAGCAGAGCTTAAGCCAACAGAGTCCACAGGCTGTAGTCAAAAAGAGATGTAGGCATTATTGCAGCAAAGTCTGCAGACTTGATAGCGAAGAGCTCTGGGAGCAGCACTCATACTGCTGAGGTAGTCACTGAAACTAACACAGCCGACAGGCATCGCAGGTCTGAGGACTGCGGCCAGGCACCCAGCTGTCTGCCAGGCTCGGGCATGGACTGGCAGCCCGGCAGCAGGTGCTTATATGAAAGTGGGATTCACAGCTTGAACTTCCACCGATACCTGCAAGGTGGTGACAGCCACCTAGGGCTTGTGCAACCTGCCATTGAAAGCACTTACCACAATGTGAGACCTCCATTTTAGGCCTGTCTGAGATAGAGAACTTGCAGGGTTTAAATGCAAAGTGCTTATCTCAGAGAGGAGTACACTAACCACCAGGACGAGGATGGGCTGTTCTCTCTCCATCTGTTGAAAGCAGGTCACTGGCAAACCAAATGCAAACTAATGTAAGCAACAGGAACGGGCTTCTGTCCTCCAGTGAGACAGGCAGAACAAGGGAAAGAGACAAAAGGGAAAAGAGATCCTAAAGTTCAGGCGATGCCCATATATTTTGTGTTCTGAAGAGTGTAGGTGTCCAGTGATGCCTTTGAAGATACACATCAGGAGATCACTAAGAACTAGGTGTAAACTCCCCTAGTCAAACACACAGCGCTGTTCTATTAGCCCGTAATTCAACTTAGCTTCTCAACATAAAAATATTTATTAGTAATTAGATATCTATTTTAACTGTAACGGTTACATTTGTAAGATATTAAGCAGTGCTTTGACACCCACAAAGTACTGGGGACTTTAACTCATCTAACACAATTTGTGAAAAACCTACAAAAAAAATTCCATTGCAGTATTGAAGATTTCTGCAAGATTTCTGCTTTAATTGTTGTTTTCCCCATATGTAAAGGAAGTGAGTTTTCACTACTTCAAAGAAAGAAAGCATGAAAGTCCTAAAGAAATTAAAAACCTTCAGTAGTATCTCTGTATGCAATATTTTTTGTGAGTTGCCTGGGAAATTGTTTATCCACATGTAGGAGAGATATCATTTTTAGTTTGAGACACAGAATTTTTATCTTGGCTTTTTAAATATTTTTCTGCAAGAAGGCAAGAAATGGGCTCTTTAATCTTATCAATCAAGATGCAAGTCAGTGCATATCCTAAAGGCAATGGAAGTATGGGTGAGGTTGTACTCAAAAGGAGCAGATCTGCTTTATATATGTGGATTGAAATGACCAAATCTCAGAGTATTGAGAAATATTCACCGAATTCTCAGGGAAAATAATTTTCAATATATTATTTTGGAAATAACAGGAAATGGCAATCTTTGCAGGAGAGTCATTCACTTTTCATTTAGGATTAGAATCTGCCAGGTACTTCAGCGCCGTACAGAAACAGCAAGGCTGGGATGAATCCACTGTCCTTTCATAACTTACATAAGAAAGGGAGACGTTACACATCCTGCAGCTGAGAACTGAGTGTTACATCATCTCAGCCTCATGGATTTTGGTGCCCTGAACAAGGCAGGGAAAGGGCAGGGACCTTTGATCATAAAGTCCCATGCGAGCCTGTTCTGTTTTTAAAGCTCTAGGACAAATAGTGATTCAGACATATATAGGGCACAGCAGGGAAAAAAAAAATAAAAGGTTTTGACTCTGTTTTGCACACAAGCTCTTCAGCAGAGCTGCTCAGCTGTTCAAGAGAGCATAGGAACATAAGGACGTACTTATAATGTGACCCCAGTGCTCCATCTATCCTGTTCCCAAGAGTGGCTGTTGGAGATGCTGTTTGGGAAGAGAGCGTGAGCATCCCCATTCTCCACAGGCCATTGCCCTTGCTGTCTCCCAAAATTAGATTAGGGAAGTTACAGGGTCCACTCCTGCATATGCCTTTTGCAGTCTGACTATGCACCTGTTGTCCATGAATTTGTCTAACAGCTTTCTGAAGATGCTTAAATTATCAGCCTCCATAACCCATCTTAAAGGAAATTCTCATTACTCTCTATGTAAAAAAGGACTCTCTTTTACCTGTTTTAATCTTCTTGCAAATCAGTTTCAGTGCTCCCTATCTCTGATATTACTGGACTGGGTGAATGCCAGTTCTGTACTCACTTAATCTACAACCTTCTAAATTTGAAGTTGCCCTGCTTTGAGTAGGAGGTAGGACTAGATGACTTCCTGACGGCAGAAGGTGACCTCCTGACATCTTCTATGTGGTTGATCTTCCAACCTAAACTATTCTGCTGTTCGTGGTTTTTGTGAATCCTGACCATATCGCTCTTCAGTCTTCCCCTTGCCAAACTGAAGTTTCAGCATTTCTTGTCTCTCCACATAAGGCAGATACTTAAGCATTTTAGATGCCCTTCTCTGCAATTTCTTTAACTCCACCTTGCCTTTCTTGAGATGTGGAAATCAGAACTACACACCATGATCGAGAAATGGGCATTCCAAATTTTTGTACAGTATCTATTTTCATCTCAATGTCCTTCCTCACTGTTCTGTTGTCTTACTTCAGCTGTTGCTGCATACATATCCAATGATTTCTGAGACCTATCACTGATGATTCTAAGATCACTTTTGCTGAGTTGTAAATATTGCACTCCCTAAAGCTATACGACATGGTTTTCTTTTGTTCATGCCTGTATGGCACAATCCAGTTTTTACATCTTGGCTTTGACTAGCATCCTTGATAAACTTCAGATTTCCTGTTTGACATATATAATACAGCACAGAGACAGGAATATGGTGTAACTCTGGTGATTTCATTTGGATTTTTTCAGCAAAAAAGGTAAAGAAAAAGAATGGATAAAGACACCACCATCTCCAGAGCTTCAAAATGATCAAGCAACATGAAGGGACAGCATTGCTGAGTTCCAGTAGTTGTAATGCTGTTGGGTTGTAACACACATGTATTTATCTGATCAAATGTTATGCAGTCTCTGTGATGTCTTTATTATTGTGGTGGCTTTGCTTTTCCACATACAGGGATCCTCTGATTTTTGATCCAAGAGCAGGATTCAATGTCTTTGCTATCCATGTAGAGTGCAGTAACATCCATCAAATTACTGCTCGTATTCTTTGAACACGCAGTAGGTTTTTAGAGATTGTGTACGTGTGTTTGCTACTTCGTCCATGAATCAAATTTAGCTAAAAATATCTTTTAAAAGAATGTCATGTACAGGACTCCTTTTATCTTGAATGATCTTAATAATTGGTGAACAAGGGTTCTTTAAACATCTCTGAGTTTAAGTACTTAATTTCAATTAAGATGTTTACGACTGTCATATACAATTGTTGTTACTGGTGAATAATAGGTGAAACCAAGTCAACAACTCACACTTTCCAGGGTATGACCTGCCACGTAGATGTGATCTCTTACATCATTCTGATATCAGAGGTAGCTCAGATGTCATTATCCTTTCTCACCACCTCATTTGTATTCTGCAATTCTCTTTTTGAAAGGAATCCTCAATGAAAGTTACTTCTTGAGTCAAGAATTCATGTCAATATCGTCAAATTAACTTATTTCGGTGAGGTTGCATTAATTTTCACCAACAGGTTTTTCCTTCCTGAACTAAAACACCTTTAGTCTATTTTCATTGTTCAGAGAACTAAAAGAACAATGAAAGATTAGTGAGTTGGGAAGAGCAATCTCACGTCGTAAAGCAAGTGGGTGGTAAAGCATTCACGGCTTCTCCATGGAGAGATGTGCTGGTGAAGGATTGGACCTCACACGCTTTTGCCTGTGGAGTCAGAAGAATGCCGCTTGGGGAGTGCTGATGCAGGAACAGATGGCTTTTCTAAGCCTGAGCCTCACCTGCTGCCAGCTATTGCTTGCTGCTCAGGGTGGTCCTTGTACAACATGTGCCATCGTCTGCTAAAGATAGTACACTTCAAGGAACATGGTGAACACACATCCTGTAGCATAACTTATCACATTACCAAGTGGTAGAAACTATTTCTTACAACTATCTGTAGAGAGATTACAGACTGAGACCATAGCTCTAACATTTTGATTTCTAAGGAGTTACTTTTATCCACAGTTTTGTTAATTTCACTGTTCTTTCTGTGGCTTGATTCTGGTATCCTGGCTCTGTGGTTCCCTGCTGAATTCAGCGGAACTTCTTGGAGAACCTCAACCAGAAATCCACAGGACCTTGGATTGAGCCAACAATAAAAGAGTGCTCAGGAAGAGGACATATTAAATGAAAGCATACCAACACAGGTGAATGAGAAGATCAATGGCAAGTTTTGCTAAGAATGAGTCTAACTGATTTATTAAATTGAAAGTAGCATCACCATTGAAGTTTTCCATCAGTTTACGACTGAGATTTCATTACATGGCTAAAATGGAAAAAGATTGTTCTAGCTGGCCATGCACATTCTCCAGACTGTTTTGTCAAGTTATGTACCTTGTGTGTCAATAACTGGTTGCTCTCTGAAAGTAGGATGCATTAATAGATGTTTGAGGACAGAACTCCTTCTAGAAAAATACATAGTTTAAGAGCAAGGTTCTATGTTGAACTGCGACATTCTGAATTCCATTTCTCCCTTCTACCTGTATATTAATCAAGGATTAATTCTTATCTCATCCCATTTTAGTTAGAAAAAAAATTTTAATAATTATATTTTAAATGTTATAGGAATATCTAAAGATCTTATCTAGAAATTTTTAGATGAAGATTAGGCAACGTAATAATAATAAACACTGTTCCCCTAATGACATGTGATTACGATGTAAAAAGTTACATTTATCAGGCTGCAAGAACTGGCCAATTTTCTTTCAGGCATGAGATCATAAAAAAAAAGGAATTGAACCAACAGGATACAGTAGTAAAAAAACCATGAAATCTATCAAAACTAGCTCAGGGAGACTCCATGCAGAGACAGGGCTAGCAGTAGTGTCAGGTTACAAGCACGGTATTTTTGATTCACACGTCGGAAGAAAATGATATGGTCTCAAAAATATTTGGTCTTCATAGAGTTCTTTACCGTTGTCCTGCTCAGAATGCTGTACTTTTCTCTTGGATTTTTTTTCAGGCCACGATTAATCATCTATGGAACCAATTCTCTAATGAGAAATGACTTAACTTGGGTATTATGAATTTTAGACTTTGAAAGGATAAAAGCTACAGCATCAGACTTAGACAGATGTATTTCCTGGGATAGCCCATGCAGACCACATCCTGATTACATGGCAATTCTTCTACAGTATTCTTAACACAATTTCTACAATTTAACACTTTGATTCTTCATAATAGAAGATAATAGGGGCTTTGTAATTGGCAAAGAATATTGTCCCAGGTCCCGAATTTAAATAGCAAAGGCAAAATCCAAAATCTAATTTTGATTTGTTTTGGTTTTGTTTTGTTTTTGCTGAACTCTGGTTAAAACATTCACACTTGCAGCTGCTGTACTAAATGACATATGTCCTCACAGCAGTTAATCTCACAGGTCAACTCAAGAGATATTTATATCACAGTAATGATGCAGAGTGATACAAATATATTGCTCAGAAATCAGAAGTGGTAAAACAAGGGCCAGTGCTCTGCAAGTCCTTCTCTCATAGGACTAGTTCCTCAAAACCTCCAATGCCATCCTGATGTTTAAGTTTACTATTTTTATCTTCATAAAGTTGTTTACCTTCATTTTGAGTGTAAGAACTTACTTTATGCTGTACGAAGTGAGAGTTTGCAGGAACGGACACTTCATTACCTTAGCCCAGCTGTGTTTTTGTGAATTTGCCTTTTAGTAAGTTAGTCTGAAGGCAGAGAATGATTTTGCTCTTTAGCGATACTTAACACATTTAAGAAACCTTGTTCAAAAAAGCTTTAAACTTTGGCTTAAACACAATTGGCTACACTGTGCTGCAACTTTTGTGCTGTGGTGTTACTCCGAGTCCTGGACATCTTCTCATCTGACTGGATCCACCCTGGGTGAAATTCCTCCGGCTAACATGGTGAGCTTTCTTCCCAGGGTGTAAAGAGCAGAAAGGAGAGGATGTTACAGTAGTTGGTAGTCAGGACTTGCCCCAACACAGGCATGAATGGAAATATTTCAGAGTTTAGGCATAGCCATTAAGGAGCTATTTGCATCGTGGCGCTAAGTTCTTTGAACTGTCCTATGACGTGTATTTAAACTGCATGTGAAAGATTATTATTTGGGAACAGGGCAGTCAGGAGTTCCAATAATGATCATTTCCCAGGAGGGAATCAAAAGGAGTGGAAGAGCATCTGTGCTAAATGGTGTTTCTCTCACTTAGCATGAGATCAGAGCTTGAGTCACTGCTTGTTTCCCTTCAGCTTCCCAGAGGCTTTTCTCTGCACTGCCCACTTGCATTATGGAGACAACTTAGGACATACTATCTAAGTTTTTTTCATCACAAGCATGCAGTTGGGTTGGACCAGATCAAGCAGTGGGACTGGTCAGATGGACCCTGAGCATAGCCTGCTAATTTTCTTCATGCAATATCTGTTGCTAAAAGATCGGCGGACTCTCAGCACTCAAATTTTTCATAGCGCTTTTAAGGAATGGCATAATGTCATTGTGCAAGTAATGATACTTATGGGAGAGTTAATGAACATTCTCTTCTGAGAAGAAATTCAGCTGAAGTTGACCTGGACGAGCTAGTTTGGCCTGGAATTTAATTAACTTGACTTGGCTATTCTTTGAAAGAACAAGCAGTTCCTATTGAGCCATTCAGGTCTCTTGGGCAAACAAGTAATAAGGCATTTTTCTAATATATTTCATTATTTAGCTGAGAAATCATAATGAAGGAAACAAACTAGTAAAAAACTATGTCCTTTTTAAAATCTTTTCCCTTTTATTACAGGAAAAAACCCTAATTAAAATTCATATTATCTACTTAGATTTCATAAAAGCACTTAATTTAGATATGCTAATAACTAAGCTATTTTTAAATTAAAACATTTCAAATGTATGTTATGCAATTAGTGTTTTTGAATGTGCATTGTTTAGCCCAAAGATGTAACCAGCTCCAAAATACTGAAGGTAATTACAGTATCACACTAATCTTCCATGAGAAACTCGCATGTGTCGCCTCATCACCACCTGTAATGTGCATGGGTGGTGTGAGAGTAAACCGAGTTCGTGGGCCTTGTACATGGACGATGAAGAGCATACTACTGATGATGATGAATATGTATCCATGCTTTGCTTAGTGTATAAAAGTTCTTATATTGAGCTTCAGCCCCATGGTATCTAAGCACTTCCTAGTACTGTTTTGCAGGATTTGACTAACACCTGATACTCTTTCTTACGCTTTCCTCCAGGGAGCCATGGCCAATGGCAGCTGGTGGAAGCAAAGACTTGAGCTGTTAAACATGACAAGTCTGAGCTTTTATAAGTGGTATAAATGTTAACACTTTAGGGAGAAACTGTGCTAAGGACCAGCACTGAGCACAGGTGCAGTGTAAGTAGCCTGCAACTCTGGTAGCCTGCAGCCTCTGAGCTGCAGCAGGCAGCCAGGCAGGGAAATGAAGGTGCCGGAGGAAAGTGGAAGAAGGGAGAAGAGAAGGGCTGACATGCAGCTTAAGGCAGTCTGCCTAATTGGCCTTCAATTTACAGGAAAGTGAACACTACCAGAGCTATGCAGTATAATCATACCTGGGAAAAGAGTCATTTAATAAAAAATAAAAAGCAGAGAGTCTTCAAAATGCTGCAGAGAACTGGATGGAAAAGATTCCTATTCGCTCTGAGGGAAATAATGTATATTTCCTTGTGTGTAGGACTGAACTTAGTTACTGCTTCTGCATTTGTTTTTTCTACAAAATCTGTGCAACCAGCAGCAGCCAGATGATTCCAGACAGGAATCATACATCCTAGCACAGCAAGAGAGAGATCCATTGGAAGAGAACCATCAGCGTGGGGGTTCAATGCTTGTGCAATAACCCTCTTTTCCAGGTGCGTGCCAGCGATTCTGACCCACTGGCAGAGTTTTCTACATGTCTGCTTTCCCGCGGGTCCCTGGGGATTTCACCATCAGCTGCAGCCGCAGCACCCACCCTCCCGTAGCGACAGCCACGGCGCAGCTCCGGGGTACGTGGGAGCAGCGCCTGCACCAGCTGCATCTGCGGCTGCCTTCTCTGTCCTGTGATGCCTGCGGTCACGGGAGCAGAGGTTTCTGCATTTCCCTAGCATCACACTGTACAGATACATCTGTCACTGTATTAGCAGGAAGTTTTTTAGAGAAAAGTACAGCTCAGAGCAGTCATTGTAACATGCTCCTGATTATTTTGCCTTTGCTATAGACCTGCTGTAAAGTAGTGACACTTCTGTTGCTATTGAATACCTTTATTTTTTCTCATTAGATATCTATCCTTTGTCACTGAAGCAAAGATGAATATCTATACGGATGGCTAATTTACCAGTACTGGGAGCTGTAATCTGAATCAGAACATTCAAGACAGGATATGAAGTATATGAAATACCTCCTGAAGATAATTTTTATGAGGGATTAGGAAATAATTACAATTTCTAAAAGATCAATTCTCCCTAAAACTGAATTTTGCTTTCATGGCTAGTATCCAGAGATATAATTACTGTGATTTTTATTCCTCAGAACAACACTTGATCTGCTGTACTGAAAAGCAAAAGGGGAAGCAATTATCACTCTTCCTGTGAAATTTCGTAAAAAATTGTATTTTTTGTATATCATCAACATTATATAGTACAAAACAGCCACAGGTAGAAACAGCTATTGAAAAAGTTTCAGCTAAGTGGAGCTTCATGATCAAACAGATGTTGTAGGAAGATCAACTAGAATAGAAAGGATTTATGATTTTATATGGGCATAAAAATGTCTTTTCAGTGCTGTGGCAAAGCTAGATGAAGTAGTTAAGTTGTGGCACATTACCATTCATGAAGATACATCAATCTGATGTTATTAAACGTAATTCCTTTGTGCTACTATTTGCTGTTTAACAGAGATCAAAATGTAAGGAGAAATGAGTGTTCTTTACTTATTCAATCTGTCACCTTATATCTGAAGATTTGTGTCGATTCTCTGACTTCATTTTTTTTCTCAATCAATAACAGTGACAGGTGGAGTCATGGGTTACGGCCCCTCACTCATAAATTCGAGCTTGTCTATAGAGAAAAGAGTGACAAGAAGGTAAAGGTAGCTCTGGTTAAGCTGCTACACTGGGCCGATTCCTCTGCTCTACTGGAGAGGTCCCACGTGGGTTATGGGCTATTTTTAAAGAGCCTTTTATGGATCTAGAAGTGTGACAATACTCAGAGTTACCAGATGCTTCCCCGCACCTGCTTGGAAATTCAGATGCTGTTGTCAAATGCCTAAAACCCATGTACGGAAAATAGATTTCTGTAGGTGCCCTGGGTGGAGATGCACAGCTGTAGAGCAGGAGGATATTTAAGCAGGCAAACAGCAAATGAAAAAGGGACAAGTGTTCCTGAAAGTTCTTCTCTCTCCGGTTCTTCACAGGGGCTAAAGAACTAACCCAAAAAGTATGGAGACTGTGTTTTAGGTCTTAGCTTCAAAGGACTCAAACTCACATATTTTTATTTAGAAAAACAAAACCAGTACCCTATACAGGGCCATAAGCAAAGCTATAGGGCTCTAGGCTAAGCTGAAATATGAATGTTCTTCATCTGTCCCGTGAATTTGGGCCTCTGCTCTGGAGGACAGGGAGGATGTGCAGAGGACAAGGTGGAAAGTAATCTGACTTCATAGCTAGTTGGAAGAAAGAGCAGATAGGTTTAGCTATGGGAATATAATGGGATTTGCTAATGCAATCTTGATGGAACCTGAAGTGCTTGGGGACAAATGATCAAAGAGAGCTAAGACTATGTGAACCCAAAACTCAGAAGAAATTAAGTGTGTTTTAAACAACTAATTCACAAACATTCACAAACAAAAGCACCAAAATGCTGGACAACATTTTCATTAGTATAAAAATATAATCATTCAATAAGGGTGAAATCTTTGACTAGAGTGGCAAAATTTGTTTTCATAACAGATGTCCTTGAAGAATGGTATCTTTACTACAAATGCAATGGGTGAAGCTTGCAGAAGAATTATATGACTTTTGCTGAGCTTTGAATAGCGATTGTAGGTAGAGAAAAATAGGGTGGAATTTACATTGCAAAAACCTTTTTCACAGATGTTATTTAGCCCTAGGAAGCCCAACAGCCACTTCGTTTCTTCCTTGCTCTCACTTTACATAGTCATTTGGGGATCTTAGATCCCTCTTATGTTCAAGCCAAGAGAAATTAAGCAAAATGTTGCAAAATTATGAATAAAATTGCACCTGTTTAATTAAATTCAACATTCTATACACAATAGTAAATTTTTTCAGAAGTATTAAACTATATTGCACTCGTGCCTTCCCCCTTTCCAGTTCATAGGTATTGTTTTATGTGTTTTCCAATAACTAAAGAGCCATATACACATATTTGGCATTTTTTCACGTGTTGGAGGTGCTGTGATGTTTCCCAGTGCTAGTAGTACCAAAGCTATGGGAAAAGGTATCAGCTGTTTCACGGTCATGACCAAATTGCTTCTACTTTTTACCCACAAATGGTGTAAATGAATAACCATCTGGAACAGAGCTGGGCAAATGCTTGTGTAGCGATTGTTGCCACTTACAATAGATGTCACTTAGAGCAATCTACTGATTCACTGCTTAAATAGGTATTTGTTGAGGATAGAAGCATTCATATTTTAAATGCAAGTTGTTCATTAAAAATAAATAATAATAAACTCCATACCTATTTCCAGCACAGTATCTTTAGATCTCAAAGTACTTTGCACAGTACTTTAGTCTGCCTTCCTCTCATAGTCATAGCCTGGACATCAAAAACTGAGTCACAAGGAGGGAAATGCCAGAAGGACAGTAGCAGAGCCAGGGCTTGGTCTAGGGGAGTTTCTGTCACAAAATTGAGGAGTCTGCTGCCTCCCACAGAAGCTGATGACTCTGGATGAATGAAAGATTTCTTTCCTATATCCAGGCAGAATGTCACCTGAAGAACCTTGTGCTGATTGCCTCTTGCCCTGTCACCATGCAGCCATGAGAAGAGCCTACCTTCCTCTTTTATTTGGGCAGACTAGGATTAGATCACCCCGAGCCCTGTCTTCTCCAGGCTGAACAACTCTAGTCCTTCAGCCATTTTTCATGTCAAGTTCTCCAACCTCCTGATAATTTTGGTAGTCTTCCTCTGAACCCTCTCCGGTTCTTCTGTGCCTTTGAAACTGAGGGGACAAAAGGCATGGCCTGACAAGTGCTACACAAAGAATGCGAATCACATCCCTCAATCTGTTGGCTGTACTCTTGGTAGTGGACCCCAGGACACATTTTGCTTTCACTTAGCTACCAAGGCACGCAGCTGATTGATGTTGAGTTTGCTGTCATGAAGGCCCCTGAGGGCCTTTTGAGGAGAGCTGCTCCACACACAGTCAGGCCCCAGCCTGATAATCCCATCTGGGGATTATTCTGTCCCAGATATAGGACTTTGTGTTGATCTTCGTTAAACCTTGTGCAATTCTTCTGGCCCAGTCCTCCAGTCAGCTGTGTATTACACACAGAATATAGCATATCTGTAATAGACTGCCGATCTTCATTCCAGTTTTCCCACTACTGTGGAATTTCTTCTTTCGTTGTCCTTGTGCTGTACTCCTATGCATATTGTAGATGGTTCCAGTCCAGCTGTATGTATCTGTTGCTAGTGCGCTGCCACAAAGCTATGCTAGACCTAGCTTCAGATTAGCTTGCTCAGATATCTTTCAGTAGAGGCTGTCTGGCAGGCAAATAATACTGAGCTACACTACTGCCAGTACCTGAGCAGTCTTCAGCACTGTGAAAATGTTTTGCAGTCACAGAAGAAAGTGTCACTGTTGTTGTGTTCCCATGTGGCCTGGTTTCAGCTGGGATAGAGTTAACTTTCCTCCCAGTAGCTACTGACTTGGATTTAGTAGGACAAGAATGTTGATTACACTGATGTTTTTAGTTGTTGCTAAGAAATCAAGGACTTTCTTCAGTTTCTCATGTTCAGCTAGTGAGAAGGTGTTCAGGAGCTGGGAGGGAGCATAGCCAGGCAGCTAGCCCAAGCTGACCGATGGAAATATTCCATACATGGATGTTGTGTTCGGCTTATAAATGTGGGTTGGCTGGGGAGCTGGAATCTTTTTTTGTCTTTTTTTCCTGAAGTTTGAGCTTTTCTGGCAGTTCATTTTTTATGGAATTTTAAAGTAATTTGTGAATCCACAATTGTGTTCCAGGTTCCGTGATTGCTGATCAGGGACTGACAGAGAATCAATCATCGGTCAGTGAGACAGTTGTACTGTATATAGCTTGTTTTGCATATTTGTTATTATCATTATTATTATCGTTAGTACCAGTAGTAGTATTAGTATTTCCTTTGTTGTCTTATTAAACTGTCTTTATCTCAATCCATGAGTTTTGCTTTTTGTCCATTTCTCCTCCCCATCCCACTGGAGGGGAAAGGGGAGGGGTGAGCGAGTGGCTGTCGGGTCCTAGTTGCTGGCTACTGGGTTAAAACATGACACCATGACTTGTCAGACAGCACTGAAATCCACAAGAGAGACTATCTTAAAACACACCAATATCAGTCCGAACTCCACGTGATGTTCCCCTGAAGCCAGTAGCTTAGTGCTGTCCACAGCAAGACGGTTATACTTGTGCAACAATTCAAATGTATTATTTCCCACTTGGTGTTACCCAGAAACAGTACAATGGAAGGAATCATGTTATTTGTCAAGCATTTAAATGTAGATGACCTTCATAGCAGAGGAGTAGGGAAAAGAGGAAAATCCCCCAGTCAAAATGGTTCTGGAGAAACATCTAATCAACAGCTTCCAAAGTATTGGGAAATGTGCTGGGACTCTGCTGGACCCGCAGCATGTGTGCACATTGGAGCACAGGAGATCTGAGCAGTGGAAAAGCAAAACTTCCATGGTAGATTTTCCTTGATTTCTAAATAAAGTTTATTTCTCTTGTGCTTTCCCTGGCGTATTAAATTAGTCCCAGTTGCAGTGGGGAGATTAAGAGATCGCTGCTGGTTCACTGTGAAAGGTAGAGGATTTGCTGCCAAAAGAAGAAAACAAAATAGAAGTATTCCTGCTTAATTCTCAGTTCCAAAACTTGCTGATATTTTCTGAAACCAGAGGAAGTCCTTCCCAGTTATACACAGCCTGTGGATGTCATTAAAGCTGTGTTCCATACATAATGAAATAGATCAGCCAAGGTCTTCCCATGTGTCTTGTGCTGTTATCTTCTTGCTAGAATGGTAATCACAGGTGTCTTTTCTTCTACCTTTGTTTCCGAATCTGTTGTTCACACTTTTCCGTTGTGCTTCACACTGGCATATGGCTTGGCAGCCCCTCAGCTGTTGCTAGAGTTGTGTTGTCGTGCAGTTGATATGGTTTTGGCTATCTTACTCTGCCTCCCAAGATGCCTGTTTGATTGACTTAATTTTACTACTGAAAGTTAATTTGAACATCATAGGCACAACCTTTACAACCATTTGCTCACATTTACCAAAGCTCTTTCCTGACCCAGAGCAAGGCATCATAATTATGTATATTTGGCATAGCTCCATTTTCTGTTTTTACAAATTACTTTTTGCTCTGATTCCAATTTTTATGTATATCATGTAAAAGAATGCTAGTATGTATAAATAAACTTCTATGTATAGTAAAATTACAATTGTTTAACAAAGTAAAAAGTGTATAATTTTCCTCCAGTTTCAGAAAAAGTTGTCACTTTTCTTGGGGCTATATACAGTATTAAGAGTGCTAGATTCAGGAAACATGAATTCAGTTCCTAGCTCTGTCATGAGGTTTCTGCACAATGCTTTTATGTTGTAAAAATGAAGACTGTGTTTTCTCCTTTGCTTGTCTAGATTGTTCATTTTCTAGGCTTTTAGGGTGGAATAATCCGTTAATCTACACATAGAGCGTATATCACAGGGGGTTATGTCTTTACTTGAATCTGACAAAATGTCTGTACAGGTTCTGAAATGAGAAGCAGGGGAGCAGAATAGGATTTACCAGAATAGGTGTGTCAACTGGAAGCATTTTTATTATATTTGGCTTTTGAAAGTAGAAAATGCTTTTGATTCGCCTTCTAAGTCTTTCTTGCTGGAAACTTTCAAAAAAAGTGTGTTTTACATCAGCATTTTATTATTTATAATGAAATGGAAACAATAGTTTGATACTGATGAAACATAACTTATTTCTTTATTTTGAAGAGAAGCTACTCATTATTTGACAGATCAGTGTAATACATTATTTAGCCCCAATCTTCGTTCACACAGCCAGGCTAAACTACATGAGTATGTAGAGCTGAATTAACAACCTTCTTCATAGGAAAATGGGAAACCTATAGTCTTTGAACTTTAAAATCGATGGCTTTTGGAGTCTTTGCTGTAAATAAGGATGTCACACCCAAAGGAACAAAAGTTCGTTTATCCAGCCCAAACTGCTACTTTGCACACCTGTGCAGAACATTTAAAGCCTACTGTAGTCTTTAAAACCCTTTTATAGTGGTTTCCTATTCTTGGTAGTGTCAAAAATCTACATGAATCTTGACCCTAAACCTCATCAGTTTCTCCAGCCAGGCCTTCTGCTCACATTTGACCTGTGGGGCTCTGTATAGTAAGTATCTTCAGACCCAAGCTGGTGAACAGCCAACCAGACAGGTGGAAATAAGATTTTGGAGATTTTCTGGGTGTGTGTTGTGTTAGAAGTACAAGGGTTGAAGAGCTGAGGCTTTGGGTTTGGGAAGCAGTTTTTTTCATCCCTATGTTTGGACTTGAATATTATTTCACAAGCTGCTCCTACTGCACTGGCTTAAGAATGCCTTTCTTCCTATTTTCATAAAAAGAGTCTGATTTCACTCAGGCAACTAACTCCAGGAGAAGATCAGTGGCTGAAGCAACCCACCTCAGCACAACATTCCTGTCCAACAGAAATTAAATCCCATCACATACACTAGAAAACCAGCCCAGCTCTGTTTGGCAGTAGATCTTCCGTACAACTTTAAAAGTGCATTAATTTTGTATTTCTCGCACTCTTCAGAGGAGACTATGAATGAAACCCACTGGGCTACTCTTCTTTACTGTAGCATAAAATGAAATCTGTCAAAATTAATGATATTACAGAGAACTGCGGAGTTTACCTCCAAAGATAGATTCTCACTGGCTCACCTTCCTGACTTTCATAGAAGCAGGAAGTCTTATCCCCACCCATGTCTGACTTGAAAGCCCAAGGCTTTAAAGCCATCCTTTGCTCTAAGCTGTACTTACCATTCTACCACCAGCAGAGAGAAACCTTAAACACTTGCACTTGGATTGTCTTCATCTCCTAACCTCGGAGGTTTCTGCTGCTGTCTAAAAACATTTAGTAAGTCAGCACATTGAATGTCCTTCTCAATTTCTACTCTGGTACAGTTTTTTGGAAGAACTTGCAACTCCAACATATCTGAGAACACACCTGTGAGCATCACACTGATGCCCAGCTACATTATCTGAACCCTGGTTCACACCATCATCTGGATGGCAGCTGAATCACAGATAGGGCTGGGATCAAAGTAAAGTCCCCATAAAGTACATTCACACTTGTGGAGTCCTGGCTGGACGAGAGGGGACATAGTTTGGTGCCGTGGAGCAACCCAGGTTTCAAACTAGAGATGGGCCTTGAGAGCGGCGAACACGGAACCCTGTTGGGAAGGTAAAGCACGAGCTCGGAACACTGGAGCAGGGGGACTGTTACATCACCGCGTCCTGCCACAGTGCTGCTTCCGCATCGAGAGATGAAGCTTTGCACCAATTGCAGCAGTTTTGACTATATATGGTTAAGAGTAACTAACCAATTAGAAGCTGTAATTGCTTTGCTATATATACCCTGTTTTGATGACTAATAAAGGAGAACGATCTTACTCACATTGGGATTGTATCGTTTCTACTGTTTCCGAGTTCCCACTCCAACACACACTTTAACTGCTGTCTTCAGAAAGCTCTGCCAAGCAGCTGTGCCTCACGATACAGAAGAATTGCAAACTTCTTACTTTATTTTTTCTTCCTACAAAAGTAAAGCAGAATCACTAGTTCTGAGATGTCCATTTATCATTAGGTGAAGATTGCTTTCCGTAACATGCATTTTAAAAAGTAGCTTTAAGCACGTAAAAATAAGGCAAAATAACGTCTGTGTGTATGAACAAGACATTGTCAAACACTTCATGATACCCTTGTAATATGTTCTTTGGAGTCTTTATTATTATGTAGGACATATTTTTCGTATATCTATTTCGATCTCTGCCAAGATCATGGTTTAGAAACCACCTACTTTTCTGAAGTAGTCTGGTCACAGGCCATCTGGCCAACTCACCACATAACAAGATTAAAGGCATCTGGGATTGAAACAGAAAACAAGAGTAACTGCTCATGACTGATCCCCTTTGATGGCACAATGGACATCAATGCAATAACTTTCAAGTGCTAAATTAAAGACATAAATGTGAGGCACATTTGAGCCAGACATATGATGAGTGATGGGTAGGTTGATAGCCCTGATTTATTCATTAATGGCATATAGATAATACACTGTACCTTCTCCCATTTGCAGTATTTGTTGAGAAGTGGTTTGTCAGCGGGCAATTTTTTTTAAGGAGGAGGTTAACCTTACGAGGAATTAATGAGGTTGCCATAAATTTCATTAGTTACCCAAAATCACCACACTCATAGATACTAAAAACACTAGGACTGGTAGCACAGCAGCTCTTCTACACCTCAATCTCGCAGGGCATTGCTTGAAAAGTTAAATTGTTCCTCACAAACATAACAAAACAGGACTCTTGTTGAATGCACCCAAGTTCACAGATATCTGTGGCCAACGTGTTTAACACAGGCAACACGGTGCCCTGAGCAGATGTACCCTTACTTAACTTCCCATTCAGAGTTTAAAGAGCTGATTTTGTGAGTCAGGAGACTGAAAATGTAAGGTCAGAGCAGAGGAAGGCATGGAAAGGCATGGAAGAAGATATGAAAAGACCTAGTAAATTGAAGATATTTTTGAAGAAGATTAAATAAGGCAAAAAATATCATCTAGGATCATTTATTTAATATCTAGAAAATTTAAAGCAGTAAAGTGATTTTTTCTTAACAGTATGTCTTGAGATTTTATCTGTGAGAGCAAAGTTGGAGCTAATTTTATGGTGAACATGCAAAAATATCAGCATCAGCTTAACTCTAGCAGCAGGTCTGCCATAATGACTTCAGAAGCAAGATGGAAATCCTTTCTGCTTTTAGATGAGTATTTTGGTGTGTAGGAAATAAAGACCAAATAAGTTTTTAGCTTTTCCTGTCAAAACAGTCATAAAAACTTCATATTTTAAGCCACATAATCTCTTAACTCCTTCTATAATGTTCATGATTATTAAGAGGTTATATTATTGTCTTGGTTTCATCTGGGATTGAATAAATTTTCTTCCTAGTAGGTATAGTGCTGTATTTTGGATTTAGGATGGGAATAATATTGATAACACACTGATGTTTTAGCCATTGCTGAGCAGTCAAGGACTTTTCAGCTTCTTAACCTGGCCTGCTAATGAGAAGACGGGGTGTACACAAGAAGCTGGGAGGGGACACAGCCAGGACAGATGACCCAAACTGGCCAAAGGGATATTCAGCACCATATGACATCGTGCTCAGTGTATAAGCTTGGTTGAAGCTGGCTGGGGGCAACCATGGCTCGAGGACTGCCTGGGCATTGGTCAGTGGGTAGTGAACAGATGTATTTTGCACCACTTGGTTTGTGTATTCTTTTAACATTATTATTATTCTCTTCTTTTCCTGTCATATTAAAGCACATTTATCTCAACCCATTAGCTTAACTTTTTTTTCCCAGGTCTATCCCCCACTCCAGTGTGGGTGGAGTGAGCAACCAAATGGCTGTGAGGTGTTTAGCTGCCTGCTGGAACAAACCATGACAATTATTCTCTTTGTATTTCTATGTCTGGGAGAAAAACTCCCCCCTTTCTCCCAAATCTATAACTTGCCTTTCAGCTAGGTGCATATGCTGTATTTTATAGGAAAACAAGAACATAGCTCTGTTCTCTCAAAGCTGAATTCTTGTGCACTGTAATGAGGGTAAAACTGAGTAAGGATAAAAAATGTAAGCAGAATATGTAAGCATGAGAAAATGTATTAAGCACATGGTAGACTGTACTAGAGCTTTAAAAGCTAAATTCCTATCCCCCATGTAAAATCGATGTTTGAAAAACAATAACAAAAAACTTTTTGACTTTGATCGAATGCCATATTTTTAAAATTTTTTAACATGATAGAAATTTTGGATAGTTTTGGTTATGGGAAGAAAATGTTTCATTACTGTAAGAATAAGAGATTGATCTTATTCTGAAGGTATTTATTTCCACACAGGGAGTTATAAAGTTAACCTTGGGTTACTTTTTCAGAAGTTCAAACACAGAATCACAGAATTACAGGATGGTAGGTGTTGGAGGGGACCTCTGTGGATCATCTAGTCCAAACCCACACTATAAGTCTGCTTCAATCCCACAAACAAGTATCTGCCCCATATAATTAACTTAGGCTAGATGTTGAACTTCTATGAAGCTAAAACTAGAAGAATTAAGTCCTCTCTAAAGTCTTTTGGTGTTACAAGATAAAATAGGAATGTTGAAATACATCAGTTGAAAACACTAGAAAATTTATTATAGGTCTAAAAAGTCTTTTTTGTTAAACATACTTTTTTGGTCTAAAATTCTTCTATTGGTTTTTAACTATTACTTTCTTTTAACATTGATAACCACTGTAAGCAAGTTAATATAAATGGGGACTTTCAGTTAGTACTGTGTAAAAGCAGTTTTCTCTTCTTATATTTTAATTATGCAGTTGGCTATTTAGGGAAACTTCTTTCCAGACATTAACTCTTTAAAGAATGAAACTGTTAAATACCTACCATAGAAAATTTTGCCTTTCATGTCTGGATATTTTCTCTCCAAAAATGACAAGCTAACAAAAAATGTCAATGAAAGCATTTTGAAATGTTCTCAATGAGTGACTTCAAAGTGAAGGCTAATAATTTGCAAAAGGTGAAATCAAAGTATCTGTAAGTACTATTCTAGTCTCTGAAAAGAACTTTCAGTTTTTTGCCACTTTAAAATTAATTTCTTACTTTAGAAATGTCCTTTTCCCTTTTTGTGGAGTGAAAGATGTCCCACATCAACAGAAGTTAGTTTCAGTGTTATAAATGACCCTGAGTATATAGGAAGTGCTCTGAAGTGGAGTGTAACAAAATGTGAAAACAGAGAACAATTCACTTTACTTCTAGTAATTCTATTCTGAGACTTTGTTTCGTAACAACTGACAGCTAGTAGTACTCTAGACATGGGGGCTGTCTCAGACCTCATGAGATCATCTAGTCCAGTCTCCAGGATGAAGGACTAGTGAGGCTGTTCTCACTGGATGTTTACCAAAAACTCTACTTCAACATTAACCATGACAGTATTCCCTAACAGGACTCATTAATCTGTTCAACATCTTTATTATGCTTAGCACAATGACAAATTGCAGGTGAAATTGAGAACTTCGTGATGAAAGAAAGGGAAATAATGTTTGTTCAAGGTAACAGTCTATATGTATTTAGGGACTGAGATCTTACCCAACATCCAAATATAGGTATTGGACAAGTAGAAAATTTTTTTTCTGCTATTGAGACTGACCAGTTGCCTGAGTCCATAACAAAATTCTGTGCAGACCTATTTATGTAACAGGAAGCTGATGGGTGAAAGACCTCCTAGTGAGAAACTTCATGAAGAAAACAGTAGAATATTTATATACAATTGTTTCAGCAGCTAATTAATACAAGCTGAACTTTACAGATCCAAAAGAACCAAGAAGAAATTAAAATGAACAAAAATAACTGCCTCTCTTGGAAATCTTTTCTGTGGAACTTTATTTCCTTTGAAATGTCCAGGAAAAATTTATTAAAAATCAGATTTGGAAAAAAATTCAATCAGCTCTAACCATCTGTTGTCTTACTCGAAAGTCTATGTGTTGCCATTATCTGTGGTTAAATATGATGATTCAATCATTTAACTCTTTAAACCATCAGCAATTCTGCATAATTTTTGACTTGTGCAAAAATGGGTAATGCTGTAGGCTGAGGACTCTGAATCCTCTCCTTCACTGTAATCCACCCTCTGCTTCATTCAGTTTCCTCTGCCCAGGGAGGCAGATGACATGAGCAGGTTACCCTGGTTTTTACCAGCTAGTTAGAGGCAGTCATCCTCCCAGCATGATTCCTTGCACGGCACTGCCAACCTCACGTTCTCACATTGGTGAGTCAGCACTCAAAACAATTATAGCTGACTTCTAAAAACATCATGTTTAAAAATAATATTTGTATTTGCTTTGTTTTGAGTTCAAATCATTCATTTGCTCTGCCTGTACAGGTCTTTTTCATTAACCCTCAATGGTCTGATAGGTAAAGTCAGTTTTGGAAATGAACACTCAGTTGTCTCTTGGGATCTCCTGCTACGGATCTAGGAGCTGATGTTGTCAGAAACAGAACATATTGTGACATGCACAAGAGTGTCTTGTGAATGGTAACACTACATGCAGTGTGTTTTACAAGGTTTTCCAATTTCATTTGTGGATAGAATATTCTGGCCTAACACTTCTCAGCTTATTTCTTGATAGACAGCCTACTTTTTTCTTTCATCCTAATTATAGCCCCATGTATGACCCTAAGTAATCTCGTCAGTTGGTAACAATTTACTGTTTTACACAGCTCTCCCTTTTAACTTCAGATTCTGTTCAGCTCTGTGCCTGGACTGACTAAGATATCAAAGTCAGCCACAGGTTCCACATTTTGAATGGAAAGCAAATTAGCAATATCGAACCTGAAGGCAGCTTTGATTATTTTTGGAACTTCTGGTGCTTTTTGGATTTATCATATTGTTCACCCACACGGTACTCACTCAGTTCCAGAGATGTTAGAGCAAAAAGTGAGGTTAAAGCATCCAGACCTATTAAATAATTAAAAATGTGTTGTATGGGTAATTTGCATGTATGCATGACATAGACTTTACAGAGGAAAACCAGTCCCTGTATTCCTGCGTAATAGAACTCTATTGTACTGTTGGTCAGAAATGGGACCATGGTAGATCCAGGAGGAAAGAGCTCATGATTATTATTCTTTGAGGATTTTTACCACTGTCTATTTAAGCATCTCAAATATTTGAAAAAAAAAAATCTGGCAACAGTGGACTTCAGGGAGCATCTGGCAATATCTAGCAGTTCTCTCTTTCAGAGGAAAAGTATTTCTCGAAGTTTTTTATTTTTTTGCCTGAGAGTTCTTTAAAATGTCTTTCATTTCTCACAAAAGAAACACATTTTTGAGGAGAAAGGTTATGTAGATTGTCCTATGGCTACGGACTCACTCGACTCCCTGGGACTTCAGCTGAATCTCCTGAAATAGGAAGGTGTTTAGCTAGAGGGGAATTTATGTGAATGCATGTGTAAGGGGATCGTGTAAAGCTCACAGAGCAGAGCTCCAGCCATTAGGCCTCCACTTACCTCTTTCCTGGGAAATAAAAATCTCAGAAATCACATCTTAATTTCTGGGAGTAGGTAAAAGTGCTGTTTCTTCCTCCCTATAATTACTGCCTGTGTCTTTATCCTTGCATATCTTTTTTGACCTACCTGAGACCTTTTTTTCTTCCTACTTGAGAAAGGACTGGCACTTCTCTGTCTCCATCCTGGTACTGTCACAATCATAGATCCAAATCTGCCTCTCAAATATAATTCCTGGAATTCCTGAAAAGCTTAAAGATTGTTTGGCTTGCAACAGCTCCACTCCCACAGGACCGTCCCCACCTGCCACAGTGAGGCCATGTATAGCCCATGCAGCATTGTGGTTGTTCAAGCAGCGGGTAGAGGTTTGTGTGACCATGACTGCATGATGAGCACATGGCAAACATTTCAATGTGCTGAAATTTCATGGCAAAAATCCAAGCCACGTCTTGGTTATAAGGCTTTGTGAGTGCTCACTTCTTGTACCTTTCTTCTCTTTACCAGAAGTTTGTTTTCTGCAGCACAACATGCATTATACACAGTACTACAGTTCAGAGCAAGGAGCTGTTAATTTTCTCACTCCCAGCTTTTTACTGGAAGGAAAAGAAACACAGAAAGCAATTTCCCTCCAACACAAAGAAAGGAATTACAGGAAAGCAGTGGAATCTTTAAGGTTTCTTTCCCTGTTTTGCTATGGTTCTTCTCCTTAGTGATGGTTAGCTGCCCACTATCCTGATTTCTTGCAGTGTTTCCAGAGAAAAACTACCTTTTATGGAGTTTATGGGAAAAATCCCAGATAACATTAGAGATAAAGGTACCATAGCCACTCCAGTGCTGTTTAATTTCTACTGTTTTAAAATTTCTCCTTGATTTGTTATACAAGGAGAACTGAAGGCATTTTTGTTATATCTGCATTTGATACAGAGATCAATGATGCAATAAAAGTTACAGCAGTCACACTTTTTTATACGGTGGGCTTCAGACTGCTTCACTAAAGCAGCTAATTTATTCCTAACTCTTATATGTCTGGTAAAATAATCCTTTTGAAGTACCCCACTTTCTTATGTAGATAGGGAAGTCTCCTCAGGGGCAGCAAAACTCAGGCAAGAGGATCTTCCTGTGTTACAAAAGAACAACTCTTCATTGACTACCAGGGGACACGCACTTTAGGGGAGACTGCTAAGAAGATATCTGACCCTGGAGCGTAAGATACGGGCAGACGAAATCCCATCTCCTGCATTTCTCTGGAGGACTTTTGAAAGAATTCACTCTGGGTGTGGATCTGCCATAACGAACTGTGGGTGAGCAGAACAAAAGAGAAAGCAAATTATTTCCAAAACGAGAGAAAAAATCTTACCTCGAGACATCATAGTTGAAAAACATGCAAAAGTGAGAGTCTTTTATGGAATTAGAAAAAATTGTTACGGAATTACAAAAAATTCCATATTCTTTATTATAAATACCTTAAATACCTATAAGAGGGGAACAGCTATTGAGCTCAGATTTTTTGAAATCAAGGAATCCTTTTTAGCCTACAGTATAAAGGAAACCTTTTCAAAAGAGGCCTTGGAACAGTCAAAATAATGAAGATTTACAATTGTAAATTCAAATTAAACACCACTACACTGCAGTTCCCTTCTATTTATACTGATTAATCTATGTCCTCTTTCCAGGAACATAGAAACCACCCAATCTGGTGCTAACAAGTAAAGCTGTTGGTATTTTAAATGTCAGGAGCACTTCAATAACTCATTGATGTTATTGCAGAGAAAACTGAAATCTGGATTGCTAGTGGCACTTTCGCAAAATCCTTTTACCAAGGTTAAAGTCTCATTGATATAATGCTACAGAGGTAGCACCAAGCTGTAATACCACTTCTTTGTGGCCAGTTGTTTTTATTACCGTGCTGCTGATGTTTGCTGGTTTTGTGACGTTACTGGATTTTTCACAGTAGAGGTGACAGGAGCACAGACTGAGCTGGCTAGTTGCTGCTCCTCCTTGTTCTTTTCTTGGAGAGCTGCATATGGCTTTCTGTGGTCACACTGATCACGGGGACACATCTCTTTCAGTGGTTAGGTTTGAAATACCGGCTGCTGTCTACTGTAATTGAATAAGCACCTCTGCGGGATGTTCTTTTTGTGTATTCATGGGCTGAATATTCAATTCGCCAATGCATATAGAGCAGAGTTGTAATTGCTTTTGCCCTTGTGATAACAAACTATCCACCAGTACCTTTAGAGTTAGTTTCAACATTTTTTGTGCAACTCTTGCCTTAGGTGTCTTCTCAGTCCTTGAAGGGAGAAGTAGGAATTGAAATCCTGTTTTAAATGTGACTAAAAAGTCAATGAAACAAAATGTGTCAAGAGAAGAGAAAGCTTATTTTCTTCTCAAAAAATGTCTAAATAGTTAGGAAAATATGTTAAGTGACACCTGAGTGAATATATGTTGTATAATTGTAATACCTCATTCTTCAAATGGCAACATTATTACACAAAATTTTGAGTATTATTTATTCAATTTGCTAATATGCAAAGGCACATTTCTAATAACTATAGTAGTCACTAATGCTTTGATGTTAATATATTTTTGTAGCAACATTCTTGACTCTATTCCTTACGGAACGCAGAGGTAGGTACGGAGATGAAAGATATGAGCAACAAATATTTTGCTGCTAGGCACATGGAAAATGATCTCAACAGAACTCAGCATTCACAGGGTTCCTATACATGCACTTATATGACCCTCTTTCTTCCTGAGGATCCCATGTTTAATCAGTTCTAGAAAGTGTACTAATTTCAAGAAAAAACACCCTAATTCATCGTCAATGCATGCTTCTCATTTCATATTTTTCTAGAGAAAATTCTTGCCCAGATGAAATGCAAGTGCATTATTTCAGAGCATTTCCTTGAGGAAGCTGGTATACAAGTAAAGCTCTAAAAATCAATAGAAGACAGCGTGCTTGAAATTTCAGTTGCCTTTATTAAATACATGTAATAGATTATTTCCACACAATTATAGCCAAGAAGATTCCTTCACATCATGTCTATGAGAAGCTATTATTTCATATATACTCACTGGATGTAACATACCATTGAAAAACAGAGCAGAGAATCTGTCTTCTATTTTATATTACCATATTTTTATTATTACATTATTACATTTGTAACTACCTGCTTTTCCATTTACAATGCATTTCTGAAAGAACTTGAGAAGGGAAAAAAGGAGGGGTGGTAGCTAACAAGGTGGCAACTTAGTGGCTGGGGCAGTTGCTTGGAGACTGCATGTCACTTCTTGAAGGAGGGCTTTGAGTACAAATCTCCCTTGATGTCTTGGTTGTCTGCTGCATGCATTCAAATATTATATGAGAAGAACAGGTATCTTCTATGGATTTGTTGAAAAAGATTGATTCAGATACAATAGCATTGTTGGAAATAATCCTGTGCCATAACCAGTGTTTATTTCAGGTGTCACATTGCTTTCTTCAGAGTGCTTCATTTTTTATCTCGTTTGGGTTTGATAGTCCTACACATTAGCAGGACTGAAGCAATCAGTCCTGAGGGGCATTTCAAGTTAGACTGGGTTGTAGTGGGTAAATTTAAGTCCCTTCTGAATTATGCAAGAATTGAGCAAGTGTTTTCTGGATCATGACTGGACAGAAGTAATGAAATTTTGTCTATATCCTCTTTTTGCTGCTGAACATTTTTTTTCCCCATTAAGTTAATGAAACATGTAATACCTACATTTAGAAAATATTAAGGTGGAAGCTGAAGCTGGCTTTATAGTCAAGAGAGGTTTCTGGAAGTCAAATCAGGGTGCCTAAATTTGAAAGTAGTTAGTGTTCCTAATTTAGGAGCTCTAATTGCTGTGTAGAAAAACATGCTTCTCTCTGCTGACTGTAGAGGGAACCTGGGCACCAAAGGTAGGTGCTTGCAGAGGTGGTGTCAGTAATCTCCTCTGTCTGTAAACTGTATGGAATGGCAATTAAAGCACATGGTATATGTGCATTTCCTGGGTTATTCTGAAGGGTGCGGCAATAAGATCTTTCCTGTACCTTTTCCTGTTAGTTTATTTCAGAAGTAGAATTTGCATTACATACACAAAGGTACACATATGCACTTATAGTATGCAACTTCTAGCATGAAACATTTATCTTTTAAGTTGATTATTAGGTTTATATTTTAATATTAGAAATTAGTATTTCTTCTCTGGCTGCAAATGTGTTTGGAAGGTTTAGCCCTTTTTGTAAGTGGTAACAGAGAATATATTTATCTTAATTTATATTTCCAATACATATGTGCAAACTAAATATCTGCTTAAACTAAAAATAAAAAAAAATAAATTAAGAAGATTGAAAAAGATTGGCCTGACACTATCTGTTTAGTGTTACAGCTACAAAAACTTTCCACAATATAGACATGTCATTAATATGACTGTGGTGAAGGATCAGAGAAAGAGTAATTTTTTCTTTTACCACTGAATAGGGAATTTATTATAAAATAGACTCTTTCCTCTACAAATATCATTTCCCTTTCATTAGCTGCATATGAATAATTCCCTTTCATTAGCTGCATATGAACATGGATTTGCCTGGATTTTTGCTACATTTTTTTTTTAGTTTATACATATTTCTTCTTCTTCCACTTTTCTCTATGTACACAACAATTCCTGGAAATGGGTGAATCCAAGTCCCATTCCCCTAGACTTGGTTAGATTCGTGCCTTGAGGACAGCTAACTGAGCTGGAGCTAACAAACCGCTTGTCTCAGCAGGATTTGTTTTGTCTGAGGGGTTTTACTCCCCTCTAATGCAGACACAGCCTTTGACTAGCCAGCAGGAGGGAACTAGAAAAAGAATGAGCCTGTGCACCTTAAGGCGTTCTTGCTGAATCTTACTTGGCAAAATGCAAGCTTATGTAGTGTCTTTGCCCCATGATTAGCGGAGTGAGTCTCCCTCCTTAGGGATATCAAAAAACTGGCTGGACATGGTCTTGGGCAACTGTCTTTATGTGGCCCTGCTTGAGCAAGGAGGTTGGACAAGACGGCCTCCAAAGGTCCCTTCCAACTTCAACCATTCTCTGATTCTGTGAATTTCATACCTGTGCATTTTTGACTTCTTTTCACAGCATGAAAGATCAGTTTTCTTGATAGGTCAAGTGCAACAATAACAAAAAGGTGGCTTAATTGTTTGCTAGGAAAATTAATTATGCATGATGACTATACCTTGACCTGTGGTTTAAGCTACAGCAGCTTATACCTAGGGCAAAAGGATATTTACACCTAGCATCAGGAGTAACAGCCTCTGATAAAAGGAATGGAGAAGTCTTAATACTTCAAATAATTAAGAACTTGTACTTGTTTTTCTTTACTGTTACTTATTCTTTCATAAATGCTAAAGAGCCATCTGAGAAACCTCCAAGTCCATAGCTATCTCTAGATAACTGATGGAATATAGAATGATTTGAATAAGAACTGTCATAATTAGTTGGACACGGCTAATATACAATGCAATAAAACAGCAAAACATTTGCAGGGTATGCCAGATAGCTATCTAACAGAGCCACTTTATAGAGAACTTCTTGGAGAGATGACAGTTTGGCCTTCCTCTTGTAAAGTCTTGCCAGTCTGCTTGGGTTTCAAAGCACACTTCTGAGTGGTCCTGGATGTGACGCCTTCGATGGGTAGAGCAAACACGCCTCCCAGCTGCCCAGAACATAGAAGGATCTTTTGAATTTTAGTGACCCACAGAAAATGGTTTTGTGGAGACCAGGTGAAAACCTTCACATTCAGAAGAGGTTAGAAAGACCTGTGCTACTTTTCTGCATATTCAAGACAACAGCTGACGGAGAAGGAGTAAAGAGTGTGACAGAAAACAGATAACGATCTAAGTGAGGCAGAGGGGTTGAATGAGCAGTGATCTATAAGGGGATATACAGGTGCGTCATTGCCTTTCTGTCACATGCTTACAGAACAGTTTGGGTTAGATTCAGTTCCAGATTCAGACAGCTAAATACAGGGGTCAACATGTAGGTTTTCACATGTAAGCTGCTCATTCACCTGCAGTGACAGGAGAACTGAATCTCAACTGGACCTCGATGGACTGCAAAGGCATCATGGGCACCAGTGTGCCTACAGATGCTTACATTCAGCTCCAAACTTGGAACTGCAGTCTTGCGCTTTGGCCCTGAGATGCAGAAGTCCCCAACACTGGGAGAGGACAGCTGTATTTTTGTAGTAGCTACGGACAGCCCTTATGTATCAGGCATCTGTTGGTCATCACTCCTGCATGAAACCTGACATGGGGTGCTCGGTATTGTCTGCAAGAAACAAGAGCAGCCTTCTTCCCTGAAGAGCTGACTGTCATAGCTGTGAAGGTTACACAACTTCTCAGTTTCTGAAAACCTACCTCTTTTACTTCGCTTCAGTGTGGTCCAACTGGTGGCTTCTCTGCCAGCTCTGCTTCAGGGGAGGCTTCTGTCTGGCCCACGCCATCTTCTGGGTTGGCAAGTAATAAAATACCATTGTAATGTAATTAGTTATTATTACCTCAGATGGCTAAGATTTGGCTTTTTAATCCCTCCTGCCATGGTTCATTATGGAACAGGAAAATACAGGGAAGGAGAAAGTGGAAGACAACAACAGTGACAGGGCAGTGTGACTGGCAATCTGGTATTTCTAAAAAGAAGCAGGAGTTGAGGCAGCACGATGCCAGATACACCAGAAAAGGCCAAGACTGTGCAGAAGTGACTTTGGGGTTAAACTGTGTGAATGAATGTGTAACTTAATTCAGTACTTCCTATCCAATTCTTGGGAGGTTTTACAACCTCACTCCGAACTCGTTATGTAAAATAGTTATATTTACTTCATTTTCCAAAAGAGAGAGACAGCATCTTTATTTATTACATCAAGGAAGAAATCTAATACAGCTTTGATTGCTTTGTTCAGCTGCTGTCTTTGGGCTGCTAACTGTGACTGTACCGGGGAGGTGAGGATATATGAGGCTTACTGCTCCCTCTCTCAAGCCAGGACTTGAAGAAGGCATTTGTCTCATTGAAATTCTGGTTCCTTGGCATTTTTCTTTATGCTAGCTTCTTTAACCTCAGTGTTTGCTGCCTTCTATTGGGGTGGCTTTTAAGCAGGTTGCTGTTAGAAGAACCGAGGATTATTTATTTGACAGGATCTTTGGAGTGAGCGCTATACTATGGCCTATTAATTCTCATTCTCTGCTCACATGCATCAAAATGCAAAGTGCACTTGTGAGATGTAGTTCTCCTTCTATTGTTACTGAATCTAAAGGTAAAAAATCTGCTGGCTTTGTTGGAAAAGATTTGGCATCATTCTAAATTTAATCCTTTATGCTATTATCAGTTACAGGAAAAGTTCCCATTGCAGGTTTGTAGACTAAGTGTGAAGATGAGTTCATCTGAAACTGGGAGGAGTGTCCTTCTGTATGTTATAAAATCTTTGAATATGGTGGGCAGCATGCATTTGAATATGTGGTTAACTGGGTAGAAAAACATGCCAGGGAGTAAACAGCCATAACTTGTTGCAGTTTTTACTCCACGTGCTGAGATGTTGACCAGACTGATGCACAACTCTCTATGTGCAGAGGCTAGAAATTCATCACAGTACTGAGGACCTAATACCTACAAGTGTTTGGGTCACTTCCCGCAAGGAGATCTGAATAGTGAGCTTCTACCACCTTAAAGTAAACCTGAGGGCAATCAGTGTGAGACCAGTTTAAGAAAATGTTTGAATGTTTTTTGCCGTGCCTCAGTTTCCCTTTAAGACTTATGGAGGGAATCTTCTTTTCCTGTCCTCAAACCTTGAATGCTTACTTCCTGAAATGCTGATGTGATGTTTTGGAGAGGTTGTAGCTGTTGTTGTTGACCTTTTCAGGAGTTATTTACTTCAAGATGCATGAAGTCGCACCCTGACCAGCCTTGGTGGGGTGCAGAAACAGCATGTGGTGGCACCTTTGCTGCCCCTGCCCTGCCAGGTATGTGGAGAGAGTGGACCTGCGCTAAACTCCACAGAGGTATTGTTACAATGTTAGAGCTAACCTCATTCAATTTTCACCACATTTTTCATTTTTAAAATCAAAAAAGAATATTTTTTTTTCTTTACTTGAAAAGGTTAGCTGGAAAAGACCTGTAATTTGATGGAAAATTTTCAACTACCTCTGCTCAAACTCTCATGGAATCAGGCCTTAATTATATCCAGTGCTATCTTTGCAGTGCCTTCTGGGTAACCAGATTAAGTAAATTGCTGTATTTTTAGGTGCATAATAGCAGGTTACCTGTGAGTCAACATATGTGTGAATTATGTAAGCAAGGATAATACAAGTTCACCACAGAACTCCATCTCATAACCCGCCTGTTTCTGATCTTTCACAAACTACTTCTTTTTCCTGAGAAATCCTTGTTCTTTGGGAGCATTATCTACACAGTTTGACCTGAATATCTCTAATTCTGCCTTGTCTCAGGTGTCGAGTTTATACTGATTACTTGATGATATGAATCAGATGAAGACTAATTTTCCACTCTTAATATTTTTAAAACAATCTAGATTAGCTGACACAGGTTGTACACAGGATAACATAATAGCATTTGTGTCTGTTGGGGCCGGGGTGGAAATGATGGTGTAATGAAAAATTAAAAATAGAATCAATAGAACAAAACATTTATTTATTCTTTCTTTAATAGCCTTTTATGTAAAAAGTATTACTAAGAAGATTGTTAAAATATTGAAGGAGGAACACAATGTAAGGGAGAGAAATGAAGATGTAGAGAAGAGGGAAATACACTTTTCTGAGGTTAGAAGAGAGCTAACAAATCAATGAACCTGAGGGATAAGGGAAGGTAGCTCCAAATGTCAGGAGCTGCATTGACCTGTTTGAACGATGAATTGTAGCACGGAGAACATTATGGCACAGGGCATGTAACAGTATGCCAGTGCATGAAAGGTTGCAGAAATGTCACCTGTCAACATATCGCACTACACACCTTTATTACTGGAGTCATCTGGTAGCATGACCTTTTTGCATGCAGTGCTAACCACTGTGTTGAAAATGCACTCTTAACATATGTGTTTTGGTTAATATTCATCTCTGAAAACGTTATTTTAACACAACAAATAAAGTGACAAAACCACAGAATGAATGAGCATGAAGTGTCTGAGCAAACTGCAAGAGTGTGACATGGAAGTAAAAATCATGGCTATGTTCATGTGTTCTTCAAAATCTAAGAAAACTACCAGTTTAGGAAAGTTTGGGGGTTGGGCTCCACTGGAAATAGCTGGCTTTTTTTAAACAACGTTCTAATAATCTTAGCATTGCATGGGATCGCAAGTCAGCAGCATTTCACCTGAGCAATGACGGAGCTTGTGCAGGTGCGACACAGCCCAAGGAAAGCTCTGGGGCAGGTAACGTGTGTGGTAGACATGGCTGCCTGTGTGTGCTCTTGATCTCTCTCCAGGAACCCATTTGCACAGGTATCCAGTGGTCACCAGCACAATCACAATCAGAAATGACAAAGTTATTGTGAGAGGTAGTTGAGGTCCCATCAAGAAAAGTCTCAGGAGTCACACTGGAAAACATATGCCAACTTTTCGAATTAATTTTGCTATGTAGCTGAAGCAGAAAATCAGTAATAACCAATCTGTACAAGAAAACTGACAAAGTTAACAAAAAACCAGAAAATTTTTCTCTCTCCAAGATTAATTTATATATGTAATGCTCATAGATCAGTTTTTTTTGTAATCAGGCAAGCCTCTCCGGCTGCAGATGAAAGGTGTAAGAGTTTTCTGCTTCTTTGACCCTTCTTCCCCTTTGGCTGACCATTGCCATTTCCAATCTGCTAGTAGAGGTAGTCTGTGAAAAATGTAGTAGAGGTAGTCTGTGAAAAAAGTCATAAAGGCCTTGGCATCCTCCTGCCAGCACTCCATGAGGCAGCAGTAGTTGAGGAGATGGCAGAGGCACAGTGCCTCGGATGAGGGGACATGGAGTGAACTCATGAGCAGTGACGCTTCACGAAAGGCAGAGGGTAAACCTGGAAAATGCCTGTTTACAGACGATGGTCTTACACCAGCCAGGGACTTTATTTTATCGCTTTACACTGAGTAGTCTCCTATGGAATGGGAATAAACAGTTACACTCTATTCATCTCCACTCATGAATGATAATTATCAAACAAATAAACTTTTAAGCAAATTGCCTTCACAGGGCAGTACCTTTTTCTGCCTAGTTTGCAGTTTCCCAGGTGCTCCTTCAGGTAACAGTGAACAATTCAGGCTCATTCTGCTGGGTGGGGGAGGCATCCACAACTGTTATATGGAAAGACGCACAAAATATGGGGAGAGAGACAAAGATGTCCTGGCCAATGCAAGACATGCAGACTGGATATCTGAAAAGGCCAGTAGCTTTCCTCTTTACCCATAGCATTTCGTAGACTGTCACCAATTTACTTCTCTCTGACAACTGTTTATGATATTCTTTAGACACCTCTCTGAGGTGGAGCTCCTGAAAAGCAATAAGCTACAGAGTCTTGACGTCCTTAAGTACCATCGTGTCTTTACTGACAAAGTTGCATAAGCTGGCAAGCGAATAAAGAGCGCTCTGCACTGCAGGTGGCTCCGCTGAACCCTTTCAATACAGCCATAAGCATAAATTGCACACACTCAAGAATACTTCTGGGAAGCATGACTCAGACAATATGTGACATTATGTGTGATAGTATTTTTCTGTGAGTTCTTTCTTGCTTTCAAGAGGTAATGTTGTATTTGTAATAGCAGAAAAAAATGTCAAACAACAATTCCCATCAAACATTTACTAAATTGCACTTGTCCAGCCTATTCTTGCTTTCTGCTTTAGGGTTCTGTTCCTGGCAGGCCGTAACAGGAATCAGAACAGAGATCCAGGTGATACGTTTGGATGTGTATGCAGCAGGCTTGCTTCCCTGTGCAGGCAAAGCAGCAGACATTGCAGGGATCAGGAGATCTCATTCTGACAAGCTAATTCTTTCTCAGGAGTAGAAAGCAGCCAAAGAGCTGATCCAAAGTCCACAAAATGATTTAGCTTCTTTTTTTCCTCTCCAAATGTCAGAAAAACAGGCTTACTTTGAGATGGAAGTTACGCACCTTGGAATACAGCAAAATACTAAAATATATTCCTGTCCGTCCATTTTCATTTAGCTAGAAAAAAAGCAGGTCTTGGTCAATACTTGCTGTTCTTTCATCACTTGGGTCTATCCTTTTCTTCTCCACCTATCTCTGCTTAAGCTTTGCTTCTTAATTTAAAAGAGAAATCATATTCAGATTGTGATAGCAAGAAAGTTATCTGTTGTGTTAAGACCTCTGTTTCTTCAGATTTGTTGGCTGTCATGCTCAGGAAGCTTTTATTCATTCCCAGCTTGCTATATGTGCAATGTGTTCATTTGTCACTTCTCGGTCAGAACACACAGTTATCAGGTCTAGGCTTGTGAAAAAGAATAATCTTAAAGACCAAAGGGTGAGAAGGTGTTATTCTTTCAGAGCTCTTGTCTCCTAATCTGATCTGTGGTTTAGCAGGTTTTACAGGTACGCTGTTGAAACCTTGGCTAGTGAGGATAAAAAGAAAGAAGGCCAGATATTGTAAGCATTTAAAGCATCAACATCCCACTGAATTCAGTAGACGTTATCTGTGTTAAACCTTTGGATGTCTAGACCAGTGACTGCTGCAGAGATTCCCACTCAGTGTTTCTAAAGAAATGTGCGTTTCTGTAGATATGAAACTGAGGTCCTGCAGGGTCAAGGCTGGTTTGGAAGTGAAAGTGAGCATCTTTATTAGATGAAGGGAATAGTTTTGTCCTTAATTCCTGGTTTTCAGTTTGAGAAGAATTTGAACTTTCTGTGACTCTTTAGTGTTTCCATGTACCATATGCAAAGGTTGACTAATTTCAAACTGAGGTCAATAAGATATGAAAACAATAACAAAATTTAATCCTTGATGAGACATGGTTTGATCACTCAGCAGTCACTAGATCCAAACAGTGACTGGATAGCCTTGAGGGGGACAGATACAGCACCTCATCAGATTTGGTACCACTAGAAACTTAACACAAAGTGGCAGAAGTCAAATTATGTTCTATTTGATTTTCTTTAATTTTATCAGCAGTAAGATGGAGACTATGCAGCTTGATGAAAGAAGAAAGGAAAAATAAATATGAGGATTTTATTTCCGAAGGAGTTGTTCTAGAAGAACAGGCATGCTGTTGTGACTGCATACTGTAAGAGAACGTGTGGACTTTTGTAAAGGGCCCTGTATTGACAGAGTATAAAGATCATCTAGTAACTAAGAGTTTTCAGTAGAGGTACCTGAAATAGCTGCACATTATTCGAGCTTCTCCTGGGTACTAACATTACAGCCTGGATGCTACTCTGAGCTTTCAAAACTGCAAGACAAGTAAAGAGATACTGAAAGCTCAGGGCTGCAAATAGCTGAAGGTTTACTAAGAAGTCATTCACCTTTAAATATGATGCTCCAAACTCTGAGACTCCTTGGAAGAAATATAGTTGATGGAAGAAAGAGGCAGCTGAGAGCACCTACACAGTCACTGGAAACATGCAGACTAGACAGTTATATACTGAGTAAGTGTTCCCAAGAACCTCTGAGAAGAGTGCGGGAGTCTGTTTCTTAGGCTTTGCACTTCACTTTTTGTGAAGATACTTGGCTTGTCAATTTCACTATATTGAAATTGCAGCTTTAATGTCATATTTGCAAATACCTGCTTTCAAACGAAGTTTTAAGGAGTTGAATGCTAACACTTCTGGCTAGTTACATGATTTGGTAGCCATAGTTAGGAGAAACCCTAAGCCTATGGAAAATCAGTGCCCATCTTGTAATTTAATCATTCATAAAATGTATCTGGGCCAAATCCAGCTTTCAGGCAACAGCTGGCCCAGTCTGGGTGAAGATGGAAGGTGGGTATTTATCCACTGATGCAGCAAAGTGGAATGGCCAGAGGAAGAAAGGTCAATTTGGATCAACACTGGAGTCTGGATACATGCTCACCTACTAGGTTTCCACAACAGTACATTTATTTCTTGCTGACCATAATAGGAGAGCAGAGTACCTGCCAATCTGCAAGACGGAGCTTCTGCTTTTCAGGACCTGCACCAGGTCACCTTCCCTTGCTGAAAGCTCAGGTCATTCCTCTATCCTCCTCCAGTCTGACTTCCTTCCTTCTGTGGTAAGGCTGGAGACCTGGGACACCTCTATTTAGAAAATGCTGCTCATGCTTGTGGACTCATCTAGATATTACTGACCTGGATTCTGACATTTGCCAGGCCTATTGCCAGACTGAGATAAGCGAACCTAATGTCCTTCCCTAAGCAAGAATTTGCCCAACAATTGCACTATTAATACTAACTCAAATTGAAGCTTTTTTAATAAAGAAAGGGAGACCGGAAAATGATGTGGGAAATATGTCTGTGAAACATTTCTTTGATTGGAATGAAAAGAGTGACTCAAGAATATCCTTGAGAAAAGAAAGGAAAAAAATTCACAACTGTCTGTTTTCCTTTATTCTTATATAGCTCCATGTTTGATACAAGGTGAAAACCCCTCTCTCTGTCATTTGTTTCTTACAGTTGTTGCACATGTCAGAAAAGATGATGACAGACATCTAAGGTGAGAAGAGCACAGTTCCTATGGTTAGTGTTTGGGAAGACATCACTAGTGTCCCTGATAAAGTGAGTCTTCTGTCCCAGCTGTATATCACCATCAAAAACTCTGCAGAGCTAACATCTCATTTCTTTGCTGCTACGGTCTGAGACCAAAGGAGTAGTATTAAGGATGCAATTCAAAGATTAGTTAATGATTATTGGAGTCTATCTGTACTTTTTAGCATAATATGATGCATGGTTTTTTGATTGATGCTCATTCTGAAAGCAGGCGAATCATCTGGGGGAGAGCAAAATTACCCAATGACCTAATGTCCTGTCACTGATACACAACTAATTATATGAGCACTGATCCACATAACATCCTTTATGTGAATTTGAATGCCCATCTGTTCACTCCAGATTAATAGTGACACTGATAGGTCCACATTATGAAACTGTTATTTTTTTAAAACCTTCCATGAAAAGCAAAAACCTCTTTCAGTCTCCCCAAATCCAAACAAAACAAAACCCCAAACACAAACAAACCACAGAAATGACCACTTTCAAAAAAATGCATGTTCGTAAGTTCAAATATTCTCTTCACTGCCAGATGAAGCACACCAGGACCCAAGGGAATAGGTCATAACATAAAAGACACCTATTCTTTACCTAACCTTCTGAGCTTAAGATTTAAAGAAATACTGAAAGGTTCAGTTCATCTTGCTTAACGTTAGATGTCAATGATGTAGATGCCTGTATCTGAGCTAATAATCTTTTCAGGGAATGATTCATTTGACCTGTTTTGAATGTCTACTTTAAGACAAGATAGATTTGCTCCAGAAATGCTTATTTCTTGCTACTTCTCCTGCTCTCCAAGGGAGCAGAGTAGCTGAGATCTGATATAGATACTTCATTGTAGCTTCAACTAATTTGCAGGTCAATTGATTAATACTGAAATCTCTTTTAACTGCATTTTCTATGTGTGACCACCTAATTCTTCTCAGATATTTTGATTCATTTATCTTTTGGCAATTCCTCACAAATCTGTGTAATTACAGTTTTTGCTAGCACTGACCCTCTGTTTGAGCCAGAGCAAATAATACAAAGAATTAACATTCTTTAGTGGTTGTATCACTGCAAATGATCTTGCTTGAAACGTAAGTCCCAAGATAATTTTAGTGAACTCCACTAGAAATTTTTTCCCAGATTGTACAGATGTGGTCCTAAAAACATGTTTAATTTTCTGGTATTTTACAAGAGATCTATTAATTTCTGTCATGCACTTTTAAAATAGTGCCATTAATTTTTCTGTATATCTAAATGTGTATGCACTTGTGTTTTAATTTTCTTTCATCTAGCAAAATGAGCAACATATTTTGATCCATTTGCCGTCAGCTGGTGGCTTGCATGAAGTCTGTTAGTTACATAGTAGCTGTTGCACCATTTTGCTTCCACTGCTAAATTACATTAGCAGGCACTCAAAATGGATGTACGAAGCCAACGGAGTCATATGAAGGGTGCCCCTTAATTTTCATAAGTGCAAACCCATAAACTGCACTGTCCATTTCAAAAGTAGAATTAATAGTACTATTTATTATTGGTATTATTTCAAATGATCCACAATGATACTACTACTTAAATATGAAATATGAAATGTCTGTTCTCTGGGCCATAATGCACAATTTATTATTTCCATGCACGGTTTTTTTTTATGGAGAATAATGGGCAAAATTTAGTTCTTCCTCTTTTTTGAAAGAAAAAAGTTGATAATTTCACACTTGGAGTAAGAAGTTGTGATAGCTGGACATATACCTATGATACTGTCCTGACATAGAGGCTTACATTGTAGTTACATTTTCTTACTCCAGCAATTTTTGGGTGCTCAGTTGCATATTGAGGCTGGTATTTAATTTGTCTAATTTAAGAATTTTACCATATTTTAGTATTCTTGGATTTATCCCACTGAATTCTGGATATTTAAAATGCAGATTTTTTTAATCTGGCCTAGTCATTCTATACTCCTTTCATGGCAATGGAGAGAAATAGGTAGTTCTGTAAAACAATCCATCTCATCCCAACTCAGACAGCAAGAACAGCTGATATGAATCATTTACTTGGTGTATTTATTTCTGCACAGACCATGATGGGTGTCCCACTCCCAATGAGCTGGCTTGCCAAAGGTAAGTATCTAATTCCTTGTATAGTTAACTGAGATAAATAGTTGTATTTGTCAGTGACTCAAGACCCACAGAGGAAGAACTTATCTGAATGTAGGTATACATGCGGTGCCAGTGTGCAGAAACTCCGGGAATACATATTATACAGAAGACTGACTACACAGGAGCAGTCTCTAGGATAAAGAGGTTTTAGAGGACGAAAGAGGGACGTTGCTATCTGGCCTTAAAATGAAGTCTAGTTTTACATGCAGCGCAACATGTTTGTATATAGGCCAAATACACAGGAAACATATTGAGAAAGCTCAATTTAAGAACTCCACTCATGATTACACCAAGTTTCCAGGCACTATGGATGCAATTCATCTCATCCGTCGTGTATAAATAGGCATGTAGAACATCTAAATATAGGCCATCATATAGGTTGCTTTTACAATTAACCAAGAGAGGAAGGCGGTCCTCTGCACACATAAGCCGTTCTGCAGTTCATCTGATCTATTCAAATACATGTCCTGGCATGAGAGAAGCCGTTTTCTAGAATTTACTTACTATGCAGCTCAGACACAGAGGTTTAGATTAGAGACGTCTACATTAGAACCAGTGAATCCAACCCAGTTCCTCCCTGGAAAAAAGATGTCTCAGGCTACAAAGAAGGTACAATTTTACTTTTGTTAAAAAGTCTGAACCTCATTAAAGGACAAATGAAGTATACTAGGGAAAGTACAACAGAACCTCACTGACTCCAGAACTGAGAAAAGAAGTTACCTTAATATCTATTAGGTGACAGTACATAATTCCCTGCACACCTATGCAGATTTCCGTGGTGTAGTAAGACTGATCACTCTATTCACAAAATAATTCCGTCTACTGAAATCCAGTATCATTTTGGAAATAGCTGGAAATCTTAGTACATAGCTTTTTTTTAGCCAAAATTACTGGAACAAATCTCAGTTTGACTTTCATAGTTTGTGCAGACCATATGGTCTCATGACGTTACCTGTCGTATTGCCTCTGTTTTTCCTTTAGACATCTATATTCCATGACATAGGGAAAATAATAGCAAAATCTATAACCAAAATTAGATTATCTCATGGAAAATAACCTGCATACTAATTTTTGCATGATCAGACACTAGAAAGACAGGTTATGGTCATGTTTTTTCAGAAAACCTGTGTTACTGGAAATATTAGTATTTCTGCAATATTAAGCCACAAACATGGGTTTCCTTATAACTGTACCTTATATCATCTTGGGTTTCTGTGGTATGATGTATCTACAATGATTATGTTTTTTCTCTGAATATTGTTAGGATATTTTTGCTAGAGAAATAACCAGCGTTTAGAAATAATAGGTATGTTTATCTCAGTGAGTGTTCTTCTTAACAGCCACTGATGTTAGCTATCTACTGTTTCAAATCGTATTTAACAACTTGAATCAGTTATTGACACAAGAGACTAAATTGGGAGAATTAAAGTAGGTATGGTATTTTTACATGGTATTTTCTGTAAAAAACTAACGAATAAGATGATGAAGATGAGTTTTTCCCATGTTTATGGCTCCATTAAACACTAGGCAACCTATTTTACTGCTGACAAACAGTTTAACAGAATCGTGTTCTTTCTGAATGAACTTCTATAGTCATAATTTATTATTATAGAAATTCAGAGTGCTTAATTTCTTACAGAAATGAAGTTTCATGTTTAATAGTGCTTCCTTTTCCCTGTCTTTGAAGAATTATTCAATTTACATATAGATAGAGCTCAACACTTCAGTGGCAAATCTTACTGTGGCAACACAAATTAAAACAGCAATTTCAGGAAATTAAATAGGAAGTACACAAGCCAAGTACTGTATGTTTTTGTGTGTCAAGTCGAATGTTTAAGAGCTTTTTTGTAAAGGAGTTAAAAGCCATAATGCTTATAGTATATAAAGGAGTTAAAAGCCATAATGCATTATAATTGCAATAAGCAATGCTAAAAAGTATTTAAACAATGTTGTTTAAAATCACCCCTTATTGGTACTTCTCAGGAAAAGCAGGGAAACACCATTATCAAAGCAAAATGTACCTTAAGTCATAACATGACTTTGTCTTGAAATTCATGTTTTGAAATATGTAAACAAAATTACTGATTAGCAGAATTTTATTCAAAGCAAAGTTGATGAGGAATAGTTTCACTTCAGTAAATTTTGCAGACTTCTTATGTAGCCTGATAACTAGCTTAACTGCTAATAAAATCTAGCTGAACTGGGACTCAAGCCATATCTTTGTAGATACACAAAGAACTAATGTACTGCAACTAACAAATCATGAATCTCTGTAAGTGAACAGCAGTATAAAAACCACCTGTAATAGATGTTGTAATTATATCTTGTCATTTCCAATAAAAATGGTGAAATTTTATTGTGATTATTATCTCAGCCAACCTGAAAAATAATGTCATTAAGATTTTGTGGAATGGTCTGCAGTCATCCTGTGTCTTGAACTGATTATTTTTATTACACTATGCAGTACGCTAATTGAAGGTAAAGCTGAAATTGTCATATAGAGGGGTATAAATGTCAATAGCAGAAGGCTGCCTTTCACAATTGGCTTTCTGCATGGCTTTGGCATTGAGTCTGTCAACAGCTCACAAGATGTCAGCTTCATTAAATATTATCTGAGTAGTGTAATTGTGGATGCAGAATTGATCAGTTAGTAATGTAAGCTTTATGTTCACTGAGATTAGATGAAATAACTTTAATAAAGAAGTTTCAACTCCAAAAATAACAATTGTGTTTTGGTTTCAATTAAATGTATGACTAAAGAAATAGTAATAAAAAAATTAGAAAGGAAATTTTACCTGAGACCTGTTCTACATAGTCATAATTGGAATCAGACTAGTTTTAGTATTTCTTATTTAAACAAAAAAGTCAACAATTATTTTTTAATCAATACCTAGCATAATGTCTCCTTTATAAAAGTAGTAAAAGTTCAACTTTTTGCAGTGGCGTGAAGATCTTAGCAAAAGCTGACAAAGTCCATTATTATTTCTGAATGATTTACTAATATTAGTTCCTTCTGTGTGTAGGAGTTTATGAATAAGCAGACTGATGGAGAGCTAAAACATGATATAGAACAAAATCATATAATGGAAGCCTAATACACCAATCAAATGAATGAGAATGACAATAATAGAAGAGAGATATTTAAAAATTTCCCTACCTACTTAGAAGTAATTAACCAAAGGAAGTATTTCACAAGCCTTACTTATGACGGAAAGTACACAGTTACCTAAATGTTTTTTTTCAGTGTTCTTTCAGGTGCTGTGGATGCTTTGACATGGCCTCCAGCTGTCTCTAGAAAGAGGCACAGAGCTCCTGCATGATGTGTCCTCTCTGCAAGCCCTGTGGTGGCTATCCCAAGGATGTCTCAAAAGTCAGCAGAACCTTATCTGTGGGTGACAGGAATGAGGCCCGTTTATCTAACAGGATGAGCTGAACTGCTGCCTAATTTTGTTAAATGTATTGTCTAGATCTCTGCAGACTGTCATGGGAGCTGGGATTGTTACTGCCCATTCATGTAGCATAAATTCAGATGGTTTATGTTTGTGCTGAATTCTGCTGTGTGTCTTGTGTCGTGTGCTGTATGTAGTGTAGGGGGCAGAAGTGTAAATGTAGATGTTAATACCATCAAGGCTACACTAGGGCATGTGTCTGCCTAAGGCAGAAGCTACCTGCGCTCTTTTGGAGAAGCATCTGGAGACCTGACAGGTACATTGGGGTGTCAGTGGGGGGATGGCACTAGAGGACTGAGTTCCGGAATCTGAATTTTTCCTGCAGACTGCACAGTCTTCATCTCAAAGACAATATTTCTGATTTTCTGTGTACTCCATGCTTAACATAATGGTACCCAGGTATTGAATAGTTCACTGGTTCCTAGTTCCCTTGTCATATAAGCATATATTAAACATCCATTTTTCTCTTTAAGAATGGGAATCTCATGAAGCTAGTGAAGCAATACCCTAGCATTTTAAAATTTTTTGTTGTTGTTTTTAAATGCAGGAATACTGGCAGGAAACAAAAATTACATGTATAAAAAATTGTGTCCTAGGCCCTTTTAGAAAACTCCTCATCTATTGAAGCTTTTTGTGAATACCTCATCTGTCACATCTGTAGACCAAGAGGTATCACCTGTATTCACTAACATCCTGGGGGAAAAAAAGGAAACTTGTAGTCCTTAAATATAGTACACTGTAGTACCTAACACGGTATATCAACCAGGAACATCATTCTGCAAAGGACAAATTGTATAATTTGTTTGATTGAATCTACCAAGTGATAACAACCTGGATCATCTAGTTGAGTTATATTGTTTACAAGACTATTAAGCTGCAAGTGCAAGCACTGTTTGTTTCAGACACCTTTTAGGTTGACAAGGGAAAAATGCTTTTAGCAGGAGAAAAAAAATTACAGTGCTTGCTAGTGCTGATCACAACTTTTCCAATCCAATGTATTTCAGACAGACAAATTCAGTTTTCCCAGATCCCTGTGCATACCAGGACAAGGTGGAAAAGAAGAACAGAGCCAAAAACTGAGGAACAGCATTTCAGAGACTACCTAGAGAAGTTGTTTGTATTGAAAACCAGATATTTGGAGATGTAGGAGATTCCCTAGGGGTGCTGAAAGTACTGACTGACAATGATTGTGCAGTCTCTGACTTCAATCTATACAAAATCATTGAGATTGAAGGACGTCCTTTGAGGACTATGAAACAGACAAGGGAAGACTATGCCTGAGGAATGCTTTTGACACCCCAACCCTTTATTCACATTTGGAAGGTAAGGAAGGCACTGGATTGATAGATAGATGGGTCTGTACCGGGGCTGATATTTTTCAAAAGTTTCATAAATGGCCTAGATGATGAGACAGAATATCCCTCAGCAGATTACAGAGGGCAGCTGGCGCACCAGAGAGTAAAGCTTCAGTTCAGATGTTTCCTATGAAACTTGAGGAATTTCAATAGGGAGACATATGAAGTTTTTCACCTGTGGAGAAATAGCTGCATACATTAGGAAATGACTGGATGGTTAGCACCTGGATGTTACAAGAAACATGATTTCACCACAAATAAGTCAAACTACATATTGGGATTTATTAGGAAGATCATGACAGGTAAGGCAGGAAGAGTTGTTGTATGCCACGAAGTGTTGGTGAAGTCACACCTGGAAATCTATGTCCACTTTCCGGTCACCCCAGTTCAGGAGTGACTTGGAGAAAAAGGGAAGAGTCCAGAAAAGTGAGGTTGACCTGGGAGATGCAGTCTACTGGAACGTGATCTACCAGGCTGTAGAAGCTGCCCATGTCTAGTCAGATGAAGATGAGACTAAGGAGATGTTTATTATCAGCCAACAGCTTCTTGAAGGATACTTCTTCGTAGTGGCAGATGAGAGAGCATCCATTGAATCTAGTTAGCCTAAGACACATAAACTTTGTGGTCTGAACCTGCCACTGAATCCCTTCACTGGAAAATGTATCAGGGAGTATATACTGTCATTCTCTACCTGTTCCAATTTCTATCTCACTTGGCCAATTCTCTTGAGAGGAATTATATGACATCAGCAAAGTTTAAACTGAAAATATGATACTCATGAGAGTAATTTTACAATGAGATTAAATAAACATTGATACATCTTCCCAAAGGATGTAAATGTCATTTGAAATCTTTATGATTCAATACCAGTCTATGAAGAAGTGTTCTAGTTTAATTTGGAGCAGCAGGTCCAGTTCAGAAATTGCATAACTGAAATCTACATTTTTTTCCATAGTCGTGTTAAATGATCATCTTCATTCTAGCTGGCCCTAAAATGGAAGACTGATTTCCCTTTACAAAAAATATCCTTTTTCAACACTGCCATTGTGCAAAATAGTCTTAAGATGCAGGCATAAGACTCTGAACCTATGCATACACAAAATAGGCAATACTTGTCAGTACATGTGGAAAATCAGCATTTTTAGGCTACTGAGTTTCAAAATTTTTTGCAGTGTTCCAATCTAAGGTTCAATCTACAGTGTAAATCTTTTGTAGTCTTCTGAGAAACCAAAGAGTTTATCAGGAAAAGCACAGTGTAACAAAATAACCTGAGACTTTGGAAGGAAATGTTGTTTAGGATAGAAAAAAAGTTTTTTTAAGTAAAGCAAAAAACCCAAATAAACCCTAAAAAAAGTCAATGGAAGTGATAGACAATTCAAAACCACCTACTTCCCTTGTGGCTAGTCTTCCAACACTTGGAAGAATCATGAAGAATAGTCATGAGAGGTTTCTTTTCTTCAGCCTACGAAAAGGAAGTGGGAGGAAAATGCTGTCAAACTAGAGATAATAAATATAATAAATATCTGGTGAATAAACAGTATCAAAGATCCATATAGATTGGAAATAGGACATTGATTAGTTCCTTAAACCTGCTGCAGTCTGGCTATGCAAAAATGTCATGGTGTCTGGCACAGTCATGAACAAAGCAAGTCCCCAGCTAAAGTCCCAGATGTCCTTCCCCAAAGGGTTCTTTGGATCTAACTAAAGTGACACATAGGTGCAGGAGCATTTCTTGAGACATTCCTAAAATGCTGCCACTGGTGCAGACGAGGGCATTTCAGTGGAAGGGTGTTCTGAGAACACATGTGTGTTAGTCAGCCGAGAGAACACACCATCCCTGCAAACAACAAGTCATGGGAATGACTAATTATAGCACAAATAGTTGGAATTACTGATAATCTACAAAAATCACAGTAGGATTGTATACTTATACTATATGCACTTATGGGCACACCCAGACATATTTGTACATATGCACAGAATCAATCTACAGCAAAAATACTGCTGATCAAAATCTTTGATGTATGAATACTATGAGACTGTAATGGAGAAATAAGAGTTACTGTTTTGAGCAGCTGATTGCAAACTAGTAGTATTTAAGTGATGCAATTTGTTTTATGAAACACAATTTAAAAGGGAGAACTTGAAGTTTAGCCGCAGTTATTTACTTTGGATGATGAAGTTCATCTCTAAAGTCATACTTAACTTTGTGAAAAATACAAAATGCTCCTAAAACTCTTTTCCAGAAAATGCAGATCACTGATGTGTGCTGTCAGTGCAAACACTAGGCAAAGCTAGGCAAACAGTACCTTTCTGGGGTACATAATGTGTTTTCTGAGCAACACATGTGAGAGTCACATAAGGGTGCTGTGCAACTTCTGCTTGTGTTCAGTATCTCACTGTGATTTTAGACAACATAGGTGGAAAGTGGAAATTACCATTAGATGACACCATTTCTTTCTCTCTCCCATCCCAGGAAAGCATTGCCTTTGTTTGTTTGTTTGTTTGTTTGTTTGTTTTGTTTGTTATAGAGAGGAACCCAAGGTGCTGCAAAAAGGGCATAGGATGACTGGCAGAAAGCTTTCATATTGATGCTTCCTTCAGGCCCTTGCCCCAAACTCCAAGAATTGGGCCTCGTCCAAATTTCATGTGTTTAAATGAAAAAATATAATTCTTCTATTTAATGAAGGTATCAGTTTTCACCCTCAGACAAGTGGATGGGAGGAATTTCTGAGTATGAAATTAAAGCAGTACGCTCAGTTGTGTGTTGTAATTTGTGAAGCCAGTTAACTAGAGGACTGTTCACAAATGAGATAGATCATCACAGATCCACAATTCTGGTCTTGTGTGACTTTATTTCTTAATAGTTTTGACTCCTCAAAACTTAGCTCTGTTAACTAATATCACATGTACTAACCACTATTGTCTGTGTGGTAAGAGCTTGTGAAGCCTATTTCCTCCTTCTTCCTTCTCACTGCTAACAAGACTGTGAACTCTTAAGAATAAAAAAACTTCTACTGTACTTGCATAAAAGCCTGACACAATGAGGTGTTTTAAAGCATGTCTATACTGAATAATCCATTTAATTTAACTTTAAGTAGTTTAAATTAACCAGATTTATTTATAATGCATTGACTAGAACAGGTGATCCAAATCTGCATCTGCTTGTCACTTTTGCTCTTTAAAGTACTGCAGGCATTTCAAATACTAGAAGATAGATTTATAGAGCTTCTCTGACTTGCTTCATCACCTTAATTTCTTTCAAAAACTCTCCCCCACCTAAGCCTGTTAACCATAGTTAGTATGAGACCTAATGAAAAGTGAGTAAAGTCAAGTGGTGGTTAGTCTGCTCAAGGTGACATCTAAGGGAATAAAGGTTATGAAATGTGATTTCTTTTACTAATTTACTGACTATTTAAATGAGAATATGCAGTGGCTCCCTTGATTACTAACATGAGCTCCTGATAAGATGCACAATATGATTTCATTTTTCTCCTTCCCATTGTTCTTGTAAGCGGTACAAAAAAACCATGGCAATGGTTAACCTGCCACTGTGATGAGACTAAGGTCTGTCTTGCTGATCAATACTGTCTCCTTCTTCATCGTCAACCGCTTGTCTTCATCTACTCTCAATTGCCTTTGGGGAAGAAGACAGCATTTTGTTCTGTGTTTGCACAATTTCCATCATAATGCAGGCCTGCTATGCTGTCACGGCTCTTAGTTATAGCAATAATGTAAATTAGCACCACAGAAAGAAGGAGGTTTTCCTCAGTGAATCATCACTAGATGAAGGAGGATGATTCTGTCTTGACATAGTTCATTGTGTAAATGAAGATAATTGAGAGAATCAGTATAGGAATTATGATAGTTGCCCTTAATCAATGTAAATATGTGTGTAAGCAGATCCAGGGCGCATCTACATTAACATTGCCATCTGGGTCAGGAATGTGATTCCGAAGTGAATGTATTGATTATCATGCATAGACTGGCATCATAGAGTGGTCTCAGAGGACAGGAACAGCATTTCTTTTAGGTGAAATGAAATGAGGAAAGGCACTCCGTGGGTGCCCTGGTGCACCTGTTCTAATGGACATTTAATTCATGTGACCAGATTAACTGTAGTCTGAGATAAAAACTCCAAAACACATGCACTGTGAATGGTGGGTTGTTGCAACTATTTTGCTCTGCAGAATTACTGCTATTGAACAATGGTATTTTTTAATATATACTTAGTTCCAGATAAAAAAATCTACATAAACATCAGTGATATCTATCGACATGAATGAATAGCTAGAGAAACTTCTAATCTTGTTAATGAGTAATTTAAAAAAGAAATAGGAATCGAATGTCCATTAAGTATCTTCGATGGAGATACTAAGCTAGGAGGAGCTGTGGACTCCCTTGAGGGTAGAGAGGCCTGACAGAGAGATCTGAAGAGACTAGAGAGATGGGCGATCACCAACAGTATGAGATTTAACAGGAACAAGTGCTGGATTCTCCACCTGGGATAGGGTTATCCTGGTTATACATACAAATTGGGGAACGAGTGACTGGAGAGCAGCCCCACAGAAAGAGATCTGGGGCTTTGGGTTGATGGCAAATGGAATAAGAGTTAACAGTGTGCCCTGGCAGCCATAAGGGCCAATCATACCCTGGGGTGCATCAAGCAAAGCATAGCTAGATGGTTGAGGGAAGTGATTGTCCCACAGTGCGCTGCACTGGTGTGGCACCACCTCTAGTGCTGAGTGCAGTTTTGGGTGCCTCAATATAAAGACATCAGACTATTAGAGTGTGTCCAAAGGAGGACAACCAAGATGGTGAAAGGCCTTGAGGGCAAGGCTTATGAGGAGCAGCTGAGGTCACTTGGCTTGTTCATCTTGGAGAAGGCTGAGGGGTGACCTCACCACAGTCTACAGCTTCCTCAAGGGGACAGCGGAGGGGAAGGTTCTGATCTCTTTCTGGTGACCAACAACAGGACATGAAGGAATGAAATGAAACTGTCAGGGAAAGTTCTGACTGGACATTAGGAAAATGATCGTCTCTCAGAGGGTGGTTGGTCACTGGAACAGGGTCCTCAGGGAAGTGATCACAGCACGAAGCCTGTCAGAGTTCAAGGAGTGTCTGGAGGATAGTCTTAGTCATATAGTTGAGTTTTAGGTAGTCCTGTGAGGAGCAGGGAGTTGGACTGCATGATCCTTAGTGGTCCTGTCCAACTTGAGATATTCTATGGCTCTATGATTCTATGATTTTTGACCTAAAACATGCTGCTTTTCTTTGTCTTTATTCCTAATCTGACAGTGTAGGAAGAATAGCATAAATCAGATATCTTCAGAAAACTGTTTTTTTTAGCTAATGCTGATGGTTTCGCAGTATGTGCTTATCTTTACGATCAACTTCTTGCAAAAGGAGGCTGGGATAGGTTAATGACAGAATTTAAGGATTTCTAGCTTCTAACACCTACAGTATTCATTCAGTGCCATAACAATGAACAGAGAAGCCCTCTCTTAGTTAAGTGCATTCTTGTCAGACTTCACCTTCCTTCCTGCATTTATGTTAGAGTATGGGGTTATTTTTTCCCCCTATGTGATATTCTTGATTCACCTACATAACAGTTAGAACAGCATCAGCAATACTTGAGCTTGCTGTATCTCAGTTTTAATTTGGAAAGACTGACTTCAGAAGGATGAACACACTATAAAGGCTGTATATAATTTCAATTCTTGGCATAATTCCTGATTTTGTAAGTATAAACTTTCATATGTGTCTTTATATAAGTCTCTCTAGGTATCAATATAGATATACATAGAAGTAGGAAGCTCTGGTCCCTTCCTACTTTAAAATTGACCATCTGGAAGATCTTGTCCAGAGGAGATGCCTTGTTTCTTTTAAATTAAAATTTGAATCACTGTGTGATCAAAGGACTGTCCTTTGATCTGGAACTGGAAACTGGAAACAAGAAATTTTGAAGCATTTCTAGCAATATATGAAGTATAATGTTGCTATATAGCGATGTTACCTTTTTGTATACAACCATCCACTAGTCTATTGACTTTTATTCACAGTCCATTAAGAAGGTTTTGTTGAACTTTTTGTTGCCCTTTCAAGGGCCTTATTCAAGGTGAATTTGTTGTCCTTATCTTTTATTTCATTGATTGATCTCTGCAAAGCACTTCAAGAGAACAAATCAAGAGATTATAAAGAACTGCGCACAGTACTTATTTAGACAGTGTGAATGCAGTATCGTCTGTTAAGTAGATATTTCTTTCCACTTTAAAAGGAGGCAAGAATGAATAATTCCTCGTCTGAGTAGGAGATTTTTATGCTTACTGGAATGCACATTTGACTAAAGTTCTGAAACCATATATGTTCATAAAAACCCCTCCTGAAATGAAGGCACAATTCTAGATTTAATATTCACATCTTACAATGTGTCTATAAACATACATGACCTTCTGAGCTCAGTCACCCTCACCTTGCATACAAATGCTCCCAGTGAGAACTGTTTCCCAAGAGGGCAGTTATCAGCCAGAGCAAGTTGAAAATCTTACAGAAATCACAGAATCATAGAATCATGAATTTTGGAAAAGACCTCTAAGATCATCAAGCCCAACTGTCAACTCATCACTACCATACTTGCTAAACTATGTCCCAAAGTGCTATATCTGCACATTTTTTTAACACCTCCAGGGATGGGGACTCCACCACTTCCCTCAGCAGCCTGTTCCAATGCTTGATCACTCTTTCAGTAAAGAAATTTTTCCTAATACCCAATCTAAATCTCCCCTGACACAACTCGAGGCCATTTCCTTTCTTCCTATCGCTAGTTACTTGGGAGAAGAGACCAACACCTGCCTCACTACAGCCTCCTTTCAGGTAGTTGTAGAGAGCAATGTGGTCTCCACTCAGCCTCCTCTTCTCCAGACTAAACAACCTCAGTTCCCTCAGTGGCTCCTCATACAACTTCTGCTCTAGACTCTTCACCAGCCTCATTGCCCTTCTGTGGACATGCTCCAGCACCTCAATGCCCTTCTTGTACTGAGGGACCCAAAACTGAACACAGTATTCAAGGTACGGCCTCACCAATGCCGAGTACAGGTGACATTTTTGAACTTGCAACTTGGGTCATGAACATATTCTGTACAGGACTGCCAAGCAACACTGATCGGAAATTAGTTATCAGGCCCTCTTGACATAATCGTTAATCCTTTTGGATTTTTAACCCATAGAGAGTGAATTTGTATAGTTTCTCCATGGCCATGGCAGCTAAAAAATTATGTATATGAAACATCTCTTCCTCTTTTTTTTTTTTTTTTTGATATAAACTTGACCCAA
>Ga0065711_1026784_pt1 | contig 59946 bp, 44 predicted proteins | sample Hoacrofraction12_FD_59098 | JGI IMG/M metagenome (GOLD analysis project Ga0065711, IMG submission 59098) | Hoatzin crop microbial communities from Cojedes, Venezuela - Epithelial fraction 12 v2 (version 2) | ecosystem: Host-associated > Birds > Digestive system > Esophagus > Crop | place... | reverse complement strand
CCCCCCCCCCCCCATGCTTCATTCTGTATAAACGATACATGATAGAGTAGGACTGAGTTCAAATGTTGTCTTTACAAAGGCTTAGCTGTAAACCGATGTGGCAACTTGGGCTACTTGCACTGTTGAATGTTAGGATTATTGTATTCAGTATCAGCTCACATGGCTCAGGATCATCACACGTATTTAATACTATTTTCCACACTGCAGCAGCTTTAGGCACTGTGAGTAAACATGTTCATTTTTGAGTGTCTTATCGATCACTGCAATTTCCCTGAGCAAGATGATGTCTACTGCTTTATTAAAATACTTCTATTCAAGCTAACAAATACTACTTAAGCTGCTGTAGAGGGAGGTAACCATAGACTTCCTACAGATTCTGGGAAGCCAGATGTTTCCTAAAGATTTGTTTTTCCTTTATTATGAAAAAATGAATAGTATAGGTTTTGTATGCCCCTTTGTAAAGTGTTCTTTCACTGAACTGATTCATTAGGCAAACTTTTCAAGGGCTATTTTTGTAGCCATGCAGCTGTAAATTAAGGATGTGCAAGGTATAGGACTAAGCATTTGCAGACCTTGAGATGTTTGAGAACTTTTTATTTGTCTGCTTCATGAGGATGGATTTTGTGCATTAGCCTAAAGGCAGACATTGAAGCAGTACCGAAAGATCATGCAAACTTCTCAGTTCCCCAGAAAGCTTTTAAATCTGTACCTATTCACTTTAAACATGGAACAGACACCCCCCTGCAGCCTACTGCATGACTGTACTGCTCAAGGTGTGTGCAAGAAAGGGCTCCCACCTAGCTTTCATCAATGACGACAGGTAAATCCAAGGAAGTATCAACTTTTGCCAGGTTTCTGTGCCCAGGTGTTTCTTATTTCATCAAAGTCATGTGTTGAGTGTCTTCTTTCCAGGCAAAAATGGAGACCCTTTCGCTTGCTTACAAAGTCCAAAGAAACTGCAGGCCTACAAAGGAGGAGCATACAGCAAGAGTAACACTTGAGTGAGGATGTTAGGTGTGAGCCCAATGGCTTGTTTTCCTGCTCCACAGAGATATCATCGACACCTCTGTCAGCTGAGACTTCACTTTTTCATTGTTCAGCCCAATTCATGGTCAAAGCTTTTTTTCTCATTCAGTTTTGTTTCCTAGATTTATTTTCCAGCCTTGCCATCACAGATTCTTTTCAGGGGTTTTTGGTCTACTCCTTAGCACAGCTCCCTTTTGGGTTAATCTTCCCCTGCTTCCAGATTTTTGACCTTATGTTGCTTCAAAAACATGAAGCATTTTCCATCATTTTTCTTTCCTCCTTACTGGAATCTTATACATCTTCAAAATCTTCCCTTTGCTATAAAAAGAGGAGTAATGCATGAAAAGATGAAGGATATTTTAAAAGAAGTATAGCTAAATTATTTTTTGTTCAAGTAAAAATACTGAAAATGCTAACCTTCAAAGAAACTAGATGATGCTTCATGTTAGGTTACGGCTTTATCCTAGGCTTTGGGAATAGCTCCTACAAGGAGCATAATGTCAAGCATTTAACAAATGCCTGAACAGTTACTATGGATCTAAATTCAGAGGCAATATCAGACAATGTAGTATACAAATTTTCATCTCTTTCCTGCAAGGCTGTTTCTGGAATTGCTGTTGTTCTGGAAGAAACACTGGTCAGCTGCAGCAAATTAAAAAATATTTTGTCAGAACATGCAATTAAGTATGGCTTTTATTATCCTATAAACTTTTATAGAGCAGCACCCATTAGTAGACTGTATGCTTTCTCTTATCACTGCAGTTTTATGTCACACTGTAACAAGGCAGCTTCAGGAAGCATTTTATTAGGAGGTATTGAAGTCATTGCTAGGTTTAAATATGTAACTTTTAATATAAATTAAGAAATAACTCTTGATATGACTTGTTTATTAACCATTAAGAATGAACTTAGGATCTGTGAAAGAAAGAATCTTCTTTGTGTCCGGTATTACCAACCACAGAAAGATGTTTACTTCTCCTTCCCTAATGGTCTGATCTTAAAAAAAACAAAACAAAACAAAAAAAATAACCAAGAAAAAAAAAATAAAAAAAGACAACCTTGATTTTATCTGAAAACGTAGTGAAAGGTTGGAAACTGTTTGCCAAGTTAAGCTTGTTTCCTTACAAGGAAATGCAGTTTTGGGAACAAACAGCATTCCAGTCTTTTCCCCAGTGGGCATTATGCCATTGTACTTGCAGACATTGTGTCATGGAAATGTGCAAGAAGGCCTGAAACAGCTAAGAAATGCATGGCCTAGTTATATATTTATTTTCTACTACTTAAAAGCTACTGTCTACTCTTATTCAACAACAGAAATGGGCACAAACTGAGGCTTATGACTTACATGTGTTTGTGCTCTAAGGACTTAATGAAAAGTAAAACTTCCATAATTCTGAAATAGTTAATAAATGCAAAAATTGTTCTTAGTGAAATATCTTAATATTGGTAGAAGCATTTTTAATTCTGTAGATGATTCCCATGATGATCAGAATTAAACTTTTCAATGTGAACAAAGAACACATTCAAAATTAAAATTAAAGCCTTTTTGCTAGATTTTTTGATGAAAATATTATTTAGCAACAATTATAAAGGGATTTCTCCTTTAGCACTGCCTGCTTTTACACAATCTTTTAAAATACAATTGAGAAAATGAATAGCAAATATTTATCTTTCTTTTCTGACTTTCAAGGTAACAGTCTTATTAGTGAGGTACTTTTGTAATTAGAAGCAGTTTTACAATTATTAATATTCTTAAATAAATCCGTCTTGGGAAATTACTTTTATTATAAAGTATGATTTCTGCTTGGAGACCATTGTTTTATTGCTTGATACTATCCAGCAAAACATGTTTTAAATCCACATGAGCATTTTGACAATCCATTGTTTTCTTGGGCAACACAGTTTTTAATAAAACACAAGCTTCTCTATAGTTCTCTAATTTTCAGCAAGCATCAAAAAACATCGGTTTAAGTTTAGATGTTAAAAATTCTTTTTTCCAACCTAATTCAGACTACTTCTCAGTAATGAACCCGTTCTCGTACTTTCTCCAGCCTACTGCTATTTGCTTTTCTACATGGGGAATAAATTTCCATATAGGCGGGATATTCCTGCTTGCAGTATCTTTTCTGCCATTTTGCTGACAATGAGATGTATTTGAGATAAGGCAAAGGGATGTATGAAAACCTGTATTCACTCGTAGATAACTTTCGTAACACTCAGTTGCTTGTGACACCTTCAGCTTCATCACTGTTTTCCAAGATGTTAAAGCCTGCATCAGGAAGAACTTAGACTCTCAAATGCTCTTGAAACTTCAGGTTCATTCACTGGTGCCTACAAGGTACTGTTCACTCATAGCACAGTAATATTTGTTGGGAGAATGAAGAGGACAGCTTTGGTGAATTGTATGTTACATAGTTTGTTTCCAGAGCGGTGGTAAGAACACATCCAACGAAGGAGCTTCCAACAATATGTTTGAAAACTGAAAGGCTGTCTCTACTTTTTCTGTCTCAAGAAAGGATGATCTATTAAGTGCTTTTGACCGTCCAATTCTGCAGATCAAATCACGTATTGTATTAAAACTGAACTTTCTTGTCTACGCATTATGTATGATGAATCAGTAACACAATGCATGATGATATAAGTGTGTATGCACAATTACAAAGCTTTAGCAAGTATTTGACCCTTTTCAAATAGGACTTCATACTGGCTATTGGAAAAAATTAAAGCACCATCAGGAAGTCTCTGTACCTTCTCCACCCCAAAATGTGCACAAACAGAGTATTTTACTGATAAGATGCACTTAAATTTATTTTGTAACTATGCTATCAATGTCCCTGCACATTTTTCCTATTAACCCACATTTAAATGTAGATACAAGCTAGCCAGTTCTTTAAAGTTTTGCCAAGAGCAAAATAAGCACAGATGAAACCTCACAAAATCCCATGATTAAAGTTCACATTTTCAGTGCCCTGCTTTACCTGGCATTCTGAGCCTTCGCATGCTCAAGGGAAAATGCGACACTGGTGGAAGCTTCAATTGTTATTACTATTTTGGGCTTAACTCTAGTATGATCTGCAATTATAGCAGTGCTTCCTTAGGGGGGATGTGAATGATGAACGTGATGTTTCCTTTTCCTTAAGCTTAATATTGTCTTCACGGTATTTTTGTATATGTTAAGAACATAATATTTTTAACTACTAGAGAAGTTCAGCATTTTTCCTTTGTTCAGCCCATAGACTTCAATTCTATGAAAGAAATGGCTCTGTAAGTGTCACCACAGGAGCCAAGTCTTTGCCTTTTTAATAATTACTATTTGTTGGATAAGCGTTTTTACCCACAAATTCTTTTTTTATACGACAAGCTGATTCCCATTCCTGCTTAGTAGCCTGGCAAATAAAAACTGTAATTCAATTCACACTGCTCTAATTCCACACAGCAGTTTCAAGATTAAGTCCTCAGTGATAATATATAAAGCAGTTATAACTTTGCAGGCTATCCAAGTGACAATTGCTAAAAATATCGTGCAACAGTCATAAGAAAAACATTTTTCATCCTTTTTAGCAATATTCATGTTAGCCCTGAAACCTGACTTCTAATAGCCAAATTCAGTTGATAAATATGGATATCAAAATGATCAAAGATGTTAGTCCATTTTTCAGAGAGAAAAATATTTTATGAATTCTGAGACTCCTTCAGCCTTTGTTTCCAGTAAAAAAGCTTTGGTAAGAGATCTCATGGAACACTCCTGCTTACTAAATTTTTGTAGCAGCAATAAGTCTTTTCTTCTGGCAATTTATACACTCACTAGCAACCACAGATTTCAAGGTGCACAATTTTTTATCCAAAATGGCTTGTGTTTAATTTAAAAAAAAAATCAACTGAAGATCTTATCTATGCTGGTGAGCAGCAAATAGAAAAAAAAAAGTGGAACTGATTGAAAGTTCCCTTGCTCTCAAAGGAAAGAAAAGTAATGTAAATTGGTGAATTACCACCTGAAATAAAAATTAAATTAATCTGAATAGAATAACAACCCTATTACTGATCCAGAATATCTCTTCTGATGGCTGATCAGTGACTATTTAGCAATTTCAGTACTGTCTACAGACTTACGAAGAATAAAGAACAGAAGCATTTATCAGACTGCTAAACCAATCTAAGAGTTATCACATTTAATTTATAAATTGCCTTCAGTACGTGAGGGTTTGCGACACGTCATTGGGGCCACTACTGCACACAATTAAGGCTTAAATTGTCCCCACCACAACAGAATACCTCTTTTAAAAGGTCATTTTGTGTTTCCACAAGTAAATTATTTTTTCCAGATCTGTCTGCCCAGTCACGGCTTGCAGCCAATGAGTAAGTTGTGTGATGACAGCTGTCATTCAGTAACTAAACATGGATGGTCTTGGGATCTTGCAAAATGAAATCTTCTCTTCCTTATGCATGCCTAAAGGGGCTACATCAGCCCACAGATCTAGGATCCGAAAGCTGTGCCCCTGTATTAAGGATGTATCACACCCTGGGAACTGGCTGACAGAAAAATAGTAAGCTGTTGGCGGCCACCTAAATTTATGTGTCTCCAGGAGGCAGGGTCATGGATTTGGCTCAACAAGGCTCGTATGCTGAATACAAAAAAATGCTTTCTTGATCCATTCATTTTTAGCCTTTCATTCTTGGTAGAGTTTTTCCCAGAGCAGGACTCCATCCAGACAGTATTTCCCTTTTTGCAAAGTCATTGCTATTGTGGATTCCTTGGACAACAAGCTTATCCATCAAAATACAAACACTCCAAAATCCAGGATTCTCCAGCCTCGTGACTTCCCATAGCTTCAGGAAAGCAGAGCAGTCAGGAGGGCCGCGACAACTGATTGCCCTCGGCAGATGCTCATTTTGCCCCTGCAGACCCCTCAGGTAGATCCACAGCACTGCTCACACACCGTCACAGGTTCCCTACTTCTCTCCTCATGGGTGCTTTGGCAGCCTCTGAGGAGGCCTCTAAAGGCAATTGTAATATAATTACTAAGTATCAGTATTACCCTACATTTACTAACAGCTTGTGTGCAAGTTTGACATATTTAAACTCCTACATAATTCAGCCCGTTATCATTTGTTTCTCAGGCAGTGTTCTGACCTGACAAAGCAGTATTATGAAAGCTTCATAAGCACTCTGACAGAACAATACATCATTTTCAAAGGCAGGTCAGCTTTTAAGATATATTTCATAAGGAAGGGTTATTTTTGCTGATGAAATTTCATTACTTGTCTGTCAAAATTAATTCATATTATAGGTGCTCAATTCAGTATTTAGCAGTTACTGCTCTTTCGCTTTTTCTTCTCTGGTCAATCCATCAGTAGTTCTTTCTGTTAGCTAAAAGATGAATTACATCTAATAAGCAAGATGGTTGCTCAGCAGCTCAGACTCCTGCTGAGCCTGACAACAGTACATGAAGGAAATTTCTTGAAGATTTTATGTGCTAGCTGAAGGGAAAAAAGTTATAATATTTTAAATAGTCCTGTCATAAGCATCTAAAAATAACAATGAGACTTCTAAACAAAAGACAAATTATTTCTTTTTCTTCCCGAAATAGCTAGAATCTTAAGCAATTCTGTTCTGGGTGTAACAGTGAAGGGGACAAAAGAGAGAATAAAACTAATATAAGTTCAAATCACATTTCTACCTTCTCTTTCACAGGTGTCTATTTCTATAGTCTGAACGACTTTCAGAGTATTTTGCCAGTGTCTGTTAAATGAATGGTGATCATGAAATAGAAAAACCAGGGCTCAATTTTTTGTGTGTGTGCATGTGTGTGTACTTGGCCCTGATTTTTGTATGGGTGTTAGTATCAGAGCATGCTTCCAGCCTCCTCTGCATTTTGCCAGGAAATGCTACGACGGTGTTAGGGCAGTAGTTTTGGTACCGTAAGTGGTCCCAATTCATTTACTGGCTGACTGAGTATGCCTGAAAAATATCCTTCCAAGATGTAGTCAGTTACAGGCTCCAAAACATTACCTTCCTGATAATTTTCCGAGCAGATCTGCTGGTCTAGAATTGATACAGTACCGCTCTGCAGTAACACCAATTTGATCCAAGTCCTGACTAAACACAGACCTGACATTGCCCACTTGCCTAGTTTCTGTTCGTATCCCTGCCACACTGCTGATTAATCTAACCTCACCAGCTTTCTGTGAATAGATATGCCAAAGCTTCCTTACTATTTTGCAAACATTTCAGAACATAAATGTAAGATTAATTGCTCTTTCGCTCTAATAATGGAAACCACATGACTTCTCTTTTATTAAACTTCATAATCATTTGTGTATATGTATGTTCAAGATCCAGAAACCATTGTTTCTATCATCAAAATGTTAAAAATAAGATGGATCTCTCTAAGTATTAACTGTTTTCAATGAAATGATTCCTATTGTAAAAAGCTGTAATGGAAAGAAGTCTACAAATACTCAGTTTCTGTATTAAAAATCTATATGATCATAGTTCCTGCATTCTGAGACTCTCTGAGTTGGAATGTTTTATTTCATAACCTATAATATCTTTTTGATGTATTATTCAAGATGGGCAATTCAAAATGGAGCACGCTATTAGTATGGACAGGTAGGCATTTTCATTTTCCATTCATTTGGAAACAAGTTGGTGTCCAAGATCCAACATTTGAGAGTTCAAACAATGTGATGTAGTACTCTTCTTACATTTATCAAAAGTTCCTACTAGTAGCTTTACTGGCGTCTTCAGAATAACCTTCTCTATTGTGCAGTCAGGAAGCTGAGAAACATTTTGATAAATCTTTTGAAAAAAATTTCATGACTTTATCCTCCTGACTAGATATACCACCTGGCGCCCTGCAGAAAGGCCAGACTTTTTTCACAGGCCAGGATGCATCCTCCAGAATGGCTCAAAGCAAAAGGAAGAAGGGAAGATTTCATGTACCCTCAGTGGCCCTCATGAAAGCTTGTTGAATACTGAACTCTTCCTGTCAGACTCCATAGGCTTGCAAGCAGGTGATGAAGAGACAATTTATGTTTGCACCTAGGATTCATTGCAGAGAATTAACTCCTTTCTGCCTGATCACAGTGGTCTCAGTGCCTTAGAAATTGCTGCAACTCAGTGTGACAGTGTGCTGCTACAGCAAAATTTCCTGTGTCACCCATAGAGTTTACAACACTGCTTATAGGCTATAGTAAGACAGAATTGGAATTCAGAAAGGGCTAGTGTTTACCCTTAAAAATTTCAGCCTGGATTAGTAGTTTCTGTTTCACTTCAGTATACACAGCTAGCTCCTGGGAAGGACAGCAACAAGAACTGTGATAAGATAAAAAGAGCCCATAAGTACCTGGGAACTGGAAAAAAATAGGGAGTTTTTGCATAGCTACCTTTAAGTATTTCAGGTCAAGATGGTCACAAAAGCTCTTCTCTAAGTAGTGCAGTAGCTAACCACTGTAATAACGAAGATTTCAGTCTGTATAATTTCTATAAACTGAAGTATATGTCTCATGTTGTTCATAAAAATAAAAGGTAGAAGTAGATGATAACATATTACCAATGTCAGAAAGACTCCCCTGTGTCATTTCTGTAGTATTCTGTCTCATTCTTATCATTCCCTCTTGTTTAAAATTTTTCTGCCAAGTAACTGAGCTCCTTAACAGTGCCAGTAGCTAAACAGGGATTTGAAAGCCACAAACGCAAGGCACCACTGTAGATTTTTGTATGGATCAATGCAGAGGTAGTGACCCTGAATTCTGAAAATTTACATCTTTCACTGAATGAAAAGAGCTATATGCATTTTTTGAGATCTGAGAATGCTCATTTTTTTCCGTCTTCAATGATTTATGAAACTTCTTATTCGTAACAGATGTGCCCAGCCACACACAGGAAAAGTCTGACTTGTGAAACACATTTATATTTTAAACTTTTCTAATGCTCCATACTTTCATATACTGAATGTGACCTCTGTATGAAGAGTTGCTCATATTTTTCTTTCAAATATAATTTTTACTGGAGTTCTTAATACTGCAAACCATTATACATGTTGGTAGAACACAAGAACAGTAAAGGAATTACTGGATTCGATGCAGACGTTTCAAAGAAAAAGTCTCTATTTGGAGAGGGGAATTAGGGGTGAAGTTACAAGTATTACATTGTTTTCTGTTCTGTCCTGCAAGCTCTCTGCATTGCTGACCCAGTTGCAGCCTTCACCCTTTGACATTTACCAAATGGATGATAAACTAGCCAAATATCTAGAAGGCTTCCAACTGGACATCTTCAGAAGATCATCACTGATATAAAATTATAAAGATACACTTGGGGACCATGACTCAGAGTAGAACATGTTCACTAACTGAAACTTCAAAAATCTCAGATCAGGGAATTAATGTTTCTGGTTTCTGTGTTAAGTCTGCTCAGATGAAGACCCCTGCATTTCATATACTTAATTTAACCCTTCAATTAAGGAATTAGCTAAGTTTATAACTGTAGGTTTGTACCTGCAGGATTCTTGCCAATAATCCATGACATTGTAGCAAATGCAAAGCTTTGTGCATTTACACATCAGAAAGGACTGACATGGAACTGGCCTAAGGCATGCCTCTAGCAAGTATAATCAGCACGACTGTAATGGCTTTTCAGTTCCAAAATGTCACCTGCAATAAGGATTGCATGGTCACAGAACTGCATCTGTTTCACATGCTGCCATCTTTTCAGAATTATTCCATGTACCTGCATAGCTGATTTGTCTCTTTCTGTTGAGTATTTACCCCAAATCTGACCTCAGCTAGCATAATTAGCAATACGCATAGCTAGCAGTTATTGTCAAATGCTGTAAATTTATTTTCTCTGTTTTTCCTGAGATCAGCTGTTTGAAGGTAGACATACAAAGGGCCAAAAACTGATGTACATTTTAACAAATACTGAAACAGAAGTAAATCTTGAAGGTGAAGCCAAAAAAGCCTTGGTCTTGTGGTAAGGACCAGTAGCAACACATGGCAGCTATGAGACCAGTCCTGTATTGCATAAGACCTGAACCCCAGGGCATTTTACACAAGCAGAAATCCTTCCAGCTATCACAGAGCCTCTGCAATTGTATATGGATCTAGAGACCATCAGAAAAGAATCTCTCATGCTCAGCAGCTTTCTTGGGGGAGGAGAACAGGAGATCCATAGGCAGATCTGTAAAGTTACATTAGCAAGGATTTGGGGAAGTGACACAAAGGAACAGGTGACAAGCCACAGACACAACCTCCAAAAGGTACAAGACCCCAAATTATTGTTCATTTTGAGAGAGGAACACTGAGTTATTCTTTTTGATAAATTCCAGAGTGAAACCAGACTTACTGATGTGCTATCTCCATTTTTATGGATGGCAAAGTGAACTCTAAGCCACAGAGTCTGTGCAAGGTTTGCTTGGGCAAGTTGAGAAAGCAAAAGCACGTAGAAGACTTCCTGACTTTTCCCATAAGATCAGCTCAGAGTTTAAGTCAATGCTCCCTGTCCATGTTGGTTTTCAAACTTAAGAAATATTTATGGAAAAATTAAGAATAGTCCTAGTTGATTTTTGTTGTTTTTTTTAAAAACAAACTGTCTTGATAGGACATGGAGTAATGGCTTTAAACTAAAAAAAAAAAAAAGGAGTATGTTTAGGTTAGATATAAAAAAAAATTCTGTACTATGAAGGTGGTGAGGCACTGGAACAGGTTTCCCAGCGAAGCTGTGGCTGCACCCTCCCTGGAAATGTTCAAGGCCAGGTTGGATGGGGCTTTGAGCAACCTGGTCTAGTGGAAGATGTCCCTGCCCATGGCAGGGGGTTGGAACTAGATGACCTGTAAAGGTCCCTTACAACCCAAACTATCCTATAATTCTAAGATTCTATAATTCTTGCTAAGCCTTTAGCTGTTTGCTACCAAGGTACTGCTTCAATGCAGGGTAATTGCATGAACTTCTAAGCAGATCTTTAACACCGTTAGCAGTAACTACCTATGTTAGAAACGTTAAGTAAATGTCATTGTGCTCTACTGCTTTTGTCCCAAGAACCTTTCCAAGTCTGTAAGACATTTTAGCAGAGGGCTGTGCCTCCAGTCTTCACAGAAAAGTATTTTTAAACATCTTTCTTCTAAGGTTACATTTCCTAATGTGCCAAAAGTTCTATTTCCAGCTACAGGGCAGTGTCAGCTTTGTCAGTGAAGTGTTAACTGAAAATCGGCTAATGAAGTAAGACAGTAGAACTGCAGCACCATTTTATTGCCATCCAAGTCCCAGTCACAGTGTTATATCTATTGCTTCAGGACATTTAAGCCTGGGTGCCCAACTGCACAGCTTTACTAAAGTCGCTCAAGAGTTATCAGCAGACTTGCACACTGTGCATATAAATATAGTACAGCCTATGGGGGTATTTTAGGCTGGGCATTGGAGTAAGTCATAAAGAATTAACTGAAACTGAGCCACTGTCATAAACAGGAATACAGTGTTGTGTCTGACACAAAGCATAATCATTATAGAAGTTCATACAGATTAGTTTTCTGTGTTTATTGCAGCCTGATGTATTGTCCTGTGACACAAAAAGGGAAGAATGCAATACCTTGACTACAGCAGGCTTTCATTTAAGCATCAGTTGACTATCATAAATAAATCAATATTGGAGCAATGGCATTATAGAGCACGAACAAGTCACTGGTATAGAAGGTGAATATCTAAGAAACCTGCCCAGTGAAGTTTTAGAAATAAGGATATGCTAGAAGCAACAAGAAAAAAGGGAGGTGCAAGAGGTGCAAGTGCAAAAAGGGATTCTACTAAAAAATGTTCATGACAGTCACTGAACCAAAAATTTTAAGAGAAAGATGCAATGTGCACTATAATGGTATGATTAAGATGGTACGTAGGGGGTTTTTCAATATGTATTTAGTTAGAATTTCATACTAATTCTAACTGTGAACACGGACTTTATATTGGCCACGACTTTTACATGACATTATACTACCCTATTTCTTATACCATTTATCCTCTTGACAGAGATTCTGTGAAAACCAAATGGAGGCAAAAAAAAAATAAGGTAGAAACACATTGCTTCTCTCTGTGCCTCCTTGACAGATGTTTGAAAGCTTTCTTGTGAGTCCAATAAAAATAGGTCAAAGAATTTAGCACCATTCAGACAAATATTAAACTAATAAAAAAAGAAAAAACAATGAGACAATCTGATGGGCACATTCACAAGAAAAAGAACATCAAAGTGAGATCAGAGTGGACTGATGTTTGTCTTTGATCTGCATTTTCAAGGTGAACCTTTGACAGAAGTTTGAAAACTTTTATTTTTACACAACACAGTCTGCAAATGTCATTAATATTAAACTGCACAACACATTTCAGGTATTTATTTATTTTGTCTATGTTGGAATTGTCTGTTCTAGTCTTCTTTTGTGGCACATCCTTATGTGACTATCCGGGAGAAGGTCCTCTTCATATCTTTACCTCTATCAAAGACAGACACTTCTAACCGTCATGAGTGGACAAGTATCTGCTGACAAATCCTATGTCAAATTGTCCACCACCTAAATACTGAATCTATGACATTATGAAAATTACATAACTGCATAAGTTAATTCAATAAAACTATTTGTAATTTATATGAGCCAGAGACAAGAATGCAGTGCTTTGATTTCGCTGTCTCTTTCCTAACTTGACCTATCTTTAATTACAGAAACCCAAGTAAAATTAAAGTAATCCTACCTTGGTATGTGTCCTAGCTGTCAGAGAAGTCTAGATCCTCCTTGCCTAGGTGGAAGTGATCTTAAAAATGGTTATGGTATAGTAAATCAAGAAATGTAGCACATGTAGCAAATGAAATGCATGAACAAGACCATGAACAAGGCCATAAACAAGAAAAAAAGATTTATTTTGCCAGTTATCTGCAGCTGGGCACTGTACTTTGCAAGATAGAGAGAAAGAAGAATGAGAAACGGTGAGTTCATGCTAACTTCCAGGCTCATTTGAACAGCTGTAACTCCAAAACTGCCTTACTGAATTCAGTACAGATTTAACAGTTATTAGGCAAATTCCTACTCCTCCCTCTCTCTTCATTTTCTCATAGTTACAAGTGATACTCTAAAGTGTGTTTTGTGCACAGATCATTCCTTTCACATACTGCAACCAGTGCAACGCTTATGTAAATATTATTCTTGTGATTTTAGTCTGATAAAGGCCAATGGAGGGTGACATCCAATCTCCCTCTGAAAGCATCATAAATTTTTATCGCATACACCCAATTCTGTGTCCTCCAATCAAAACCTAGCAGACACAAGGTTTTTCTCAACTTGAAATAGGCACTCCCTACTCATTCCTCACAAATGGCATAATTTTGCCTTTCTTCCTGCAGATTAGCTGGAGGTTACATCAGGATGATAACAGAAATGGCTAAACATTTTTTATAAAGCAAATAAGAAAAATAGGAAGCATACGGCAAGAGCGGATCTAGATAAGAAACCACTAATAAGTGCCTGTAGAGTCACTGGCTCCTCACTTGACCTGCTCTAAAACTATTTAATAACATTAAAAGGTATTTCCACTTTCGTAAAGGGACAGCTCAGGGTAACAAAAATAACTTGCTATTCATAGGAGCAGAGCCAGAGAAGTAACTACTTTGTATAGTTACATGCAGAACTGAATGGGGGAGAAACTCCTTCTCACAAAACAGGCAAGGGGTACTAAATCCCCTAATACTTTGGAAAACCCATTTAGCTGTTTTCCTCCATGACTCCAGTCTTTCTTTACAGTCAGGTATGGACTTTGAGGTAACAGGTGGTTCTTCTCACTTTCTCCTGGGATTTCTCTGCCTGGAGTTGTTCCCACTACAGCCAGTGCTGTCTGGCAGGCAGAGTCCCATCTCCAGCGTCTACCATCCTTCAATTCACCCCACGTACCATATCTTCCGAATGGTCATAACTCAACTGCAAGGTATTTTGGATATCTGAAATTGAACAAAGTAAACTTACATGTTGACCTTAACTTAGACTTTAAGCATAAGATCCAGGTTTGAGAGGAGACTTGGAATCCATCTTAGCTGATGGGGATTGAAGCTTTTGGTGTCGTTTAGGTCTTCTGAGCTCAGCTTTTGCTTTTGCACAGTAATAGACATTTTGTTTAAGAAAAGTCTATTGTCTTAGTGATTCCCTTTCCTATGTTTGGATCCCCGACATCTTTCCCATCAAAGAAATGAGAGTTCAAAATGATGAATCTTCCCTACCAAAGCAGACTAGCTAGTCCAGTCCAGCAGACCACAGAATAAGCCACAAGACACTGTACAAAATGTTACTAAAGACTGTTCTGCCTATTAAGAAAAGTTATAATGCAGTAGTAAGAAGTTGGTACCCATACACAACTGAAAGACTATAACCTTTCTCAATCAAATGCAAGATTCCATAGTTCAATGCAGTTGAATTTCAAAATGCCTTGTACAGAATTTGGTGGCGCTTGGTTTACTTGAAAAGACTATCCTTTGTCCAGTGTTTACAGCAGTAAATTTAAAAAGAAGTCTTTAGAAAATGGAATTCTAATTTGCAGTCAGCCGATGACTTCAGCAAATACTAGTGTTTTCCATGAAAAAATCCATAATTAGAAAGGAAATAGACATACTGACTTAATAGGGTCTCATTTCTGTGTATGCCAGAAGACTGCAGCAAGCTCTTAGCTATTAGCTTTGAAAAAACACTGCTAAACACAAATGCTTCTATTGTAATACTCCAGCTATTTTAATTACAGCGACTAACAAAGCTTTTGTGTTTTCTATAGAAACACCCAGTTCATAGTTTGAGCAGAAGACATTTCAGTTCTGGAAAAGATGACTTGATATCAGGATTTTTGAAACTGCTCTGAAGTTATGAAGATTCCTTGTGATTTCTGCACATTTCCAAAATTTAGTAAGAAAACCTGTGTCTTCATAGTTCTAAAGGGTAAAAATTATTTGAACCCTTGCTCTCAAACAATTATAAATCCCTCTTAATATAGTCTTAAATGGTTCTTTGTAATAATTAGCACATAATGCTTTCTTCTGGGTGTGGATATGAAGCTGAGCCAGCTTTCCTCTTGTGTTAGTTTTTAATGTTTGGCTATCACTGAACTTATAACCTATATTTAGTGTTTTAATTTAAGAAGTCAGATTTTTGAAACATTGAAAAATATAAAAACCTTTAAATTCAAGGGAACAAATGAAAGAAGGGTCACTGGGCACTGTAGAATGCTTAGAGAAATGGTGAGAGAAGCCATGTAGCTAGGCATTCGAAAAGAATTTAAGAGATCAGTTTAGGCCCCTCTATTTTTTTCAGTTTATTTTAGTCCCCTCCTTTTTAAAAAAAAGTTTGTCTCCATAACCTTGATAAAAAACAATCATGCAAAACATTTCTCGAACATCCAGTATTACATCAAGAATATATATCATTAAGTAAATTCTGTTTTAAAGTATTTGTTTCTTCCCAACCTGTGTTCAATATTGATGAGTAATATTTATTGTTTTAAGCTTGTTGCTGTTGCTGTAAATGACTTTTTGTGATACATTTCCACCAGCCATTGCAATTCTGAGGTAATGGACTTTAAACTGCTTAAAGAATCATCGCAGGATGTTAAGAAAACCCACCTAGCAAGAAGACTAAACTGGACTGAGGTACCTATGCATGTAGTATAATAAACCACGAGCAAACAGATCCCAGCTCTGGTTTACATGGTAATTTTTCTCTTAATGAGTAGGAGTTCTTTTAGGTATTTGTTATTCAAACAAACAGGGACTTATAAATCCAAATATCTTAAAACCAAAGTGACAGAAAAAGCATTGAGATATCCTTCCTCTATAGAGAGTAAATGAAACACACACACACAAAAAAAACCCTACCCTCTGCAGCTTCCTAATATCCCAAGGTACTTTTTCTTCATTAGCACTGACGTTAATTTTCCACAGCTGTGGTATGATAGGTAAAATGCACATTTGTCTTCAAAACCATATCACTGCAGTTCTAGTGAAGCATTCTCCAATGGCCTATTGTTTGAACATCTAGTAAATGATCAGATGTGACAAATAGCCCTTTAATCAGAAGTAAATTCTAACAATGACACCGCTTAGCTCTTGTGTGTCACTTCTGCCCCTTTCACCTCTTCCCCCAGCTACTAGTATTCCCATAGTTTTCTTTGCCAAATTCAACAGACACTTCATTATTTTCTGTTTAGTCCCCAGTAGACTTTGGGGAAAGCTCTCATTTGCATTGCATGGGGATAAAACAAATCAACAGCAGACAGGTAGGTATCATCAGCAACCACCTACATCTACAGGTTGAAATTTATATGTCTATATGAATTGTGCAACGGTTTAAGATCAAAAGAGTATTATCTTGGCCATTCCTACTGCCAAGGAAAAGTTTGTATTCTAACTTCTCAGAGCACCTTTCAACGAAGCACAGAAAAATTCTTTCATTAGATAAATCTGAAGATGCTACAATATTTCTTCAATCCAGGAGATGTATGCAAAATATAAATGAATGAGTTTATAGGAAAAAAAGTGGTATTTTCCTGTTTCTTTTGAGGCTGTTCCTTCAATGTAAGGTAGATAATTCATACTATAGAAAGTGAAAAAATATCCATCAGCCACAGACCGCACATGCAACATCTAAAACATGGATTTCTGAGCTAGTATACAGAAATATAGCATATGTTTGTCAAAATCAGTCTTATAATGATAATCCCTTAAAAGCTTCTTTAGAAGTCAGACACATTTTCCAACCAACTGTTCTAAGAAATTAAAAGGAGTTATAATTTCAAAAGTTCTTTAAAATGTATTCCCCTTAAGAACTGCCTTACTTTCCATAAAATATATCCACCTAATGTAATCCCACAAATTCACTTGCCTATACTTGATCCATATGGAAAAACTGTAGAAACTACTTGTATCCTTGGTATACCCTCCTGCTTTGCAAATGACAGTGATTTACAGGCTTCTTGAGCAAGAGTAGGCATCCAGACCACAGTATCCCAAGGAGCCCAACCTACTTGAGTGCATCTAACCCTTCAGCCACCCGCATCTGCTAGCTGGGCACCGAAGAGGAGAAGACAGAAGACAATGAAAGGGAAGGTGAGTGCAGTGAAGGACTGCTTTACAGTGAGACAGCACTGAAGCTGGCAAGAGCTACTGGAGAGACACAAGGGCACTTCACTGATGTGGCAATAGGGAGCTCTGCAAAGTCTTGTTAGCCTTTAGTCTTTGCTCCCTGCCATTTTGACATCACAGCTGCTGTATCTCCTGCACACATGAGGTGGGTGACTGCCAGCGAGGAGCCATCAAAGGCCACTGAAGCAAGGGTTGTGCTGCTATAAACACACAAACAGCAGGATTTAGGGCTCCCTGATGAGATGCACACAAGCCAGATGGAAGCATGCAGGAAGCAAAATCCTAAAGGAATAGGATGCGGGTGCTAGTTAATCACCAACTCCTTACGTTACATTTTATCACCAGATTATGATCCGTTGTCATTTTTAGGGCTTTGGCATCTTGTAAGACAGTCTCTTTTTCAGCCCCATAAACCTATAAAGATTTAGACCTTTCCAGTGTCACAAGTGAGTCCAGTCAGTGAATAATAGCACTCTTGTATCTGAGTCAACGGATCTAATTATTTCTTGTGGCTTAGCAGGGATTTCAGACATTCACAGCTGCTTACACAAGGCCTTTTTAGTATGAGAAAACATAGTGCTAAAATTTCACATGAATATTTCAGCTTAGGCTGAAACATTTCTGTTTTAAGACTGGTCACATATCTGCGATTCACCTAACTCTTGTTTGTTCCTGTGCTCCTCATCCCAATCACTGTTTTTATAACTTACATAGCTGTTTCCCCTTAGACTCAAAACACATCCAACTCTATGGTCAGTACATCTATGGGATGTCTCTGATTACAAATAGCTTTTCTTTTAGGTGTTCACATACCTTGAAGTAATCCTGAGACGTCAAATAATTCACAAACTGATGTGTAAAATCCCCTATGCTCTTATTATACAATCACAACAGTAAGAGATGAAATACACACATAGTTCATCAATTGTCTCTGTGACAGGTTTATATCTGCTTTATAAGAATTTAGGGTTTACCGTTTGCTCACATCATCTGCAGCAGTTGCAGAAATGGTGCCCACAGCTTCAGCAGCATCTATAGTCCCTCTTCACTCTGTGTCTGACCATGATCTTGCCCAGGAAGAAAAATTGTGCCTATTTTTCCATCCTCTACTGTACAATCTAGAGATAAGATCTAGCACTGCAACATGTACCAAATATCCACAGAATAGGATTGCTGCCCCTGTCCTTCTGTACCCAAATTCTTGTTCTAAACACAAGTTTCCTGCCTGGGATCCTGTGCTGGAAGAAGGCAGGGGGATGGCTTTGGGTAGGTGTGCCACAGGGTGCCACCTGCCTCCACGTGGACTCCCGTGTCATGGGACCAGCTCCTCGCTCTGATGGAGCCTGGAAATAACATGGATTAGCTCCCAGGCACAGCCTCGGCACTTGGTGGAGGCCAGTGCTGGCTTCTGCCTCAGCTCTGGTTGGGCAGTGGCAGAAGCTGGGACCTGGGAGTAGTTTCTGTCACATACCAAGCTAACGTGGTCGGCGTGCCATGACAGGACAAGCACTGACTTTCACTGTCGGGTATTTTTTTATTATTATTTACACCACAGCCACCATTGGTGCAATCCTGTTCTTCCAAATTACATTCTTACAAACATATAGGTTCACCGTCCCCCAGAGTTCATAGTCTTTGACCACTTGTCCTATCCTCATTATGCTTAACTAAGGAACGCTGCTCTGGGCTTTTTTTTTCTGTTTTCTTTCTCTTAGTTCACACTGTAACCCTCCACTCAGTTTCACTGCTTTTTCCTGAAATCTTCCCAGCTTATCAATGTCTTCCCTCTAACGGAGTGCAAAGTATGATTCTTTAAATTTAGTGGACTTAGATTAACGCAGACTCCTTCTTGTTTTGTCAGCCGGAATTCTGATATAAGCACCTCAGAAAAGATTTGCAATTATCTTTCATAGCAGCCATAGTGTTCTGCAAAATCAGTTTGACTTTGCAGTTCTCCCTCAGATTTAGGCTTTTTTCTTCAATTGTCATTAACATAATTCTTTTCTTGCTATGTATATAGATAAGATCCTTACAAAACTCCTCTTCCATCCAGAGAGTTGACTTTAAAAATCCATAACTTCCATATATATATTGGCCTAATTCTTTGCCACATAGTAACATTATTTTCTGTTGATGCTAGTTAGTCGTAGATTATGTGTGCATTTTCCTTCTCTTCCTTGCTGCTTTCACTGCTTTCAATGGTCATTTACATTTTAATTAATTAGTTTTATTTTATATCTTAATTTAGATCAACAATTACAAAATCCATTACCATTGAATATTAACATTAAATTACTGAATAGAAACATCTGGGAAGAGTATAAAGCATGTATAAATTATTTCCTCATTTGTCTAACAGTTTCAAAAGGGAAAACCTGAGGAAGGAATTCTTGAAGCAAGGACTTTTAAGAACAGGAATATATGTCACTTTACATGTATTATCTCTGGATTAGTGCAGATGTTTAAAATTTGTGGAAAAGATCCCAAAAGATTTAACAATACAATTATCAGTCTTTTCCTATGCCCTAACAGCAAATAATGAGCTAGTTTTGGGGCTAGTAACAACTCTTATTCTAAACCCACAGCAGAAAATGGAGGTGAATATTCCAGGTGAGCAGCTAGAAGGGCAGTGAGATTCAGAAAAAAAGACTTTTTTCCTTGGAAGCAGCATCTTCCATGTAAGTACCAGCAGTATAAGGAACTGAGTAGAATGAGAATGGTAGAGATTCATATATATTTATCATTTCCCATGGCTCAAAAAGAAACTCAAACATGCTGAGATATCACACCAACTCAGCACCCCTCCATTTACACTACAAAAACTAATCTATGCTGAAGTGAGCACAGTGTGCACAACTGTAGGTCACTGAAGGCATTAGTAAGTGTTGATACATTTATTTTAATTAGAAAACAATAAACAACCTGGGTATCCCAGCAGAATTTTTTATGCCTTGCATCTATCCACACAAGTGGAAAAGCTAAAATATAACATTTGGTCCTTCCTTTGCGGGAAAGTTTTTTCAGTATAAGTTATGATATGACTTTATGTCCAAAAATAACGCAGGAAAACCATGCGGCTTGTGGCTTTAGCTGCCATATTTTGTTTTAGCTTACCCTATGTCATTTTAAGAGGAGTTTTAGTACACACAGCTGTGAACCTTGGCTCCAGTGGTAATTACGCTAGTATTACTGACAAACTCTCTCTTGCAGGCAAAACCTTGGGTTTCCTAGATCTGATACATGGGGAATAGCTATGGCTTCAGGAACATCCAGAAACAGTCACCCCAACAAATCTTGCCTAGACAGTATTTTAAATTATCTGCTGGGACGTCTTAAATTACCCCTGAATGATGCATTGTGATCATTCCACTCAAACCGAAATAAAGTAGTTAAGTGAATCGTATTGGTGTGATGGCCTTCCAGTGTTGCAGTTGTACCCTTCTCACAGGCACCAAAAGATTTGTGACTGCTTGGATGAGCAGTGACAAAGAAAAAAACTTTCTCTCTGTTTTCTCTGGCAAATAAATGCCTCTGTATTCTCTTGCTATACATTGGACATGCACCCTTCAGCTTACCTAGGCTTTTCAATGTATTATATGTATTTCATTAAACCAGTCACTGCTTTACTGCTTTTCAAATTTCAGCGTAAAGAAAATATTAATTATCAGTCTTAACTCTCCTGTATTTTTTTTTTCTCTGTGAGCAAGCCATTACAGTATATCTGATTATTAGGAACAAGGAACAAACATTTCCGCTCTGTGAAGAACAGGAAACAATGTTTGGAGAACAATCAAGTCAATTCTCCATGGAAAAAAATATGTAGCAACAGGGGAGAGGCTTGACCTTTTTCCAATTAAAAAAAAAAAAAAAAAAAGAAATCTATTTTCATATGAAGAAGAAGAAATCAGCTTACTTTTTCACCCAGTCTGACCTCTTTTGAGAAAGATGCATTTCATTGTAAAGTATATTTAAATATCAAGTATAACCACAAAAGGAAAGCAAAACACTAGGAGCTTTGGACTAAATTTTTTGCTTTCATCTTGTGAAATTCTTGTTTGCATCTGCTTGCCATTGTAAATTATGTTTTCAGCTGAACATGAAAAAATGCACAAGATACAAAGCGAGGCCATTCCCCTCCATGAAGCACACATGAACACATGCTGCCACCTGCTCACAGCTGTGGTTTACATGGGGGAGTTAGCCTGGGAAATAACATCAGCAAAAGCAAAGCGACTGCCCTGACCACAATCCAGCTGGGGGCTTGTAAACATCAAAGTTCTCTTCTCTGGTTGGCGTTTTTCATTTCATTCTGTATTTTTTCCAATATTTATTAAAGATCAGGAAAAACAATTCCCTTATGATTCCCTTAATATGACTCTGAAGTCATACGGATATGTGTGCCTCCTGTCACCTGTCTCATCCAATCGCATTTCATACTCCAGATTTCGGTTGTATTGCATAGTTCTTCCCTTTGGACTAGTAATTAATTCTTCAGTGTGGGGCAGTATGTAATTTTGTTGCCACAGCAGCTAAGCAGTCACAATACGGTTCCCCGTTTTGCCCAAAGGGAGGAAGTAATTGATGCCAATTTTTAACTGATGAACAATACTTCCCTGTGTGTCAGCTCAGGCATGTGGTTTGTGCATCTGGGAGCTAAACACAAGGTTTAAATATTCCCATTCGCACCCCACAACAGAAATTTGATGGAAATTTTTCTCCTCGCTGTACAGCAGCTGCACTGACGGTCTCAATACTGCCATTAAAATCCCTGGGTCTGTGCTCTCTCCCTGGCCCACAAGTGCCCTGAGAAGACCAACATCTCAATACACTACATTTCAGAAGAAAACGCAAATTCACCAGTCACTTGCAGCAATGATGTTGCCAGAGTTTACAGTTTCAGTACTAGTTTTGCCCTTTTGGGCAGTATTTCCCAACTTGCTGACCAAAAACAGAATTGAAGGGAAGGGAGACTTTTTTTCCTTTTTAAAGCATATTTCTGGATCTTTCGGCTAAGAAAAAAAAAAAAAGGCTTGAAGAAATGAAACATAGACAGTTGTTGGGGCACAGAAAACACGGGGCCACAGGAAGGAAACTAATGTTTATTTGTCACAGTTTTGTATTCACTATTTTTCATCTGAACTCATTTCCACGGACAAAGTCATGGTTTTTAGACACCTGAGTCCAGCCTTACTGAAATAGCAAACACTCCTTGCAATCCCTCCGCACGCTTAAAGCCGGCACCTTTCCACCACCGAGCTCCCAGCGTTCATGCTCGCTTGACGGGAACGGTATAGCCACTCTGACCTTACCACGTCCAAAACCAAGACATTAAGAAAGGGTAGCAGGAATATCAGAACTGCTTGTTCTACGGGGAGAAAGACACATTGCAATGAGTGGTGCCTGTCAGGGACAAATTCCTACTCAGAGCTCACAGGAGACTGAGGAAGCAATGTTCTTCAAAAGGCAGCACATTTACAAAATTCTGTGAACTGATAACCCGTGAAACTCATTGCCATTAGACACTACAGGGCTTAAAAAACATCAAGAAAAAGATTAGATGGATGTGGGTGAATTCAGACACTGGCATGCAGAAGGATACAAGGAAACTGGGAAGAATGTGACCTTGCAAACAGGAGGGTTTGAAGCAGTCCCTGCAGTATGTAAAGATTACAGTTTTTTTCCACATAGAAAATAATGCTCCATTGGTGCTTGCCAAAGCACTCAGCCACCATCTGAAATCAGGCTGAGAACCTGTTGATTAATATGTGTAGAATAACCTTTCTGGCACATTTCTTTAAAATTACTGGTTGCATTGTAGCTGTGTTTCAGATTTTACTCCCTCTATAAACCGGATAGTCTGTCAAATGCATTCAGCAAATAATATGTTTACTGAATTTCATGAAATATTAGAAAGCCATTATTCAAAGGAATGTTCTCAATGGTTCATTCAGCTCTGGTCAAGGCTCTGCCATATGAGCTGTTGTTGACTGAATCTGCAAATCCTCCTACACATGCAGTAAAATACCAAGACATCACAAGTTAACTTTGTAAATCTCAGTAATCTTTTCCCTTTGCTTGAAACAATGCAGCTATTGTCTTATTTGCAAAATTCCTCTTGGGATATTATAATCTTTAGTCCCAACATATCACTGTACTACCACAGAGGTCTTAACTTTTACAGTTTATTTGCGAAACTAAGGAATTGGCTTGACACCTCAAAACTTCTCAAAGCATTTTTCACCTCAGTTCTGATGTCTGAGGGCTACTTTATAAAACATAAGGAGCAAATTCTATCAGTAATTGTCTCACACTGAGTACAGAGCAAAAGACTGATAACCATATCTGAGCATAATCTGAGAGATTTAGCTATACATTTATCATAAACTGTGGGAATATTCTAGCAAGTTCTAATGAGTGTTCGTTAATCACAAAAATCAATTAATTTCTCTTTCACATTCCATTCAGGTTTTAATGCATATTATGGACTGGATTCCACCTACTTTGTGGGTCTTTTCCATTTTAACTCATTCCATTTCTACAGTTAGAGTTAAAAAACAGAACACAAGTCAGCAGTTACATTCTCCTTCATATCTCTGTATTCATACTAAAGAAATTATGTATTACCCAAAAAGTTAACTTCTGTATCCACTGGCACCGGAAAAGCATTTCTACACTAGCCTTACGGCAAAAAACATCACTGCCATTCTGTTTTCTCCTGTGAAGATTTACTGCCGGGTGTGCAAACCCTTCCGAATGGTAGAATATTGAATCCACTGATCCAACATTTTTTTGTAACACTGGCCCTTGTTCTTTTTGTACCTCCTGTTAAGTCTCAAATATATTTTGCCTTTTTGTACAGTACAAAATTAGGGCTATCTGTGTACCTGCATAAGAGGCACCCCTCAGTGAAAACAACAGCAAAACGCTAGTGACACCATTTCTAGTCTGGCAATGGTCCTGGCACCACCAGCCAGTCAGAGCCTGTTGATTTTGGCACCAATGCATGATAGCATTTGTCATAAGAGTATGCCATAAAAGTTCCTGAAAGGGGAGACAACATTTACATTTCGCATGTTAGGGAACTGAAGACTACTAGGAAGATCCAGAAAGAGAGCTGCTACGGTCGCAAGCTCTGCTAGCAGTATTAGAAATGTCTGCACCTGTGGCAACACTGTGATAAGCAAGCACGCCCCAGAGGAAAAGGCATTTCAGGACTTCAGGTGTGGTGTGAGACCTTGTACAAAGCTCTCAGCTATGGGTGGAAGAGAGAAGGCTGTATCCTACAGAAGCTGCAGAAGAATTACAAAGCTGAATTTGACAGTGAAGTGGCAGCCCTGAGTGACAAGCCAGCTATTGATGTCCACAGCGACAGAGGAGGTGTCTGAGAGGATTTGAGGAAAAAGATTAAAATCTTCATTAAACTTTAGCTGCTGGCAAGAAACCCATGAGATGGTATTAGGCAGAGGCCAGTCAAAAGAAACTGGAGACTTGGTGTTTCAAGACATTTTAAAAAATACAGACAATGAGGAACTGTTTGAGACAGTGGTAAACTTTCAAGATCTTTTTATAGTTTGTCTTGAATTTTTCCCAAAAGAACACTATCTTGGTGTGAAAAAATGGCACACAAAAGTGAAAAATTCTTACATGGCTCCATTTTCAAAGAACATAAAAAGGTACTGAAGTGATATACATTTGGTGCAAACTTCTAATCAAGAATTACTCATCTCTATAAGGATTATATTAAGCATATATTATGATTATTAAACATATATTATGATTTTCCCTAACCTGCTCTTTGATTCCTTCAGACATCTAGTGTATTTAAATCTTTATCCTCTGTAGTATTTACTCACTGTCATGAGTGAAAATCCTTCTATAGCAAGAGTATGACTTCACCTTAGAAGCCTTTTAATTAGTGCTTCTTCCAGTATTTTTCTGGTTTTTCCTGGCTTTTCCCAGTTTAGCTTTACCTCAGTCCCACATCCCAGCCCCGCAGTGCGAGGGCGTGGGAGAACACTCCACAGAGGGCAGCTGCAGAGGAAGTGGAGATGGAGACAATGAGGCTCAACTGAAAGGCTAGGAGGGAAAACGAAACTTTGTCTCCTAAACTCTTTTGCCTTAAAAAAAATTGCCCCTCCAGTTCACCTCAAAGGAACTGCACCTCCAAGCCCATAGGCAGCCGTGACTGCCAAACACGAGCTGCTGTACCCCCTCTTGCCCTGATGCGCACACCCTCGAGTCTCCCCTCCACTGCTCCGCAACAAACCTTAGCATCCTGCCATTTCACTGTCATCTCCCAGCAGCAGCTTACATATTTTCATGTTCTCCATTCCTAAACTACCTTCCACTGGAGAAAATGTGACCTTGTCTGAGCTATATTATACATATGTTATACCGTATATATGCTGTGTCTGGCCTTGCACCTGCCTTGTGACTACGTGGACTTGCCTGGTGGTCACCACGCTGTCGGCTGAATGTGGTTTTACCAGACCCGCTCTCTGCCTCCTGGCTCGGGATGGGGGGACAACACTCTTGGCCCTGGGGCCAGCCTCAGCTGCCAGCTTGCCTCTGCTCCCGTGGGCCCCTGAGGTAAATGGCTGGGGACAATCTAATCTTCCAGTGTCCCTTCTCACGGCTTTCTCCATTCTTAGGAAAGCAATTCTTTTTCTATGGCTAGTATTGGGGATCTGCCTTTCAACGTAATGCATTCAGCCGAGTTCTGTTGAGACATTCTTAAACTTGCTCTCAGCTTTTCTGCTTGGTTCCCTCTTTGAGCTAACTCCACAACAAGCAGCCCAGCCTAGATAAACAATCCCATACATCATCCTCATCCTAAAAAAGGCAATTGTTTCCCAGTTCCTGTGTGGCTGGATGGTTACAAAGATGCTGTGAACATCCTTCTGCATGAAGATTTTGTCTCTGGCGTAGTTTGTCTCACAACTGAATGCTCATTGTCCCATGGTGTCTCCTTCATTTACCCTAATTTGTCCATCGGATTTACAAAGGCTTGCATTCTGCGTCTCCTCCACTTTCCAGAAGAGCAAGAGGCTCAGGAGAAGCTTTCCTGATCACTTCTGCCAAAGTGAGCAAAAGTTTTCAAGGAGATGCTTTATGGTATTCATTTTCCACTGGCTGACTTGATTCGCCATGCTCCATTAAGACAGCCTTGTGCACTAAGCAAGCCTCAGACATGGAAAATTGTGTCTTACAGTAATTTAGACACTACCCTCCCCCCAAACAAGATTAATTCCTATAGGATACGTGCTGGCAAAGCTCCAAGCAGCTGGGCTTGCACAAAGCAGCCTTTTTTTCTGCAATAGAATCTGGCGAAGTTTTGTCCCTCTGTATAAAAATTGCCTGTATTATCCTGAAAATAGAAGCAACCGAGCTTTCCCTGACCTGATCTGGGGGAAACACAAAAAAAGCTCATTTTGTTACAAAACCTACTTAATTTATGCTCTCAAAGCTTGTCACAAAAACTTTGTAGAAAAGTTTTTGAGAAAGCAAAGGAAGCCTCAAAAATGCTATTAATTTCCATCCATTGCACAGCTGTCACCCATTCTGATTCCTGGGGAGGACTCTGAAAGTTTTCTATGTGCAACAATTGCACAATAGTATGCAAAACAGACACAGGATTTCCTAATATTCTCCAGTTTCATGCTGCAGAACTACTAAAAACAATTATTTGCATGGTTTTCTGGGATGCAAGGGTAGGTTTGCAGCATTATCACATTGCTTTCGCAAAATGCTGAAACAGAAGCAAGGCTTCTGTGTGCCCTAAACAGAGATGTTCATCCTGCATAGGATTATATTCTACACCAAGGATTATTTTTAGAAACAGTATGCCTGTGTTGACTAGTCAAAAGACATTTCAGGATTTATTTAATTTTCGTTTAATGTTTTCATCCTGGTTTTTGTTTGCATTGAGGTGAACTTGAAAATGTTTATTGAAGCTAGCTTGGGAAGCTTGAACAGTGAGTTCTGCATGGCTGAACTACAGAAAAATAACAAAAACTAACCCTACTAATGTAGTCATCTATTTGTCCTTATTGATTTTTGTTTTTCTGGGCTTTTTGTTGTTCTTTATTTTTCTTTACTTTTTTAAAACCTATCTTCAAAGTATTGCTCTATTTTGGATTTTACCTCTCTTTTGAGCAATTGATTTTGAAGTATGTCTATCAAACATTTGATTTTTAAGGACATCACTAATTTTATCCTCAAACTACATGCATTTCAAACCCCTACCAGCTCTCTTTTTATTTGTTGAAAATGTGATCAAATCAGGAATAAGGAATTGAGGAAAAGAGACTAAGGAAACATTCAATCAGAATGTAGAAAGTCTACATATGTGATGTATGGCTCCCTTTAAGGTACTAAGCATCTTGATTTTCGAGTGAAGCAATTTAAAGAAATAGGTGACAGCTTTTGAGAAACTATTTGATGCACTTAGGAAAAATAGTCAAGTTTTCAGGCATGGAACCCTAATCAATCAAAATTCAATAGTATCTCTGTCACAATTTTTAATGTAGTTATTCTTATCACAGGTCAGTACATCAGGCAAGAGTCACCATTTTACCAGCTGTGAATCAAAGTGCATATACAGATAGGTAAAGGGGTTGCTATCCAAGTGATATTCATAAGAATTAAACACTTAACTACACTTACGAATTTGTGCTCTAGCTATTTGCATAGAGACATGCAGGGCACCTGAAGTGGAAGAGAGACCTGAGCACTTGTACGTGAACTGAACACCCATTCCCACAGTCCCACAATATAATCAGGTCTTTGTGCCGATGTTTTGTATAAACATGTTTTTAACTACTTGCATCCCACTTTGGGGCAGAAATAAAATGCCATGGAACAATAATTGTGTAAAACCTGAAGCCAGACCTCAGACCAGCTCTACATGCAAACTGAATCCTAATTTGAATGCTTCCAAGTTAAGGAGTGTTTCCAAAACTCAAATAGAAAACATGTGATTACATGTAATTTTTAGAGTGCTCTGGCTTTTCAGTCCATAACATTTCATAAATGTTCTTTTATGTAGCTGAAATGTTTTGGATGTATGACAAATTTTATACATTTAAAGTTCTGAACTATATCAAAGCTCCAGGAAACAGGCCCATTTAAAAGGAGGTATCTCTGTAGCTGCAGATACACTATCTGACAGACAAAATGCCTACAACTCTTTTGCTGGACCTTAACACTGGTATTGCTAACCCCTGAAACACACTTTTGTCTGCTCTCAGAGCTGCAATAAAAAAGTAATCACTACAAGAAAGAGCTGCCTGTAGAGATACAGGAGAAGAAACCCACAGAAAAGTAGGAGATGAAAGGGAAACGTGTGTTAACAAGAGCCAGCGGAAGCATGCAGGGCTTCATTATCAACCTTCTGGTCCCTTCAGGGCTCTGCTTCTCAACCCACAGCCCCCTGCCCGAGAAAACAATCTGCAGGTGTCACCCATTCCAGAACTTAACTCCGAATCAGGACAGCCTAATTAAAGATTAATGCTCTTTGCTGAAAATTAATAACTGCTTCACATCTCTCAGGGAATGACCTGACTGTCTAATTGGATTGCAGCTTCAGGAATTGCAGGTATTCACTGGGACATCCTGCGATTATAGTTTTAAAGCTAATTTGAAGCCGCATTGTCATACACAGGGCTATTGTCATCACCCAATTGCTTGGCTTCCAAAGCTGTTATTAAAGTCAGCCAAAACTCATAGAATTTTAGGAAATATTTTTCATATAGTAACATTAGGATTGTGCTAAATTTTCTGATTAGTTTAAAAAAATACATCACTCTCACAAAGCAAGAAGTCCAGCTGTTTCAGTGTGCCACAGTTTCGCTAAAATATATCTAAAATGGTAAGTAATCAATGTGTTTTAAGAACTGTTTGCATAATTTTGTGACTTTATTTGATGTGACATCTAAGACTACATCTTCAATGAAAGAGAAATCAAGTAAACTACATGAATGAGCACAGAAAAAGGCATTATGAGGAGGCAGCATCAGAATCAATCCTCACTTCTGCCCTTTGCTACACTTTCCCTCTGTTGTGCCAGGCAGAAATAACTCACATTTTATGATTAAAAGAAGCTCTGCTCTCAGGATTCGTTGCAGTGCTTGCACACATATTGTCAGGGTAGATTTTGTAACAAACGGGAAGACAGCTTTTACTTTTCAGAACCATTTTGACCACTGTGAAAAATGTTAAATGTTCAAAGTTTCCCAACACCTCTGTGCTGTAAGAAATCTCACCCACAGAAAATTGTGCTTTCTCTAAGAAAACTGCCTAGTTTCTAAATCTGTTTCATTCATTCATCTTTATCATTATTATATTTAGACTCAGTTTGCTTCATTATTTTAAACTTCTTTGGGTTTTGGCTTTGTTTGTCTGTTCGGAGCAAATTACTTAATGATCTTACTCCACATTGGAAATCAGAGATCTAACACACCATTCTAGGAAGCACAGATTAGCCTGACTCTCGAGTGAGTATGTATCATCATTATCACAAGCCAGAGCCAACAGTTACCATATTCCCTGGGACTACTGCCATTAGGTCTTCAGGGAATGTTCTACCAGATTTTGAATGAGGAAAGACCTTTAGATAAAATAGCAGCATATAAACAGTTTAGACATCCTGTTTTAGCTGGAAATGTAGTCTGAGCTGAAAATATTTTAGGATCTTTTTTTTTTGACATAAACAGTGTGCTATACTTGTCCCATATTACTTTGCACCTCAAAACTGCAGCATTATGTAAAATGTAGCATGTACATTTTAGCAGTTTTCAAATCGATTATGAAACCTGAACAAGTAGAGAACTTTCCTCAGACAAAATTCATGATATTAGACATTTGTATTAATTCAAAGGTGAATGATTTGCCAGAAAGTACTAACGTCAGTCCTCACGAACCACATTAGCAATTTCTAACCTATCATATCCTTCCACACAGGAGGCTGTTCAATTGGCTTAAATGAAAAACAACTCTGAATTATATTTGCAAAATGTGTGGAATAATACTTGGATCTTTTGTTAAATGAAAAGTATTGTTAATATAACACGAGTAACAGGTGAAAACTTCATGTGTGGATAAAAGTGTAACATGTCCATTTGCTTGTGTTCTTCCAAGACCCTCGGAAAGCATTCACAGGATTTCTCTGAGGGTAGATTTTGTATCTAGAGTTAATGGAAAGATGTGCCATACCATGTCCAATCTAGAAATTCACTGTTATCCACTGTGCTTCTGAAAAGTTATTACTTATTTTAGCAAGCAAATAATATATTTTGTGAATTTTAAACACGCTGAAGAGCCTTATGCTAAAGTTACTGTAAAGAATTCTCTATTAAAAAACCCGCTGGTGTAAATGAGAATTAGAACCCCATTAGGAACACATAAAGAGCTAATGTGGATAATTCAAAGTTTCCATTTTTGTGAAATCATGCCCAGGGGTGTATTTAAACATTGTTAGTATTTAGGGAGGAGCTGGATAAACTGACAGAGAACCTAGATATAACCTCACATTACCTAATCTTCCATCAGCTATCTGCTTTCCAAATTATATTACTAGCCCCTTCTTTGCCCGATATTCATGATGTGAGAGACGTGCCACAAAACACAGCACACTGACTGGGCAATCTCCTAACTTAGCAAGAAGGAAATGCTGAAAGCTGGATGTCTACGCGCAGGCTGGAGGAAATCACCTGTTCCCACTGGGAAACAACAGCTGTGAACTTGGCCAAAGTGGTCCTTTTCCAAAGGACTCTAATGGTTAGAGCCCACTTGTGAATTAAAAAGTACCTGGACTGAAATCCTCCACAGTAAAATAGTATTTGAATGTAGGTAACCCACTTCTCTACAGGGGAAGGAACCATTACAGTTGGGAAGGAACCACTAAAATAGTTTTCTGAAATTGACATTTCTGAATTTCTTCTGTGGAACCCCTTCCAACTGGGACTCAGAAATTTAACCAGAAAATTTTGCAGGTCAGAGCAGATCTCTGAAATGCAGAGGAATCAAGCTCTGGTCTCTACTATATTCGTCCTGCTTAAGAAAAGGTATACTGTGTTTCACTGGGCTTTAAGCACAACTCAATATGAAGACCAAAGGCTTAGGTTTAAGAAAATTTCTGCAAGATTTCCACTGAAAAATATCAAAGTTGCGTAATATATGCTTCATTTTAGTCCAGAATGCTTGAACTGATCTTGGTGAGGTCTCTGTGTAGAGTGAGAAAGGGGAGACAAAGATTGGGAATACAACATGTAATCGCAAAAGCTTCCCTGGAACAGGAGGTTCAGGTTTGAGCCTTACAGGACACAACCTTTTCTCCCATTGATGCCAATAAGGACTTTGTTAGGGACTCAGAACATCTGCTAGAATGGGACAAAATCTAGAAAAGCTAACTGAAAACTGTTGCAATACAATCCTATTGTGGCTCCAGGGCTTAAGGCTGCTCGAGGTGCCCCCGGGGATGGAGTCTGGGGGAGAGGAGATTAAAGTTGGCTACGTGAGAAAGCATGGCCTCCCTTTATCTGGATCCCACAGCAAAAGTCATCCAAAGTGCAAGACTTTTCCAGGCTTTTGTCCTCATACTGCGGCAGGGAAGGTGGCAGCTTATGAAAACTTTTGTTTGAGAAAATTCTTATGGTTTTATTAAACATTCATCCAGCCCTTACACAGTCGAATAGCCATGATATTAAGCTCCACAAGTTGTTTTTGCAAAACTGGATTCATATCAGATCACATTTTCAGATCTGCATTTACAAATTATGCTATTCTCTGATAATTTGTAGTCCCTCCTTAAAATGCACATCTACACAGTTTTTGTCAGGACTTCTCCCCCACCAAAGAGGAAAAATTATTTATTTTTCCTTGTTAATTACACTGTTACCTGTACTTAAAATCGTGGAAAGAAAATAGGCTGAAAATCTGACCCTAAACTGTATGTGGGAGGCAGAGTGCCAAGCAGTACTGAAGCAGATGTAAGTTCTGTTTTCTTAGCAGGAAAGGCAGCAATTGTGAAAGCTCGAGGATATCTACACTGGGTGGTAAGGCTGACAGCAGAAAATCAAAGAAATCTTAGCACTAAGGCAACAGTGTAACAAAAAATATGCGTCAGCTCTCCATGGCCATGCAGATTATCGCTCAGATAAGACTGTGATAGAGGGTAAGAACTCTTTCCCAGTATGGTGTTGACACTGCACAAGCTTTAATCTGCTGTTCTTTGCCTTTCAGATCTCTTGCTTCAGAACACACTAACAAGTCGACAAAAGCTGTGTTTGCACATTATAGCCACTTGCAAACCAGCATTTCAAGTTCAAGTTTAGACATACGAGCATGCAAAGCCAAATGAAATGGAAAGCTGTGATTTTCATGGGGATTTAATTTCTTTTGTTCTTTGACCTTTTGTGGCTCTCAGAACACATCAATGCTTCTGTCGCATGAGTTGCCTTATTGGCTTAGCTCATGCTGATACAGCCAAGCAAGCATACAAGGGTGACTAGAAGTGGACCTTTTGACAGCATTTTGTGCTCCTTCTAGCAGCGAGTACTGTAGGCACTACCGAGTGGGGCAGAAATCCTGCGAATCAGCCCAGGCCTCAGCTGCCACCCCAGGTACAGAGACTCCTGCAGCTGGACAGAAAGAGCCTCACACCTCAGAAAGCACCTTTCGAAAGCAACTGCTCAGGTGGCTGGCAGTGCACTGAGCCTGGGAGAACCGCCAAGCCTGCTGGGCATCTTCTCTGCAGAAGGCCAGAAAATGGCAGAATAGCACTTGAACAGAATGATAACATCTCCTAACATAACTTTTTCATGTCTGATTAGTAAGAAAAAAACACGCTACCTTTTCAGTGTATATAATAGCTATTTTTTATTTCCCCTTCCTTTTTATGTTACAAAGCCTTCTCAGCTAACAGCCCAGTCATGGAAGTCTCCTAGTTAAAAGTGCGCCAGGGACTGAATGACTACAAAAGGAGCCCACAGCAGCAGGAATGAGCTAGCTGAGTCCCTCCACAACAGTGATCAGTCAAGAGGGAGCCAGCAGTCATTTGTGGATTACCTACGCGATAACAGGTCTCACATTCTCTCACATCAGACTCTTCGAAAAAAAAAAAGCAGGCTTCTGGGATTTCTCATCACAATTGTCTCTCCTCTGTGCCTTCCTCTCAAACATTCAGCTAGATACACTCCAATAATGATACATGTGAAATAAATTAGGAGATTCTTTCCAGGCATTTATGTATCCAAGCTGCAACTGCAATTCTGGATAGTAGCAGTGATGTCTGCTATAACAGGAATATTACATGGAAGAAAAGGATCTGGTAAGAAGAAAAGACATTAGTTTGTATTTGAAATCTGAGAGACAATTGGTACCGATACTTCACGTCATTGGAGATCACCAAGAGAACAACAAATGGGTATTTATCAGCTGCAAGAGAGATTTGCATTTTGTAGGGATCAGGTGCAAAATAAAAACTACAGGTGTAGGGTTGGGAGTTTTTCCTTTGAACAGTTCAGCCCCAGAGGGAGGAAAGGTTAAACCTATTACATGGAAATAATCAGCAAGATTTAGGAGTATTTGGGGTATTCAAACTTAGAGAGCTGTCTAAGTTCAGTAACCTTCATACAGGCCAGTGACAGCTGTTGTAGAATTGTCCCTGTGATCATGAAAAGAGGTAGCAGAACGAGTGAATGGGAGTTTGGGGAGAGATCTGTCACAGCCATGTGGGCCTGAGCATCTGACACAAGACAAAGAGCCTCACATGCTTTCCTCACACAGGCTTTTTTTTTAAACTAGGTCTTCTCATATATGACAGGGCAAATCCTTTTATCTTTGTTCAGCATGATGCTTTTATAAGACAGCTCTAGCTTCTGTTTGGGTATCATCAGTTTACTGCAACTATGCCGCACCTGCCTTTAACTTTTTGACTGCATATATCTTTTTCAGAAGACCTGAGGTCAGAAAAAAATTAGGTCACCAGAAAAGACCCTGTCTTAGTTATGTGATACATCCAGGTATACCTGAAAATTAAGATGTATGACCTGAAGTTGTTTCAGAATTCCCAGAGCAGAGCAGCTCTCTGGACTGCCAGCTTTTATCGTCTGTCTGACATAGTTCTCACACTCCATAAGGCTGGCTTTTACACTGGTGCTATTTTCCTTGACAGATAATAAATTCCATTCAGATCTCAAAGTGTTTCACATAGCTAGCTGAAGAATACCCCCGATAAGGCATGCTTGTGCAGCTTAACAGACCTCCGTGGAATGCCGTGACGGCTTTTCCATTGAAGGAAATACAGATACTGTTCCTGAACAGTGAATGCTGAAAGCAAATGATTAAATGAGAAGTGAATGTACGGCAGAAGGCTAAAAGGGAAATAACTACTGGAATTGAATGAATTTTTAGAGAAAGCCCCTTATTTCAAGTTCTGATTCAGTTAAATAATTGCACTGGTATACCCAGTGCCAAATACATACAGAACAATGCAGTGTTCACTGTGAGGAAAACAATGTTTCTGCACTTTGTGTGCATTTCCTCTATTCCAAAAGAACAAAACCCATGGAACTGCTTTTGGAAAAGCATCCTTAGACATTAGAAGGTTGCCAAGGTCTCTGTCTACAACTACCTGAAAGGCAGTTGTAGTAGGTGGCTGTCGGTCTCTTCTCCCAAGTAACTAGCGATAGGACAAGATGCAATGGCCTCAACTTGTGCCAGGGAAGGTTTAGTTTCGATATTAGGAAAAGTTTCTTTACCGAAAGAGTTGTGAAGCATTGGAACAGGCTGCCCAGGGAAGCGGTGGTGTCACCATCCCTAGAGGTGTTCAAAAAATGTTGTGGATATGGCACTTTAGGACATGGTTTAGCAGGCATGGTGATGATGGGGTGACTTCATGATCTTAGAGGTCTTTTCCAACCTTAATGATTCCGTGATTCTATGTGTTTTCTTCCTTTCCTTTCACTGAAGGCAAAGCAGACTCACAACACTCAAGCATCTCCATCCTTGCTAATAAAGATAATTTTATGTATTCTTCTAAATAGGGCAAAGTCCTGAACAGCTTACAGCATTGCAGCTGGTTGAATAGCCTTCAAATATAAGAATACATGGAATTCCCTTCTGGGTCACACCAGTGGGCCACCTAGCCCAGTATACATCAGAGACCGTGGCAATGTGAGGTGAGCACGTGAGCCTGGGGCAACACCTGTGGCCCCCTTCCCCTATATTCCCGAGCATCCAGAACAGTTGCATTAGGAATGTTAGAGGATGAAAGCTTGCCTAGTTCTTATAAAGACCACATATAAACTTGCTGTCCTTGAATTTGCCTAATCCCCTTTGAATCTCCTCCATAGTCCCTCGTGGCAGCAAGTTCCGGAAGCTCAGTACCTGCTGTGCTATGTAAAGAACTTTCTTTTGTCTGCTCAAAAGAGATACTGGTTTCACTGGGTGCTCCACACCTCTGGTATTGCAGTGTATGCTGAATAACACTTTCTGCATCCACATCATCCATCATCTTCATGATTTTGTAAACCTAAATTACTAGTCCCCACAGCTTTCTTATCTTCACACTGAAGAAATCTCTCCTGACAAGACAGCTGTTTCAGCACCTTGATCACTTCACTTGCTCTTCCCTCTACTGACTCTAACTTCAGCTTGCACTTCATGAGATGTGGAGACCAGACTGCACACACAGTCCAAGATTTAAAACCTCTCCTAGGCTTTAAATAGCGGCAAAGTAAAGCCTTTACATTAACCCATACGGAAGCTCATGTGCCAGGTTTGACGTACTCAGTTTTATCGGTTCTTTTAGAGTTCTTCACTATTAGTCTGTCATATGAATATGCCAACGAGCCTAGGATCATTTGCACCCTTGGAAATTTCACTGTTCACTGCATTCTCTGTGTCAGTGATGAAGATGATAAATCATATCAGTCCCAGCACTGATCGTTGGAGGACCCCATTGCTTGACTCTGTTCCATTCTAAGAAGCTTTACCTTTTGCTTGCCATCTTTCAACTAGATGTCACTCCACAAATAAAGCATTCTTCATATACCATGGAAAATTATTTTTATAACAATGTCATTCTGAAATACAGTTCATATGTTTCATGACAGATAAAAGAAGATACTGCTACACTGCTTATTTTATTTATTATTTGAAACATCTCTGTTTGGCTAGGTGAGAGCTTCCCATGGAAATACAGGTGGAACAGGCTGATAGTATTCAAAGAAAACTTGTAGATCCTGCTTGGAGCTCACAGATATTTGTTTAGAGAGCTTGCATGCCAAGTTCTATAACCTCGCTCTATCTCAGGCAACTCTCCTTCTTCTTTGTTTGTCACCCCTCCAAGGTCTCTGTTTGACCTTAGGGTTCAGTTCTCCAACCTCTGAGAATACGGATTAACCTAACTGACTTAAACTATTTTATCTGGAAATCGGATAATTCCGTGGATTTGTAATGAATTTACACAAATGTATCTAAGAGAATTTAGCCTGAAGTATGCAGTAATGTGCAAAAATAAATCATTTTTTTGATAAAATAAATCACATTACTTTGTGTGGAAAAGAGATTGTTTTAAAACATTTCAACATCTTGTTGCTTCCCATTAGTCTCTCTTGGATCTCTTGGATCACAGAAAAAATGTAAACTTCAGAGACCAAAAGCTCTTCAGCTACTTTAACTCTGTGTGAGTCTCTATTCCATATGGATTTCAGTGTCTTTCTCTTGTTCCTGTACTTGCTCATGGTCTGTTATAAAGTTTACCAGTCATTGATCAATACTTCTGGCATCATAAATGGACATGGGCTTTTCTGCTCAATGTTTGTGTAAGCAGGCATTGTCAGAATGGCTAAAGAAGGCAGTAAATACCAACGCTGCAGTAACCAGAAGCTCCACAGCTGAAGGGAATCGGGTTAGCAGGAAAGAGTTACAAATCTCATGACTAAAGAGCTACAAAAAATTTCCAGAGGAAGAACTTCATAATCTGTCTTGGATCGTTTCTCTGAAGAAGCAGTTTCAAGGCCAAAGTTCTTTCTGAAAAGTATCTAATGATCCACATATTACATTAATATGTCTTACGGTTTTTTTCTTGCAGTTTAAAGATCTGAAGTGAAAGTCTGACTAAGATGCTGGGTTTTTTGTATATTCCTAGACATTATATGGCAATAGGAGCAGAGATTTAAACAATTCATTACTTATGACAATGCTTTTGCTGTTACTAATAAAAGGACAAATAAATTGGCTTTCAAAATGCACAAATACCAAAAGAAAATGGAAATTCAATGTCTAATATAAAACTCAGTTAAAACATTTGAATTCATATCACTCTGTTGTCTGGCAGTTTAGCTCAGATAGATACAAACATATTGCTGGTTTTCTCTACACTTGTAAGTAGAAAACTTTTAACATTATATGTGTTAGCAAGGGGAGAGTTAATCCTCTGAGAACAAAAGTTTTATCCATAATAATGTTTTGTTTAAATTTCAGCTGGCATATACCCCAAATTGGACTTACATTCACAAATACAATTCTACATGTAAACAGCAAATTGTATAAACAACTCTTTATTAGCCAAACGGACCACGTTATAGAAACAAGCTGAGGTATCTATACATATACAAGTATGTTTGTATTTGCATACGCACACATGCATGAAAGTGTTCCCAGCATTGCTACTGGAAGCTTGTCCCTTAATGTACCCTAAATCTGTATTTGCTCTTTTGAAACCATGGAATTTATGTTTTTTTAATATAGTGCATTATGGAATACACATACACAAAAAAAAGGAGGAAACTGCTCTCACAGTGCTTCAAAAAAGTTTTCATGTCCTCGGCTTCTGAAATATTTAAGATTATTAACTTGCTGGAAGGCTCCCAAGGGATTTTAAGGCATCTGTGCCTGTGCTACTTATTTTAAGCTCTGTCTTCCAATGTTATGAAATCAGCAAACTCTCTCGACTTTCTTAGTAACTCCATTTCATGTGGTTCTGGCTTTCAGGCAGATTCAAGAATGACATAATCATATTTTCCCACTCACAGGTTTTGGATGTTTCCGTTGGTTACACCCTTCCGAGTAATGTGCAGCATGAATCTTTGCCTGATCCCATATGCCCATAAACGGAAGACAGTCCAGCAAAGATGGCTAAAACACAGTTTCTTGGCTTTCTGTCGATTACCACCACAGGTAGAGCAAGGCTTCTTTGGGTTCTTTTCCTACTGATTTTACTGAGGCTTCAGTGCAGGAATGTCAGTCCGACGTCACGCTGCTTTAAAAGGAAGTGAGCTGACTTGCCAAGAAACTTTCTTTCCATAAAGTTTACGGAGAATGCAGTAGCTGCGAATAAACAGGCTCTGCAAAGTGCTTCTTTTGTATTTTTTACTGGAGCATTTATGCAAATGCACTCAGAAAATACAGTATTCTTCACTTATGTAAAAAGCCTAGAACTTGGCTCGTATGTACTCATAAGCTCTATCACAATCGTACTTTGTACGATTAACAGTACTGGATTCAAGTACCAAGTTCTACAGCAACAGGATAAACATTACAGAGAAAAGGCACTTTCCAGAGTTTGTAATGGACATTAGAGAATTAAAAGCAGTTTAAACCCCAGTCCCACTGCCCTGTCTCACCAAGCTTCTCCTGACTTCCCTGAAGACTATGAGAGTGGTTTTATGTGTAAGACATATGGCATGTTAACACAGCACAGAAAGCAAGGCCTCTAGCTATGCATAGTGCAATGCTAAGGCACCATTGCAAGGTGAGGGCAGGATGCAAAACACCCTGTCTCGGACACAAATTCAGAGTTTCAGTGAAAGAAGTATCCCTTCACCCTTGGAAAGTGCAATGTGGGCAGCAATGGCACAGCTCAGCCTGCCTGGGCCGTTGGCTCTGGAGTCACTGGTGCCTGCAGCAGTTCTGAGCAGACAGTGCCTTCGTGTGCCTGCCTGGTCCACACCAGGTAGCACAGGGAGATAAGACTATCCTTCCCCTTGTTCCTTCTACCTACGTCTAAATATTCTTTCGCCCTGCAGATTAGCTCTAATGACAACTTGATCTGTACACCTCTGCCACCAGAAACCTCTAGTAAAAAACACCATTCATTTCCCAAGGCCGCTCATTTGCAGGATTTGTCTCCAGAAGCTCTACTCTTTACAGTTACGCCCCTTGTGCTCGGTTAAATTTTTAAGTGCTGCACAGCTTCATGGCTATTTGGTCCTCTTCAGCTCAGACTACTGAGAGGCATTGCTCCAGGTCAGCTTCAGGGCAACTAGTTGGCGATTACATCACTGCTTTAAGAGCTGCCACTGAACTGCCAGGCAAACAAAAAAGCATGTAACATGCTCCAGGAAGCACTAGTCCATATCAAGCAGAAATGGAGAAGAATGCATCAAGATATCACCATAAAAAAAAAATTACCTAACCTAAAAATATTTTAAAATCCTGACTTCTGATTTCTTTCTCTTCTTGGGCAATGAGACAATTCTGGAAAAAACAGCTCCTGGGCAATTGGAGGCAATGACTTGGCATCAGGGTGATCTGTCTAAAGATAGAAGAGGAGAAGCTGGAAGACAGAGTCCTCATGGGACTTTTTTTCATGATCAGGTACACGCTTACATCTCCTCTTGGCCCTCTTCTAAGTTCAGAGCAGCTGAGAGTCGTGCCTTTCTCTTACTCCCAGCAGCGTGTGACAATCCATCTGAACAGGTATCTAGCAGGAAGAAAATGGTGAGATAGGCTAGAAAATGAGACAAACTGATTGCGACGGTCACCAGAGTGGAATTTACCACAACGGGAATTCCATGGGAAATGGATCCAGAGGATTCTTTCTCTAGGCTCTGTTCGCAGTTTGACCTACAGTAATATTTTTGTTTCTGTGATAGAAATTACCTGGCTAACAAGTTGCAACAGTTTAAGAAAGGGCTAATATGAAAAAAAAATTCTACTTTGCTGCTATTAAAACTCCAAAGCACTCTAAAAAATGTCCTTTCAAGGCATTAGTTAAGTTCTAGAAAGTTTTTACAAATTTATCTGCCCTTTGCTGACAGAATAAAATAAAAGATTATTTAGATGGCCAAGCACTTAAAATTTTACTAAGTATCTTTAACTCTGCCTCTAATGAGATCTATTTCTTCTAGTAATACAATTATTGTTCATAGCTGTTCTGATACTAGGAAAGAAAATCTCTTTTAGCTGCAGTGGAATTGTAGCTATTTAAAACATTAAATTCACCCATACACATTAACATCAACACAAAACAGTTTAGTTTCTCATAACGACAAACAACACCATTACACAAGCACTTTTAAAAATATTTTAAAATCTTCTATACCCTAAATTTTTTTACTGTACATAAAGACAAGAGTAGCTATGATATGCCATTATCTCATGGCAAGAAGATAATTGATATTTCTCTGGAAAGATGGTAAGAGTCTTTCTAAACAGATAGGTAGAAAGTGTATCTCATGACAGACTATACTGGGTGATATTTTATTTCTGGAACAGATGAAGGCTAAGAATCCAAAGTGCTTATTCAACCTTCTCTAAGAATCTTAACTGTGAGAATACATGGGTCATCAGCGAGAATCATCACCTCTCAGTGGTTCAGTCTTAATGGAAAACCAGAGCCTGAATTGCTGGCTAGAGCTGAGCAAGCAGCATAAACATTTTCTGTGCCTAGTTTAACAACACTCATGTCCTTAGTAGGTCTGCTTTTTGATAATGTTCTAAAACAATATTGTCAAGAACGTTGCAAAACCAAAACGTGTACACTTATTTAGCAACATATTCACATAAAGCTAAGACTGAATTTCTTTTTAAAAAATAGTGGTAATAAAGGTCAATTCTGTGAGTGAGACCCAGTTAATTAATAGACATAAAATATCAGATCATCCACCCACACATCAAAACAACCTATACTGAAAATAGTACAAGTGACTCATGACGAATTGTACTCCATGTACTGGACAGATAAAAACTGTATTTGTCAAATCAATTATTATTGTTAAAGCCATGTTCTCCTCACTCTGTTTTTAAATTTCCCTCATGTCCAGTGTAAACACCCCTGCATCTAGAAGAGCTGAATTTAGTACTCAGATTTCAAAAGATCAAAATAAAATAAAAAAAAATAAGCCCTTGGTAATGTTGGCATTTTAGTATTCATAATCAAAAAGACAAATTCATGTACCAGATATGTTTCAGCAGGTAGATGTGATGACAGTTTTCATCAATGTATTAAGTGCTTACAAATCCCTGTTCCCATTTAAATTCACAATAAAGTTCTACTGACTTGAAAGAGGGAAATAAGAATAATCCAGGCTAATGTACTGAAAATCCTGTTGCTAATTTTCAAACAGTTTAACAGAAGGACTGTTCACGGTGCCTACATATTACTACATTATTTATTGTACCATTTGGTTATTTTACATCTCATTTCACTGGTGACATAGAAAAGACTGTACTGTGTTAAGCCGCAGCTGACATTTAAATGATGTTTCTAAACCATGTAAGATTTCTTATTTAAAAATAAACTTGAAATGTTGAAGAGAATAAAAATTAAATAAGCCTATGAATTAAATCCATTTTACTGTCATTTTTTGCCTCATACACATTTTTTTAAAGACTATCTCTCAGATAGAAACAGGACTGCTTCATTCATTCATGGGCAATACTTTGGCTCCATGTGCATTTATATAAGTTAGAAGAATTTTGGACCTCCTTTCTATTACATCAATAAGCTTTTCAATTCCTTTTCTGCCTCCTTGGCTCTCCCAGTATATTTTGTCAAGGAACAAAGACTGAAGTAACTTCTCACGTAAACGCTGGCTCCTCAGCACTGAAACTGCGGATTCAGGGAATCTGGAAAAGCACAAAGAGATTCATCAGTTTTGCCATCACTCTGAATTGCAATATTTAAGTTGTGGTTTAGCAATCAATTCTATGAACATAGACCACAACTGCGCAACAGATGCTAACAGTGTCTTTTACAGCAGTGGGATTACTCATAGATTTTTAGACACATCCTGTAAATGTCTTGGGCTAATGATATCTATTCCAGTAACTTAGCGTCTCATGCTCGAACTGGGAAGAAATTATCGATCTTTTTGCTAAATTAATAACTTAAAACTTACTCATTGATTCCTTGTAGTATTTTGAAGTCAAGATTGTCCTCATTTCTGTCGAAGAAACCCTTATTGTCTATAAAGGCCAAGTGCCTTCGGTCGTGCCTTCTCTGAACTATGTGTGTCAGGTCAACAGCATCCTGATCACTACATTTCAGCTTCAGTCCTTGCTGCACACAGGAATCCTCCTTGAGAGGTTTGAATCCACAGCAGTTTCTGTCTAGTCGATTATAGATCTAAAACAAAGTACAGCAGAGTGCCAAGTGAAAACAATATCAAAGTATTTGGGGCAAAGTGTGACTGTAAGACATCGCTCACTAACACAGCTGACAGGAAGGCAAGTTCAGGACGAGTACAATTAAAGTCAGAGGTGAAATGGCATTGAAGACCTGGTCCCCATACTTCACGTACTGTTAGAAGCAATTCCCCAGACTGTGTATTTTATCCATTTTATAGCCGTCATTTGTTATGCCACTAGAAATTCTTTGAGAATAGTGGACCAATACCACTGTGTAACTGGAATAACAAGATGGTGAATACAATTCCATTTTTTTCAGAAGGCTGTGGGTTTTTTATATTTTCTCTGCTGGAGAACAATTGAAACAGCACAGCCTGACACACACAGAGGGTCTTCATTTTGTGGGACCTATTACACTAATAGTGCACAAAATAATTGAAAATATTAGTAGGGGGCGCAGCGAACCATCAGAAGCTGCAAAACACAAGAATGAAGACTGCATTTATAATCACTGAGCAGCCTCCCTGAGTTGCACTGTGGTATGTACTTTAACGACATGATGGTCTAGGCTATTTTTTCCCATGCGAACCCTCGCTTATTCATCTCATAGCACTTAGCTGGAAGGAATACATCTGGTCTAACTTTAGCGGTGTAAATGTTAAGCATCCCTTCTGACTTAGTGGTTTATGTTCCCTTTCATAAACAATGACAAGAATGAGGCACCTCCAGAGCAAAGGATGCCATTTTAGGATAACCGTCTAATATGGGAAGGATAAATCACTCCTTGAACGAGCTTCTACCCCTGCTGACTAGATGAGAGTAAACGCACAAGATTGCTAGGGCCCTGAGTGCACGAGAAGGCCTTAATTGCACTAAGCACCCTCATCTGCAACCTTCACCCACAGCCCCTCTGCCCCTGGGGCCACGAGCCCCATTTAAGCTCAGGCATGGCCCCTCTGAACCCTCCTGGGGTGGGGGGGTGTATCTGCTGCTTGTCCTGCTGGTTGGCCACCTCATCTGTGCCTGATGCTCGCTGGGCTATCAATGGGCCCTCTGGTTGTTAGAATCATAGAATCATTAAGGTTGGAAAAGATTTCTAAGACCATGAAGTCCAACCATCAAGCCAGCACCACCATGCCTGCTAAAAGGCATGGTACCATCCTTCCTGCTGTCTGTCCTGCCCGCCCAGCCACAGAGCTGCCCTCGGTCCAGCATGCCTCCCCAGGGACCAGCCCTGCTCCTCCTGACATGTGCTGACAGAGTGGAGGTCGGGTCTGATGCACCTAAGGCTTCGTCAGCAGCTTAGCAAAGGTAAATCATTCTTTCTGCCCTTGTTTGTTGTACGCTGCTAACACTTCAAACCACTCTAAGCATAAAAGCATTAATGTTCACAAAAGCCTTCTAAAAATACAGTTTTATTTTTGTGACACTAGTCAAATGAACTGTTAGGACTCCTCCTGATGTAGAACCACATCACGTGTTGAAAAGGCCTCCTAATTTTGTTCATCAAATGAAAGTCTGAGAGTTGTTTTGGTTTTTCTTAAGTATGTATTACCGGTGCCACGGGTCTTGGCGGCAGTGTTTGTTCTCAGCTGTGAAAATCCTGAGGAAAGGAACAGATTTATCTTCTTTTTTTCTCTTTTCATGAGCAGCATTCAGCCTCTGCAGGCACTAGAGCCCCTCTTTCTTGCAGTGTTCTAGCTCCTGGGATCTCTCACTCAACTCATGCAAAGGCTTTGCCGAAAAATGGAGCGGAGGTCTTCCCGACAGGCTCCTCTGATGTATAGCCCTAATTTATCTGCACCACACTTCATTACAGGAATTAAATAGATGAGGGGATCATGCTCTTACGGACAGCCTCTTCATAATATCTTGCATCATTCCAGTGTTAGAATGATGAGACACTCTGTAACTAATGCCACACCCTTAATAGTTTAGCATTGGTTTTTGACATATACTAAAGTACACGAGGCCCAAACCCCCCAAATTAAAGAAGCCATTTTACATTTCATGTCCTTATTTTACTTGAGTTCTTGCAGAGGCAAGTGAAGGTCAGCTATAAGCATTTTTCAGCCTGCTCCTATGTTTTACAGCATTTGAAAACTGAGATTAGGAACATCTATTATGGGCACCAAACCCATTCTTCTGAGGGAAGTATACTTAACGGAGAATACTTTTCCTCATTATTCTTTATTTCTGAATGACTCATGCAGCACAGATTCCTTTCTTGGTATTTTTTGTTTCAGAGTCTTCATTTTCTGCTGTCAATAAACTTTAAAATCAAGTCTGAGAGCACTCAGATAAAATTCTAATCTTTAAGAATTCACTCACTTTCTGGCACATACATTCTTGTCTGGTAGGCAACTGGAGGTATAAAGGACTCTGATACCAGCTGATGTTATAAGAATAACTTGTTTCTTTATTTCATGTACAATTCAATCCTGTTGTATATTAGTTTAACTGACCTCTCCTTTGGGTAATAGGAGTTCTATTATGAAGATTAAAACCTTGTCTTAGAAGACCTTAAGATTGGAAATCAACACAGAACACATGAGAACTTGTAAACTCTTCAGCACTAAGACAATGGCATGAAAACACTAACTGTACTATTCCTATAGGGGCATTACTATGTTTAGCATCAGAATAATCCACATATGACTTTATACTAGTTTCTAAGAATTACTTGCTCGTAGTGGGACTAAAGACAGAGTTACTAGACAAGTGGCAATCTATTCTTAAAGATGAGTTGAATGCTCTGTTTAACATAACCAGTCCGCAAAAATGTAACTCAAAAATAATTGGAAACATCCATTTACCCTATAACAGGACTGAGAAGGACAAGCATAGGCTATGCATAAACCAAGTCATGATTTTTATAATTTAAGAAACATAACTCTATAAAAAGCTGAATTATATGGACAGTTAAACACAGTGCATAAAACTAGTGCTTGCTGCAGTTTTAAATAAACCAGTAAGTGCTACAGGAGGCTCAGTCACCCAAAGTGTCTGGCAGGCAAGGACCACTGGAAGTAATGCCATATCTCAGGAAGCCATAAAATTAGCTTCCAGCCAGGCGGTTCATTTCAGTCCTTGTTAATACAGGGAGTGTATTAATATGCTACTACACAATCGTTCTAACTGTAGCCACACTTTTTGATAACACTGGGCAGAGCCCTAGCTTGGTGTTATTTGGAGAGCTAATGATTATGTGCCGTACCTGAGGAACAGCAGCCACATCATTCATAAGTTGCTGCTCTACTCTTGCCTTACTGAGTCACTGGCTGGTTTTTAAAAAGAGGGAATATCAGTCACTACAACTGCTATCCTGATCCATATTTGAGTGGACCAAACCCACTTAAATCACCCCTGGGGGCTGGGGAGGTGCAGGAAGGACAACACAGTAAAAAAAAGTGTTTTACAGTTGTGAACATACTCAAGAACTATGTTTGGAGAAACAGTATGTCTGCCTCAAGGTGAAGTAAAAAAAAGTCTTAAGACAAAAGCCTTTGTTCCTCTTTTAAAAAATGAGTCAGTTAGACATCGTTCCTTGATTATAAGTTGTGTTTGAATATTTTAATTGTAAGAAACAACCAGAAACAAGTTCAAACTGTGCAAATACATCTCTTCCTCATTTTAAAAAAAGGAAATAAACTAAAATGACTTTTCCAGGAGTCCCATGTATGCTCACATGACTTTTGAGGCAGATAGTTGCATTCAGTGAGTGTTTTACCTGCAGCAGAAAATCAAAGAGTGCCATCTTGGACCACTCATGATGATGGATTTCGGTACAGCCCCACTCAGCTTTGGGAACTTTACCATTCTGCCAGCATTTCTGCTTCAACAGCTGCTGATATCGCCCCCAGGTTAATCTCACTGAAGAATGGGTATTATTATCTGTTGGACTCAGTGAGGAATCCCAGAGAATAACAGGACACGCTTGGCCATCTGAAAAAGGAAAAATAGATCATCGTTATAGTGCAATACTGTCAGACTTAATCATTCTTTAGGCATTGCCTAAGTATCAATAATAATACCATTTTACAGATGTGGTAGGAAAAACTACTGGGGACTAATAACTTGACATCCTTTGGTTGGTGTGGTCTTATTCCACATACCACAAACTGCTGGAATGGAAGAAGCACAGGCATTATAAATTCCTTCAGTTTACAGAAGGCTTTCTCTGTTTGAAGCAAGAGATTAATGTACAAAATCACACACTAAGACTATTCAAAGGTTTACAGGTAGATAAAGAGCCCACAATGCCACTGTGATTCAACCATGTGATTTCCCTCTGATTCCAGTGAACAGATGGCGATTTACAAGCGCTAAAAACTTAAAGTATTTTTTTCTGCATAATGGGCATAGAAACACTACAAATCCTATACTCAAAGTGGATTTATTTTGTTGTCTTTAGTATTTTAGGCCTATAATGTCTGAATTTACAGCTCTGAAATTATATATGAAAATACTATAGCCTACGAGCTTAGCATGAATAAACATCTTGACAAGTATGTTTTCACCCAGGTACAACACGAGATCTGTTTTGAATAGCAGCTATTTTTTCCAAATTCTTTAATTATTCTGTGTCAAGAATATTCTGCTCTTCGCTAAAACTAAGTCAAGCGCCTTAGCTTTGGTGAATTCAAGTGTTCAGAGTTCTTGGTGGAAAGAAACCTCAGCAAGGAGTTTAAAAAGGGCTTTCCTATTATAAGAACTGGTAAATATTTCACACAATATCAAATAATAGGCATATCTAACTTCTTAGGCAAGTGGAACTCCTTTTCATTGGTGATGCAACGCTGCTGCTGTCTTAAACTGTCAAGGACCCAGCACTTGACTGTGGCTTGTATACACATTGGAACAAAGAAATCCTTTTTACTTTTGGGTGTAGACAGAAGACCGAAATATGATGTCTCAGTACAGAAAGGGGGAATCCTTTAACTGCAAAGCTGCTATTTACTAAATAGCTATTGTTGGAACATGTGTAAAGCTTTAAAATTTATTTATATTCATCTTGAAGGCCTATGAACTTAAAGCCCACACTACTGCACAATTTATCGCATAGTTAAATGCAACCTAAACTGTTTCTTTGTCTTCCACACACGCATGGAGCCAGAGATGCATCTGAAAAGAAGCTTTCAGAAACTCACTTGAAGGCAATGAGATTCATGGCATCTTCTTCTCCAGAGGCAAACCAGACACAGAATAGCACACAGAAAACAGGTATCAGTGCCGATGTCAAGGTAAAAGCTCAAAGTGAATCATCTCGTTTTCGCCAGAGCGGGATGGGCCCCACATGCAATCAAGCTGAAGAGAAAAACCAAACTCCTCTCCAAAACCAGAATGTACTCGATCTTCCTGCCACGGCTTGCACATAGAAGGTAGTCCTTAATTCAGCCCAATGTGCAGCTCCACCACCTCTTTAACTTCCCTCCCAGTTGTCCAGTGTTTCCTTAGGAATACAGAAAGTGTCCATCCACTAGGAACATCAATCTCTCTCTTTCACTAGGATCAGTACTATCTTCATCAGCACCATGCTCCACGCTCTTTCCTCTGCTGGAAAAAGCACTGAGCGCTCCTTAAAATCGGGCTTCTACTGAGGTGCCTGAATAAGAGTTTAGGATTTGTAAAATCCAGGCCATTTCCCCATCTCTCTTGCTTTGACTCTATCACCTACATTGTAGACCACTTTGGCCAAGTCAGGTCAACTATTGGCTAAGCCTCTTTTCCAAGCCAGCTGGAGAAAGTCTATATAAAGCGTTGGGAATTGTCACTAAAAAAGGACAGCTTTTTCTTCAGAACTAAGTCTGCTCTATTATTTTTGTATCTCCAGTAACAGCTCATGTAACTATTCAGGAATTCTTCCACAAACCAAACACATAAATGGTCTTCTAACAAAACAAACATCTGTCTACCCAAAAAGGATATGATAAACAATAGTAACATAAATACTTGAAAAATATGAATAATATCTTGCCAGTTTCCATTATGATACAAAAACATTTTTAAAAGACCAAGGCTAACTACAGGAAATGTTTGTATTTCAGGGGAAATGGGAGCAGAAAAGATGAGCCAAAATAAAATCTTTCAACTCTGTAATATAAATTGAATTACAGGAATATGACACAGCAGCTTCGGTAAAGAGCAGTGACTTACATTTTTGACACTTGCAGGAAAAACATGAAGATGCTGAATTAAAGCAGATAAGGGGTCTGATTCATAGCTGTGTGAATTGGTGTGATCCCACTGAAATCTGTGGAGCTCTTCCAATTCAAACCTTGTGAGGATGGGGCTGAAGTTAACTGAATGGTGAAAAGTAAGGCCTGGCTAAGAATCAGAGCTTCCAGTTTGATACAGCCAAAACTGAGGGGATTGACCACATTTCAGAAGTCGTCCAGTGTGTTCTGCATGCACTTCTTTTTCTATTCTGCTTTATATATTAATACAAAGGGTTACTGCTTTTCTGTTGCTGTGGCTCCATTGCACTGAATCTTGCCCAAAATTGACTTAATTTCCTTTCCATCTGCCACTTTAGATCAATATATTTATTTGACTATCTGAAGCTGATCTGCAAAATTGTATGGGGAAGATTTTTCAAAACTTGTGTTGGAACCAACTTCCTAGTAATTCATATAAATTTTTAAACATTGAAATATTTCTAAAAATCTCTTAGGCCCTTTGGAGCTATTGGCTCAGGATATCCCAAACCAAATAAGCTAACACAGGTGAAACCTCAGACTGCAGAGATCAGGCTACCTCAAGGTACTGGGACTCCTTCATGAGCAGTTAGGTAATGTATCACTGTACGGCTTCTTCAACATAGGCATCATCTTAAGATATCCACACAACACATTGCTTTGGAAATAGTCTGTGTGCTTCTTAACCACAAAGATGCTCTTGCAAAAGTTACTCTTCTACCTCGTGCTCTAGCTTGTGTCTGCAGCATTTTTTCTAACTTCCTTGAAAGAAAATATTTTCAAACATACCCATGAAAGCATCACTAAAAAGAGCAAATATTTCAGGGGGTAGTTAAAGCCCTTTCTCAAACTCCTCTTTGTTCACTGTAAAGCACTACAGCTTACCACTGCCACACTTGAAAGAAACAGTTTAGTTGCCCACGTACTAACAGGAGAGGGTAATTTAGTGTGGAAAGATGAGAGACTGACATACAGAACATTACTTGAATTTTAGAGTTTAAAATTAAGTTCTGAGAGAAAATACGAGGGACAGAAGCAGAAATCAGACAGAAGTTATGCCATTTATTTTTCTTTTTTCCCTCTGCACCTTATTCGCAGTGTTTCTGTTCTGTACTCATAAGGACATCAGAACTAAGGAATTCATGAAACATGCATCAGCTGCTCTCTAGGCTACAGACTGCATTATTGCTTATACATGAACTTCTCTACCAAACAGAATATTGGGAATACACCACTGGTACCCTTCTGAGAAGTACAATACTGTGGTGTAAGTTGTTTGGGTTTTTAGACAGAAAACAGGGCAGATAAATTGAAGCATTTTAGAGCATTCTGAATGCATAAGGCAGTGTTAAGTTTTTCGTATTCTTTGCCCTGACCTTACTGATTCATAACATCTTTGCCTGATTTTGCATAGCTTTTGGTGGGATGGCAAGGGCAGGCTGATAGTGCACGGTATAACATGGAAAGACTTATGGCTCCATATATCATCGTGCAGAGGCCAGTAAAGCAAAATGACAAGCACAACCAGTGAAGCTATCTATCGAATGTCATTCATCTATCTGCACTAAGCCAGCCATGAAAGGTGTTACTCAAAGGAAGAGTTTCTTGCCTATTTTAGGAAAAACTGGTTCTGGGCAAGTGGCAGGTTCAGTCTTCAGCTAAAAGAAAGCCCAAATGAACTGCACACACCTGTGCTTATTCTCAGCACAGGATAAAACATATTTAGCCAAACTTATATCAGAAAAGAGGGGTGGTAGTCAGCATACAGTAGTTCAGGCCCTCAGCCAGTGGCGCAGCAAAACTGCACAGCAATAGCTGAGTATTTTGTACCAAAAGTTGAGTAAAGAGCTCAGCCTTCTTGCTATGATCCAAGAGCCAGAGTCCTACTCCTGCTTGCGTATGCCCAGAATCATGTTCTCTTAGCCTGTAACACTGAACTCAAAAGGGCTTTGCCCACCTGTACTCCCCAGGCTTTTTACATTTGGCCAATTCATCACAAAAATATGAAGGAAAGTGTTATACCTGATTTTTCCGTCCATGATGGAAAAATGAGATAAAACATTTAAAAGAAAAACACAGTTAACACTTAAAAGTGTTTGCAATTAACTAGGGAAGGCAAGGGCAGCAGATAGAGGACTTGCATACAGTATTTCGTGGGACTTGGAAAAAAAAAAAAAATCAGTGAGGGATTTGTGGGAATAGGGGAAACAGAACCTGTCCAGGGATTTACTAAACAGTTCTTTGAAACTGCTTTTGACAAAATAAATGACAGTTTTGAAAAGCCCTTTTTTAAGATTTTAATGCTACATCAAACATGTCTTGTTAGATCACATCACAACTAAGGGACGCTAAAGGGATGTGTCATGGAGAGAGATATGTCAGCCCAGAAGTTGTGTACATTCACACACACATGCACAGTCTCTAATCCTGCATTGCTTGCTTTCCCATATGAATAACCATGACACACACAAGCCACCCTGGAACTTTGCAGTGCCCACCTCATCTTAACTTGAATGCATATGGGTTATAGAAATGAGCTCACTAATTGTTCACATCATTTTTTAAGAATATATTTTTGCTCATTTTCTTAACACAGATGTTTTCCAGATTATGCCAAACACAAGCATGTAAATAGTAATGAGCTCAAGTAGATATTAGGCATCTGAGCTCCAGCATATTTCCAGGGTAAAGAAATGGAGAGAGACAAGGTACGGTAACTGTTCCAAATGCTCTGTTCACCCTTTAACTGGAAAAAATGAAGTGAGACCAAAATAATGTTATTTCTCCTCTCATCACTTAGCAACACTCTTCTTGCTATAGGAACATAGCCAGTTATGAGGAAAAGAAAATTAAAGAGGGCAGAATGACACTGTCCCAGACAGTCCAAACCATAGTGTAAAGTGACAGACACTGAGCAACACCATGCACAATTAGCCTAATAGCAGTTTTCAGAGGCTTGCAGTCTGTCATCTCTGCAGGCACACTGTGCAGTTGCTCCAACTGAACTACCTTAATTCCTTATGACAGCTTTATAGCAATAAATCTTGTTCCTAAAAATAAACTAGGCATAATGTATCTTCCATGCTCTGCAAGTATGAATAATATTCAGAAGCCTTCAAACTGATGTTCCTCAAGAATCATTCACATTGTTGTGCAGGCTGCCAAAAGGAAGGTTTACAAAGCAGGAAGAAATCAGATCACTGAGTCCTCTTCCTCCTGTCAGACTTTCAAAAGTCATTCTTGCATTACTTTTTTTCAGAAATGCAGACTGATATAAAAATATTATGTATAAGCTAATTTCAGCAGCAAGAAAGGAACAGCAAAAACATAGCTAGCCACTTTAGCAATGATTCATTAAAATGCAACATAGTCCTTTTTGGTTTGTGATTTGTGACTGTACAAAAATAGCAGTTAGGCTGCAGACATATTAAACAAGATAACAATGTTAGAAGTAGACTCACTTCTAACACACATTACATGCCTGAAATATAGCTTTAATTTCACCAAAGGACAAAAATCAAATTTTTAATTGAAAATTTTATACCAACCATGTAACAGGCATATTGAGATATTTACTGTGTATATTTCTTTTTCTGCATAATACATAGATGTGTGTAATGAACCTCAAAATGTATGGCAGAATTTACTTAAATGTAGGAGTGGCTTTCAGTTACCAGGGGAGACAGAAGCACTTTTTAAAAATTTTTCACTTCCCAGAGGTATTAGTACCATGAAAGCAGCATCAAACTTCTGCAAGAAGTTCCCCTGCCTCTGAGTAGGTTATCTGAAAAACCCCCTTTCCTACCATCTGTTTGAGAGGTGAATTCTTGTGCTCACTTTCCACAACATTTCACTAAAGTCAAATCTAAAAGATGAGAAAACCTTAAACTCAGAAATATCCATTGAATCACAGGGTATTCTAGAATTTCTTACGCCAGTTTCACTTCAGGCAGTCTGTAAAACATCATGCAATTTACGGATAACTTTTTTTCCTCATTCCAGACTCTCGTGGAAGAGAAATTGTTACTACCCTCAGCAGCTCAATGGTATTTGATTTAAACTTTGAGACACTGTGTCCTTCGAACAGGATAATTGCACTGCAGAAACCACACACGGATACCAGCTTTACTTCCCTGTGATGATGGGGTTAGTTTCTCAGGCTCACAGGAGTTAAAGGTGGCTGCTGCCTTGTGGTTAACACAGGAGGGGGAACGAAACCTCACCACCCCACCTGCAAGCTGAAAGACATAGGAATGTATTACCTGGGAAGAGCTCGGATCTCCTGCTTACGGAAGGTAAGGTCCTGTTCAGCCCCAAGATCCTATCCAAATGAAAGGCAAACACCTCGCTCATGTCGAGGGGTCTTTTGACGATGCCACAGTGCCCCTGATTACAAGCAGTTCCTGCGGTGTGGGGACTTCTCGCAAATACTACCAGGACTGCTTTGTGAGAGGGTACTTCTTGGATGCTCTCTATCCGAGAATCTGCCAGCATGCGCATGTTTAGGATGTCATCTTTGCTCAGCCAAGAGGGAGAGCTCTCGCTGTAAATCCTGATATTGCTTTCCTCAGGCTGGGGCTGTGCCTTTATAGCTCCAGAAATCCCCCCAGGTCTCTGGTTACCCCTCTCCCTGATTGCCATTCCTTTGTGCCTGTGTTCGTCCAGACGGTGCTTTCTCGCCTCCAGAGCCACTGCTGCTCCCATTGTGCCTGCAGCACGCGTGGCCCTTCCCGGCTGTTGGGCAAAGGCCTCTTCCCGGCCCATAAAAGCGGCTTTTGGAAAGTGCTGCCCATAGGACAAAGTAGTTGCATGCTTCTTCCTGCGCTTTGGTTTCACTGTGCCTCTGATATTGGCAGGCTTGCTGCGCTTGGACCGCAGCGTGATATAAACTACATTGGGTGGCAGCAAGGTCCCATTGCTACCAAGCTGGGGTTCCTGCAAATTGGGTGATGACAGGGTGCCATCCAGTGGGATGCCTAGAAGAGGAGTTTGGGCTGCATCCTGGAGACTTCTGGCACTGATCTTTTGGTGTCCTCCTTTGTGCTGGGGTAAAACATGCCCCACTTGACTGACAAGGAATCCCAGGTAGACCACGCAGGCAGTGCCCACTAGCAGATTCCTCCTTGTCCTTGGGCGCCTACAAGTCCAGAGCCTCAGCACCCGTGGGGGGCACAGGCAGCAAATAAATAAGTTTTTGATTTTATTTGGCTGATCAAAGGTGGTCATTTCTCTAGTGAATCCACATGATGAAAACAGCATAAAGTCTTCTGTACATTCCAGCCAGGATGATGATGCATGATTTCCCTTCCCCAATTTCTGTTTCTCCTTTTCCAAATAGCTTCCAGCATGGGTGATGAACAGAGGCTATTGATATGCCTGGGAACGTGTTTAGCACTAAGGATGCTGACACTCCACCTTCTCAAGCCGTTAAATTCTTATCAGCCACCACAGGGGAACTGATTGGCTTCAGAGAATGAATGGAGCCAGCTACGTAAGCAAAGTTTACTGACTTGTAGTCTAAAATATCTGAAGTATCTCCTTTGAAAACTGCAAAAAGAAAAGAGTGGTAGCATTTCATTTTGTTACTCGCATATGGTATCTGTGGTATCTGTGGTTCTGTATTTTTGAGAGGTAAAAGCTCTAAATGAGACAGTATGCATCTAGAAATTTTTCAGGATACATCTTTCACTTTCTCATTGCAGTATAAATCGAACACAAAAATCATGAAATACAGGCTCAATTTGCAATCTCTGCTAGCTGTATTCCAGCATTAGAAGTTTGTCAAACTCCGATAATTATCCTCTTATTTTTATGAGACAGTCTTCACTAAACCACATGTTATGGAAGTGCTGTAAATTATACAATATTAAGCACCAGTAAATGTAACAGTTCTATGCACATATTCACCAGCAGAAAAATATACTAGCAGTGCCAAATTTCCTTAGCTGAATAAGAACACAGTTCACATTAATAAACACAGATTAAAGATGAAAGATGGTTAATTCTTTTCACTCTTGTGAAGCCATAAATAGGATCTAGCTATAGTTTTTTCAAATAAAATGAGATGTTTATATATCCTTTCAAAGAAACAAAGATAGAATAAGTGCACATTGTATATATATTGCTATAAAAATCCAAAATCTCTTACCTATTCAGCTTGATACATCCTTTGTTCTGGTAAAAACTCCTTAGGTTAATAAAAGTAACTTAGCAGAAGCTGACATTCTTAAAGTATCCTAGCACATATTTCAGTTTTAAGTATGGTTCACATTTAGGTATTTCATTGCAAGCTAAATACTGTTTGGAAGCTAACTGGCACTGAGAGGTGGTTTGCTTACGAACTGCTATAAACTTACATGAACCTCACATTATAAAAAAAAAAAAAGCAGCAGCAACTTCTATTTTAAATTCTGTAATGAAAAGTCCTGTGAAGTATGTGCCTTCCAAAAGTGCATTCCATCCATTTCTAACTCCTGAGGGCCCTCTAGTGCACTGCATGCAAATATACTGAAGAAATTCCCACTTTCCAATTTTTTTTTAATTTAGAGTAAAAAAGACCCTGTGAATTTTAAAACATTTGGGAATCATATGTTCCTTTGAGGAATACAAAACAGACAGTGGCTTTTAAAGTGCTGTTAATATGCTGTTAAAGAGCTCAGGAGTGTTTCCTATCTGTGCTTTCCAAAGCGAGGCACAGCATAGTCACTACACAGATGGAAAAGTTGAGGCAGAGAGAAGCAAAGGGCTTGCGCAGAGTTAAGTGAGACACTGGCAAAGCTCTGACTTCTGACTCCGCACCTAGTCTAAATACAAAATAATAAAATGTACATGTTCACTGTAATTCAAGCTAATGGAGATATTATCTTCTCTGTAATTAATACCAAGGAGAATGGACAGTTAAGGAATTGGTTTATGTTTCAGATGGGCCCAATTTGAATTTATAAAACTTTGTGAGGGGATTTGAGAGCAGCCCTGTGGAGAAGGCCTTGGGGGTACTGGTGGATGAAAAGCTGGACATGACCCAGCAATGTGTGCTCACAGCCTGGAAGGCCAACCGTGCCCTGGGCTGCATCAAGAGAATCGTGGCCAGCAGGTTGAGGGGGGTGATTCTACCCCTCTGCTGTGCTCTGGTGAGACCCCACCTGGAGGCCTGCATCCAGCTCTGGAGCCTCCAGCACAGGAAAGACACAGACTTGTTGGAGCGGGTCCAGAGGAGACCCACAACAATGATCAGAAGGATGGAACACCTCTCCTATGAGGAAAGGCTGAGAGAGTTGGGGCTGTCCAGCCTGGAGAAGAGAAGGCTGCGGGGAGACCTTATTGCAGCTTTCCAGTACCTAAAAAGGGCTTCTAAGAAAGATGGCGAAAGGCTTTTTAGCTGGGCCTCTTGCGATAGGACAAGGGGTAATGGTTTTACACTAATGGAGGGTAGATTTAGGCTGGATATAAGGAATAAATTTTTTACCATGAGGGTGGTGAAACGCTGGAGCACGTTGCCCAGAGAGGTGGCAGCTGCCCCGTCCCTGGAAACATTCACGGTCAGGTTGGATGAGGCTCTGAGCAACCTGGCCTAGTGGAAGATGTCCCTGGTCATTGCAGGGGGGTTGAACTAGGTGACTTTTAGAGGCCCCTTCCAACCCAAAGTATTCTATGATTCTATAACATTTCTCTCAAAGCTTGGAACCTATGTAATTTTTCTACTGCAACTCTAAAGATTATCTGGAGGAAATTATAAAAGGGTATGGAGGATCATTCTTCATTCCTCATTTCGTTTGTAGCCTTGACATCAAAATGTGGTGTACCCACCGACGTAGTGTTGACTGCTGAGGTTTTTTGAGGCTTTCAAAATGTGATGACAGGAACAATATTTCCTTTATTTTTCATGTTCAGAAAGGAGAACTCATTCTTTACATGTTGCACCATTGTATTCTTTGGAATACATGGTGGTAAGAATTCAACTAGCTAGGATTCAATATCCTGTTAATCTAGCAGATATTTTCACCTAGTTTTTGTTCCTTAAAACACAACATGTCAAGACACATTCTTTTTTTCATCTCTTGTTGCGTACATCTCCAGTGCCCTACTAGATTTCACAAAATAATTAAGGCTGGAATGGCTATGGACTCTTTTTGAAAAACAAACATTTGTGTTTCAGGAAAGACAAAGAAAATGCTTGTTGTTCTGGTGAGTAGTATTATTCTCTCTGGAATCACTACTAACTAAAAGCTGCAGCAGAGCACTAAAAGGCATCGCTGAGCTGAAAAGGTATTTCCCCTGTGGTCATAAGATATTGAAGATGGATTTTCTCAAAGAATACACTGAACTACTTTAGCTGTCTGACCAAATTCTGGCCTAGGTTACTGCACTTTGCCTAACTATATTTAGCCTGTAATGTCAGTTAGAGTCTGCATTTATTTCTTGCTCTAGACTATATTTCTGGTATTGCCAACTGCATACGTTAAACTCTATTTCTGGTATTGCCATCTGCATACGTTAACCTCAACTTCTCATGTCATTTCTTTATATACCCATATTCCATAGTCAGCATTATCCCTTCCTAAGTTTAGGCATACAGGAATATCAAAACTAATATTGTAGAACAGCAATGAATGGAAGACGGGAATTTAAGTGGTATTTTCTAGTCCTTGTCCTCCCTTAGATATAGCTGAATTACAGATGTGCAATTATTTTCTTACTTTTTTCTTTTTTTTGCTGTTGTTTAACAGAAATTCATCTCCACCTGTACCTGCATTTGTAGAAGAAACCAGATCAACTTGTATTTGCAGGAAGGACTGCTACCCAGGGTGCTGCTGACGGTGCTGGACAAGCTACAGGCTCTGGAGCAGCTGGTGGGCAGCACTGCTGCCAGCCTCCCTAGCAGACAGTCTCCGGCCAGCCTGTGGGCAGTGCAAGCAGGACGAGCAGCATCCCTGACCAGCAGCAGCAGCATCCTTCTGCAGGAGATGGCTGGACTGAGCCAACGACCACCAGCCACAAGCTCCTGCGTCCTGACTCATGTGCAGGAAACCTCAGAAAGCACCATCCCGTTATTTAAATGCTCTGATCTATTTTCAAATCTCTGAAGGTGGGAAGGCAGTAGTAACCCACTTTTTAGGAAACAACAAAAATTCACTAATTCACAAGAAAGTTCTCAAAACCTCCTGGTCGCAGAGTTTATACGTAAATCATCCTCTCCTATGCAATCTCCTATAGCCTTTCACATTCGCATCCTTCTTAAATCCTACCAAGTACAGCGTCTTCCTTCTTATCTGAATTATTATTCATACTTGTTTTCTACAACTTCTTTCATAGGTCATCTTCCTTCTTTCATCTAGACTAAGTACAGCCTTTTGGGACAGTGAATACTACATCTGGAGAACTAAAGAAAAACACAGAGAAAACCATTTGTAACAATACAGTGATACAATATTATTATTAATACAAAAAGCTACCTATCAGCTAGTATGTTTCTCTCCAAAATGTAAGATTGGGTGTCAATTTTTACAAGTAACGGTGTTGTATTTTTAAGCAATACGTGTCCTATTTCTTCATCTAACCCTTCCTCCTTGCTCCACTCAGTCATTTCAGTATTCAGAGATACAGGATTTACAGACACTTACTTTTTTTCTTTTTCCAAGATGTCCCAGTTTGGTTCTTCCCACTGTAGTTACAACTGCAAAAGTTGCTGGGATTCAGCAAAGAGCAAAATATTTTTTGTGGTGGCTTGTAAAGCATTTTGCAACAAAAGATGCTCTTTAAGTGGACATGTTATATTCATAGAAGGCTCTGAAATTTGAAATATGAATGTTGCCAATTTTAGTAAACACTGCACATTGATGGACTGCCTTTCCCATATACTTTTCATCTCCAACAACCTATGGTTTCAGTGAAGTCAAACAGCACAAATCAATGAATTAGAATCTGCCTATATTTGACGTGTTTCATATGTACCATCAGTGCTGTTTCAACTACTGTGTTAATGAGAAAAACAATGCTCCAGAACAAGCATAGTCTGAAGAAATAATGAGGAATAGATGAAACAGTGAGGAATAGCCGAGCGTCAGTTCAGGTGGGACAGAGACAGTAATTAGAAGTGATTTCTGATGAATTCTCTGAGACCCATCCACTCCTCCAAATGAAACCAGAAGCGGAATTTTTGGCCAAAACGTTTTGTTCAATGTGAAGAGTCTTCTGAAGCCAAAACTCAACACCCCTCTTTATTCCTGGATGCTTGGGAGGGTGTAGTTTCAGGCTTGGCTCCTTGTTGTGTGCGCTCTTGCTTTTTACGTGCAGGCATTTCAATGTAAAAGATTAACATGTTTCTTAACGTACTTTTTTTTCTGAAATAGAATAATGTAACATGTAGACTCGCGATACCTTTAGCATAAAAAGCACTCTTTTTTTTTTCCAGGCTACACTTGTGATTATCTTACGGGACGTTGCTTCTCTCACATGCACTGCAGCTGAACTGTTTCCATAGAGACGTTGTGCAGTTCATCTCTCTGAATGTCACCCGGACAGACATTGATGTTAAAATGATTGATAAACGGCGCACTCCTAGCTCTACTGGGCCCATGGGACTGAGAACTTATGTGCCAGAGGGAAAAAAAGTATGTCTTTATTATTGATAATACAATTTGCTTTGCAAACTATGAAGCATTACTTTAGGCGGCTTGTGCTGGGTTTGTAAGGAGCTCGATTTGGGCTGCCATCTGGAAACTACACTCCAGAGAGAAAATGTTTGCTTCGTGACTAAACACGCTGACTAACAGCCTGTGCTTCAACCGGTCTGGATCAAGTCCTTACAGGGAAATCCACAAAAATCTCGACATATTTTTCCGCATTCGCTTCTGGTTGTGGAACAGCGCAGGAGTTTGGAAAGCCAAAGGCGGTCATTTTTGTGCTCAGAGGAAAACAAACCCCACCGTGTGCCGGCTGCCCGGCCTGGGCGACCCGACCCGACCCGACCCGACCCAACCCGGCGGGGAGCTTTTCGCCTCACGGCCTCCCAATGTCGCCGCCTTCCCCGAGCACCCACTGCCCCTGCCCCCAGCTCGGCAAGGCGGTCGCGGGAGCGAGAGAGGAGCCGCGGCCAAGGCCGCCCTTTCCCCTCTGCTAGCGCTCCTGTCTCCAAAGCGTGCCCGGGAAGAACCCCGCCGCCGCCATGACGCCTGCAGGCCGCGGGGGAGATCGGGGCGGTGGTTCCGCTCGCCCTCCGCCCC